>VOFG01000627.1_pt1 | contig 148000 bp, 177 predicted proteins | sample 5384171 | NCBI WGS metagenome assembly VOFG01 (sample SAMN12384726, study PRJNA508395) | human gut metagenome | isolation source: healthy gut F | host: Homo sapiens
CCAGAAATCAGGACTTGGAAACCCCGGCAGATGTGGCTAAGGTACAGGAACACAATGAGCGTGAAAAGGACAGCTACAGCAATCAGGACATCGTGCCGGAACGTACTGCGCTGAATGTTCATTTCAAAGCACCCACGGACGATTATGTAAAAATGTTTGAGCAGATGGAACAAGACGGCGTGATCTCCACCAGAGGTCTGAAACCGGATGCCGTCAAATACGGTGAGTTGGTATTTGATGTGAATTCCGCTTATTTCTACAATCATGGCGGCTATGAATTTGCGAAACAGTTTTATGCCGATGCCTACAAAGCTGTTGCGGAGATCGTAGGTGGTGAGCAGTATATCCTCTCCGCTGTGATGCACGCCGATGAGCGCAACCGAGCAATGTCCGAAGCTTTGGGCGAAGATGTGTACCACTACCACCTTCATGTGGTTTATATCCCGGTGGTGGAAAAGCAAATCCTTTGGTCGAAGCGATGCAAGGATGAAGCCCTCCGGGGAACCGTTAAGGAGGTCATCACACAGGTCAGCCGCAGTAAGAAATGGGAGTCCAAGCCGGTGCTTGGCGAGGACGGAAATCCCATGCTCAACGCAAAAGGGAAAAAGATTTTGAAGTCATCCTACAGTGTGTTGCAGGATGACTTTTTCAATTTCATGCGAAACGCCGGTTATACCGATGTGGAGCGTGGAGAACGTGGCAGTACCGAGGAACATCTGACTGTGACCCAGTTCAAGGTGCAGGCAGAACAGCAGCGCCTGGAAACTGTGGCCGGGCAGGTAGCACAGGCGGAGCAGGGTTTGGAGGATGCCAAAGCTGCTACGGCGAAACAGAAAAAGAAACTGGAAGCTCTGCAAAAGGAAACCAAAACGGCAAAGACCGTTGCTCTGACGGTGCAGGAGATTGAAACGATGGGCAAGAAAGCCACATTCGGAAACAATATCACGCTGACACCGGATGAATGCGACACGCTCAAACGCTATGCGGTCAACGGCATTATCGCCAATGCTGACAACAAGCGCTTGAAGGAGAAACTGGCTTCCGCTGAAAAGACGGTTTCCATCTGGAAACAGCGGTATGAAGCAGTAAGCGAAAAATATATGGAACTGAAACAGAAAGCCCAGCCTTTTCTGGATGCACTGGAAATTGCATCCGAAAGGGTTCGGGCTTTTATCAATTCTATCCTCATCAGAGGAAAGGAAACGCAGGAACACGAACACCCTGCCCGGAAGTGTGGACGGGATATAGAACTTTGATGGAGGAATTGCCTATTGAAGAAATATTATGAGGAAGCGAAATATAATGCGGCATTTGACCGCTGTGTGGATGTTATGAGCCAGATGCTCCAGAAGTACGGGCATCAGGTTTTGGATAAATTAGAGCAGGATACACCGCAACGGTGGAGTGTTCCAAGGAGATAAGCAAGCGCAGCTTCTGACGGATAAGGCTGCATAAAATTTGCAATTTACACGTTGCGTATTCGCTATGGCTATGCTATAATGATTACGCAACGTGTATTTTTGCTTTTTGGAGAAAAGACGAATGGATTGTAAAAACAGAATTATTAAGTTGCGTGAAAGCACAGGACTGAATCGGAAAGATTTTTGCAAGCTCGTCCATATTCCTTACCGGACTATGACTGAATGGGAATTGGACAACCGCCATGCACCGGATTATGTGCTTAGACTTTTGGAGTATTATGTCCGCAACGAGGGATTTATGGTAAAAGGAAGGAATGAGGGAGGTGGAGATTCTGAAAAAGAAACAACTTAAATGCTATCTTTATACAAGAGTGTCCACCTCGATGCAGGTTGACGGATACAGCTTGGATGCCCAGCGTGACAAGCTACGGAAGTATGCTGCATACGAGGATATGATCGTTGCCGGGGAGTATTCTGACGAGGGCTTTTCCGGCAAGAATATCCAAGGGCGGCAGGACTTCCAACGGATGCTGAACGACATCCAGGACGGCAAAGATGATGTTTCTTATGTGTTGGTCTTTAAGCTGTCCCGATTTGGCAGAAATGCAGCGGACGTTCTGAACTCTTTGCAACTCATGCAGGATTTCGGTGTCAATCTGATCTGCGTGGAGGATGGCATTGACAGCTCCAAGGATGCAGGAAAGCTGATGATCTCTGTGCTGTCTGCGGTGGCAGAGATTGAGCGAGAAAATATCCGCACACAGACAATGGCAGGACGTGAGCAAAAGGCTCGTGAGGGCAAATGGAACGGCGGTTTCGCTCCATATGGATACAAACTGGAAAATGGAAACCTTGTCATTGCAGAGGATGAAGTGGAAGTAATTCGTGTCATTTATGACCGCTACATTCACACTAACGAGGGTGTTACAGGAGTTGCAAAATATCTGAACCGCAATGGTTATACTAAGAAACTAAGACAGAATAATACCATTCCGGGATTTTCAAGAGATTTTGTGAAAAATGTATTGTACAATCCTGTTTATATGGGAAAGATTGCTTACGGCAGACGAAGAACAGAAAAGAAACAGGGTACAAGAAACGAGATGCACGTGGTTGAGCAGTCGGAGTTCCCGGTTTATGAAGGACAGCACGAAGCTATCATTTCCGAAGAGGATTGGTATCTGGCACAGGAAAAGCGCAAGATCAATTCTTTTAAGCGGGAAAAGGTTAACAATCCAGACCACGCACACATCCTGTCCGGTATCTTGAAATGCCCATGCTGCGGAAAGAGTATGTACGGCAATATCGCCAAGGCGCACAGCAAGGACAAGAAAACACGGTATTATTACTACTGCAAAAATACGGTAACACCTACCGGGCATGAGTGCAGCTTCCGTCTGAATATCGAGCAGACGGAAATCAACAAATTTGTGGCGAAGGTTATCTCCGCTATGGTCAATAATCCACGGTTTGTAGAAGCGATTCAGGCGAAAATCGGAACAGCAGTTGATACAGAAGATATGGAAAAGCAGATTGCTGTCCTACAAGGGCGGCTAAAGCAAGCCTTTGGAACGAAAAGCCGCTTGGAGCGTCAGATGGATACCTTGGACATCAACGATGCCCACTATGACAGAAAGATTTTGGACTTGCAGCGCCGCTATGATGAGCAGTATGACACCATAGAGGAAATCGAAGTTCAGATTGGCGAATTGCAAAGTCAGATCCGCAGCATCCAGCAGGAGAAGATTTCCGGTGACAATATCTATCGCTTGTTGCTGGCATTTGATGAAGTCTACCATTCCGCAACGGAAGCGGAGCAGAAGGAGTTTATGAAGGCCTTTATCGAGCGAATTGAGATGTTCCCGGAGAAAAGGAAAGACGGAAGCTGGATGAGACGACATTGGATTGTGGGAACCCGATGGGTCACGCTGCAGAAGGTTCCGATGGGTGATCCGGTGGAGCTGCGCGGCAACCCTGCGCCAAGCGCGGAAGGACGGCACGCCGTATCAAAGCCTTCCGCCGGACAGGTACGCCACCGTCCTGCGGCGCACCCTGGCATGGGTGACGCGACATTTATGAGCACGCCAAAGCCGCGGCTGCCGATTGACATTTGCGCTTGCCGGCAATCAGAACTGCGGCAAAACGACACTGTTCAATCAGCTGACCGGTGCCAACCAGCATGTCGGCAATTTTCCCGGTGTTACGGTGGACCGCAAGGACGGCAGATGATCCGGAGGCAACCGTTACCGACCTGCCCGGCATCTATTCGCTGTCGCCGTATTCCAGCGAGGAGATTGTAACCCGTAGCTTTCTGTTGGACAACAAGCCGGACGGCATCATCAATATGACGCGACTAACATTGAGCGAAACCTCTCCGACCATGCAGATGATGGAGCTGGGCATTCCGATGGTGCTGGCGCTGAATATGATGGACGAGGTCCGTGCGAACGGTGGCACCGTCCATGTAAATGAGCTTGAGCAGGCGCTCGGCATTCCGGTAGTGCCGATCTCAGCCGCAAAGAACGAAGGCATTGATGAGCTGATCGACCACGCAATCCACATCGCCCGCTATCAGGAAACACCCGGAGGCATCGACTTCTGTCAGGACAGCAGTGATAAGAACGATCCGGTAGCCGCTGTTCACCGGTGCATCCATGCAACCGCTCTGATGATCGAGCCGAATGCCAAACGAGCCGGTCTGCCGGTGCGATTTGCCGCCACCAAGCTGATCGAAAAGGACCCGCTCATCGAAAAGGCGCTCGCGCTGTCCGATGACAATCGCTCCGCTTTTGACCAGATCGTATCCGTCATGGAGAAGGATTCCGGTCTGGACCGCGAAGCGGCGCTGGCAAACATGCGGTTCAGCTTTCTGGAAAACCTGTGCAGCACAACAGTCGTCCGCCCGCACGAGAGCAAAGAGCATAAACGCAGTATGGCGATCGACCGCTTTTTGACCGGCAAATACACCGCTATCCCTTGCTTTGCTGGTATCATGGGTTTGATCTTCATCATGACCTTCAGCTGGATCGGCGCATGGCTGTCCGATGGCATGACCGTTCTGGTTGATGCCTGCATTTCGTGGCTGGATGCCGGGTTATCCGCCCTGCAGATCAACCCCGTTGTTCACTCGCTCGTTGTAGACGGTATCGCAAACGGCGTTGGCAGCGTACTCAGCTTTCTGCCGACCATTGTAACGCTGTTCTTCTTCCTCTCGATTCTGGAGGACACCGGCTATATGGCGCGTGTGGCCTTTATTATGGACCGGCCGCTCCGCAAGCTGGGACTGTCCGGCCGCAGCTTTGTGCCGATGCTGGTCGGCTTCGGCTGCTCGGTTCCGGCCATCATGGCTACCCGCACACTGTCCAGTGAGCGTGACCGCCGCATGACGATTTTACTTACCCCGTTTATGAGCTGCTCGGCCAAGCTGCCCATCTACACCATGATGATCAGCGCCTTTTTCCCCAGGCGGTATCGTGCGCTTGCCATGATTGGCCTGTATCTGTTCGGCATTCTCTGCGGCATCCTGTATGCGGTCATTTTGAAGGTCTCCCGCTTCAAGGGCGAACCGGTTCCGTTCGTTATGGAGCTGCCGAATTACCGTCTGCCCAGTGCCAAAAGTGTTGTGCACCTTATCTGGGAAAAGGCAAAGGCCTTTATCCAGAAGGCATTTACCATCATCTTTGCTGCTTCTATCGTAATCTGGTTCCTGCAGACCTTCGATGCACGCTTTAATGTGGTGTCTATGCCGGAAAGCAGCCTGCTGGCTGCGCTGGGCAGCATTTTTGCACCGCTGTTCGCACCGCTCGGCTTTGCGGACTGGCGTGTGTCCACCGCCCTGATTACCGGCTTTACTGCAAAGGAAAGCGTTGTATCCACGCTGACCCTGCTGCTTGGCGGTGAGGTATCCAGCATCGGCACCCTGTTTACGCCGTTTACCGCGGTCGTATTTCTGGTATTCGTGCTGCTCTACACCCCCCTGTGTTGCAGCAATTGCCACCGTAAAGCGCGAGATGGGCAGCACGCGGGCTGCCATCACGACTGCGCTGACCCAATGCGTGATCGCATGGCTCATTGCCTTTGCCGTCCGCTGTGTCGGTCTGGCATTTGGTCTGGCATAAGGAGGCACGGTATATGAATCTCCCCACCGTTTTGATTCTGGCATTGATCGGCATCGCGCTGTTTGCCGCGCTCCGCTCGATGAAAAAGCATCCGTCCGGCTGTTCCGGACACTGCTCCGGCTGTCCTGTGCAGTGCAAAAAGTGAAAAACACAGATAAAACAGCAGCCTGTCCGCTCCAAGAGCGGACAGGCTGCTGTTTATCGGTTTTCTAAAAAAAGAGGGCAGGCATTCTGCCCACCCTCTGAATGGTCTCAATTACTTGTTGAAGTATCGCTTCAGCAGGCCCTCCAGAGCCTTGCCGTGGCGGGCCTCGTCGCGGGCCATCTCATGGACGGTGTCATGAATAGCGTCGAGGTTCAGAGCCTTAGCGCGCTTTGCCAGATCAAACTTGCCGGCGGTTGCGCCGTTCTCAGCGTCTACACGCATCTGCAGGTTCTTCTCGGTGGAGTCGGTTACAACCTCGCCGAGCAGCTCTGCGAACTTAGCAGCGTGCTCTGCTTCCTCGAATGCAGCCTTCTCCCAGTACAGGCCGATTTCCGGATAGCCCTCGCGGTGGGCAACGCGAGCCATTGCCAGATACATACCAACCTCAGAGCACTCGCCCTCAAAGTTAGCACGCAGGTCAGCCATGATGTCCTCCGGAGCGCCCTGTGCAACGCCTACAACGTGCTCAGCAGCCCAGGTCTTTTCGCCAGCCTGCTCCTTGAACTTCTCAGCCGGTGCGTGGCAGATCGGGCACTCTGCCGGAGCTGCTTCGCCTTCATATACATAACCACATACGGAACAAACAAACTTTTTCATGATTTTTTCCTCCTGTATCGTTGAACAAATTTATTTTTGAGGGGGCAGGAAACGATCCATTGTTATCGAACAAAGCTGATCGCGCAGAGACCGGTTGATCTCCGAGAACACGCGATGAAAATCACATTCCTTCTGGGTGCCCATGTGTGTGCACTGGAACTCATTTGCAAGGCAGTGATTGATAGCGATCGGACCATCAATGCATTCGATGATCGCGCCGAGACTGATCTCCGATGGGGAGTGGTTCAGCTCATAGCCGCCGGCAACGCCCTTTGTAGGATTTTGTAATACCGGACTGCGTCAGCTTGCGGAGAATTTTAAGTGCAAACCGGAGTGTTACGCCGGTTACCTCGGAAATATCCTTCGCGCACTGCTTTTCGCCTGCAAGTGCCAGACAATAGGTCACACGAATTGCATAATCCGCTTCATGTGTGATTCTCAAATCGTTCCTTCCTTTCTCTCCTTGGAACAACTTTAGTATAACCGTGTTGTGCCAAAATGTCAATAGGTTTTTATAAAAATAAATAATATTTTTTATTTGATAATAGTTATCAATAAGCAACTTGATCTTCGACTCGAATTAAGGCAATACCGCCGCGGCAGCGCGACCGGAGCCTGCGCAAGGAGCCGCAGCTTTAATTGTGCGGTGTTGCCTTAACTATACCAGATAAGGACAGTATACCATGGCGGGAGACTTTTGTCTATCGATTCAGGAATGGAGAGTTGAGGATGGAAAATGAACGTGGAGATTCGGCATTCGTCATTTATTCATTTGTATTGTGCGATACGGTGGGGAAATGTGTTTGAATCTCTGTACCGATTTCGTTTTGTGCGCTTGTACTGTATAATAGGTAATGCAAAATGCAAGTACAAAAATTTCCCTTTCACAAAACCATTTGCCGCACCGAACCGTCTAATAGATGAAAGCAGCAGACAGGAAGCGCTTTTCGCGAAACCTGTCTGCGCTGTCCGGACGCTTTCGGAAAGGAGAACCCGCTTATGATGGATAGAGAGCAATTTACCTCCGCGGTGCTGGCAGCCGAGCCTACGCTGTACCGGGTTGCGAAAACCATGCTCCGCAGTGAGCATGACTGTGCAGACGCGGCGCAGCAGGCAATCCTGCGGGCCTGGGAGCAGCTGGATTCGCTGCGCAGCACGCGGTATTTCAAAACGTGGCTGGTCCGCATACTCATCAACGAGTGCAGCACGATATTGCGCCGTCAGCAGCGGCTTGCGCCGTATGACGCGGCTGCTGCAGAGGCGATACCGGCGCCTGCGGCTGATGATTACAGTGACCTGTATGCGCCATCACCGCACTGGAGGAAAAGCTGCGCCTGCCGGTGGAGCTGTACTACTTAGAGGGCTTTAAGACCCGTGAGATTGCCGGAATGCTCGGCATACCGGAAAACACGGTCAAGACCCGTCTCCGAGCGGCAAGAGAGCATTTGCGCAAGGACTTGAAAGGAGCGTGCTTCGCATGATGAACCATAATGATTTCCCGAAAATGACCGAAGAATTTGACCGCAGTGTCCGCAGAGCGCTGGACAGCCTGCCCGAGCGAGAAAGCAAGCCGGTACGCCGTTTCTCAGCAAAGAAAATCGTCTGCGCCGGACTGGCTGCCGCGCTGTGCATCGGCGGAACTGCATTTGCCGCGAATGCACAGAGCTGGTTTCCGCTGCTGTTTCCGAATGGCGGAGACGCGAATCTCGAAGGGTATGTGCAGACGGCGGACAACGCCAAGTTGACCGACGAGAACGAGCATTACCGTCTGTCGGTGGAGTCCGTGCTGTTTGACGAGAGTGCGGGTACGGGCGTTATCAGTCTGCACCTTGCAAACAAAAAGCAGGACGGCGTAAAGCCGTTCACGCTGGCGCACCTGATCGACAGCTATCAGAACAAGCCAGACATCACATGGTCTACGCTGTCTTCGTGCTATGCCGAGGAGGGACAGCTTGCTTTCGAGGTCATGTACGGCGACAGCGGCTTCTGCGGCAGTGAATTTTACCTCGATACCGCACGTTCGACCGACAACGACTACTATTTCGAGGGCGCATTTGCGATTTCGAGCGATTACAGGCAGGGAGAGCCGCTCCGTCTGGAGGCGCTCGAGCCGGGTAAAACGACCGTGCGTGCGGACGGAGCGGGTACTGCAAAGACAGTTCTGGCAGTCGATCTGCCGGAATTTCAGCAGATGCCGTACCTGACGAGCGAAAACGGCGATGTAACGCTGTCGCAGATCGGCATCCGCATCCGCAATGCGGATATGCACTGCACGGTGGACGAGGTCGATAAGCTGAGCGTGCAGCTGAGAGACGGCTCGGAGTACGTCATTCTGGATGAAAATGCGGATATTGACCGTACTCTGTATACCTACGGCTTCAATTCCACCGAGGATACCGACCGTATCGACACCGAGATTGCGGTGCTCGCGCGTGCGTTTGATCTGGATAATGTGCAGTCCGTTACCATCAACGGCGAGGTGTATCCGCTCTCGTGATAAACGGCAGGATAGAGCAAAACAGACCGCAAATGCGGTCTGTTTTTGCGTTTATGCGGTGAAAAGCTGCGCCCAGTATGCGGTTCCGTTCACAACGGTACAGCCGACGCCGATGGTGGTGAAGCTGCTGCTGAGAATGTTCGCGCGGTGGCCGGACGAGCTCATCCACGACTGGACAACAGCCTCCGGTGTGCTCTGACCATAGGCGATGTTTTCACCGGCACGCGCGTAGGAAACGCCGGCCTCGGTCAGCGCGGTAAAGCAGGATGCGCCGCTCGGACGTGTGTGCGAAAAGCTGGTTTGCAGTTCTCCGGCGCGGGTCTGCGCCGCCTGCTGCACCGTGGTGCTGACGGTCAGCGCGGGCAGTCCCTGCCTGGCACGCTCGGCGTTTACCAGAGAGACCACCTGCGCGGCGTAGCTGCTGTTCGCGGCAGTGCTCTGTAAGGGCTTGCTCGCAGAAGGACGGCTGACCGTCTGCGTATAGCCGGGACGGAACGGGAACGAAAAGCCACTCTGCGGCAGTCTTGCCGCGCCCGCCGATACGGTGGATGCGATGGCAAGCGCCAGTGCCAGCGGCACGAGTCTCTTGAACTTCATAGGTATGTACCTCCTTGGATTTTGCGGGAAATTCCCATGCACCGTATGATAGCGGGTTTTGTAACCGTTTTGCAATGGAAATCAAGGAGAAACTGCTGGAATACGGCAAAAACCGACCGAAACAGGGAAAACTCGGTCGGTTTGGTGAATTTTATCCCAGCTTTTCAATGTCGTACAGGCTGTTCAGCACAAGCCACAGCTGCGGAAAATACCGCATAATATTCCAGATGCTGACGCCTGCCAGCTGATATTCTCCGGCAAGCGCCAGCTTGGCGCGGACAGAACGCGCGTCCTCGAACCAGACCTCGTGCTCGGCACGGTCGCGCCAGTAGTTGTAGTGCGGAGACTGCGCCGTGGCATCATAGCGAATCGGCGCACCGACCTGAATCGCCTGCTCGACGGCCTGCATGTTGCCCAGACTGCGGGCGCGCGACTGTCCCTGCACATAGGGCAGCGTCCAGTCGTAGCCGTAGTTCGGGATGCCCATGAACAGCTTATCCGGCGGCACCTGCGACACGGCAAACCGCACGACCTGCTCTACCTTGTTAATCGGCGCGACCGCCATCGGAGCGGACAGCGCGTAACCCCATTCATAGGTCATCAGCAGGGCACGGTCCGCCGCAGAGCCGAGTGCGGCATAGTCGTGCGCCTCATACAGAAGACCTTGCTGCGCGGCGGAGGTTTTAGGTGCGAGTGCCGCGAAGACCGTGTATCCGGCAGGTGAGAGCCGCTCGCGGAGCGAGCGGACAAACGCGGCATACGCGTCCGCGTCCTCCGGCGGCACATACTCGAAATCAATGTCCACACCGGCGAAGCCCTGCATGGCAAGCACCTGTGCCAGATTTTCGATCAGCGCCGCGCGAGCCGTCGGGGTGTTCAGCAGCCGGTGGGCGCGTTCGCCGGAGAACTGCCCGTCCTCGCCGAGTGTTGTCAGCACGAGCAAAGGCTTCACCTGATACTGCCGCGCCATGCGCACGAGCAGCTCGGCAGAGAATGGTAAAATGCGTCCTGCGTTGTCAAAACCGACGGAAAATACGGATAAGTACGTCAGATAGGGCAGTGTGCGGCGCAGAACGCGCAGGTCGATGCTCGGATAGGCGTAGCCGTTCACCGCAAAGCGTCCCAGCTTGTTTCCATAGCTGAGTACAAGCATCTGACCCGGCTGAATGCGGTCGGTGCCGCCAAGCTGCGGATTGTTCTGCCACAGCCGCATCACGGTTGTGCCGTTCTGCGCGGCAATGCTGCCAAGCGTGTCGCCGCGGCGGACGATGTACGTCTTTTCCGGCTGCGGAACAACGATGGTCTGCCCGGGCGTAAGCCGGTACGGCTCGTGCAGCTCGTTCTGCTGGATGAGGAACGGCAGGGGAACACTGTGCAGCTGTGCAATGCGGTACAGCGAATCGCCCGGCTGAACAACATGGATCACCATAAAAACCACCTTTCTCCTGCATTTTATGCAGGGGAAAGGTGGTTTTGTGAATGGAGAATTAGGGTATCGCGCAAGGATAGCGACATTTTCCATTCTCCATTTTCAATTATAACAGAATTGCCGAGCCAATCGACACGATAAGTGCCGTCAGCAGACCGGCAACGCCGATTGCCAGACCGGAAATTGCGCCTTCGGTCTCACCCAGCTCAATGGCACGCGAGGTACCGACCGCATGGGAGGCCGTGCCGATGGACAGACCCATCTGCACCGGATTGCGTACGCCGATGCACTTGAGGAAGGTCGGCAGGATGATCGCGCCGATGATGCCGGTGATGACAACCGCAATCGCGGTGATGGAGGTTACGCCGCCGAGCATTTCGGCTACCGCGACCGCAATCGGAGTTGTTACCGATTTCGGCACGAGAGAAAGTGTCGTGCTTTCGCTCAGACCGAACAGATGGCTGAAGAGCAGCACGCTGCCGATGGATACCATCGAGCCGACGAACGCGCCGAGCAGGATGGGCAGCAGGTTTTTCAGCAGTACATCCAGCTTGCGGTAAATCGGGATCGCAAGCGCTACCGTTGCCGGTGTCAGAAAGAACGAGATCAGCTTGCCGGATTCCTCATAGGTCTGATAGGGGGTGCCGGTTGCGATCAGCAGCGCACCGACCAGAATCGAGGCAATCAGCAGCGGATTGCAGACCGCAGAACCGGTTTTCTTTTTGAATCTCTACGCCAAGCGCATAAAAACCGATGGAAACCAGCAGCCAGAACTGCGAGGAGGAGAGAAGATCAGTCATGGTCGAACGCCTCCTCGGTTTCACGGTGCTGCAGACGGAACACGATATGTACGGTCAGTGCGGTAGCAGCGGCAGTACACAGCGTGGTCAGCAGGCAGACGGCAAGGATGGCGAGTGCTTCGCTTTTGATGTCGTTCCAGATTTCCAGCACGCCCAGCATGGCGGGCAGAAAGAAAAATGCCATGTTCTGCAGCAGAAAATCCGCTACGCTCTCTACATGGTGCAGACGAACCGCACCGAAGATGAGCAAGGCGAGCAGCAAGGTCAGACCGAGCACGTTGCCGGGCAGCAGACCGCGGAGTAAAAGGGAGAGCAGTGAGCCGCCGACACAGCAGGCAAGCAGCACACCGAGTTGCTTCATGTGTTTCAAGGTTTTTGCGCTTCTTTCTCGTTTGCGTAGTTTTTGGTCATTGCGGTGAGCAATGTTTGATAGACGGCCTCGGCGTTTTCCTTAAAGGTACGCTCGAGCATGGCAGCCTGTCCGTGACTGACGACGTTCATTTCCACCGCGAACACCTGCTCCATTTCCATGCGGACGGTCAGGTCGTTCGGACCGTGCTCGGTGACGGCGGTGTGGATGCCGGCGTCGCGCCGGATCTGGCGGACGACACGCAGCGCAGAGCGCTGTGCGGCTTCGCGGACCGGATAGGGAAGCTGCTTCTCGAAAATGCGGGTAGCCTCGCGTCCCTTTTCGGTGATGGCGTACAGGGTTTCTCCTTCGTCGGGTATCTCCTCGATGTGCCCGGTCGGGACCATCTCGTAGAAAGCCTCGCTCAGCTCGAAGTAGCCAAAGCCTTCGTCACACCAGGTCGTTAAGTCCACAATGGTGCTGAAGCTGACCGGAAATGGCAGCAGATCCATGGCGAACAGGACCAGAAACTTGATATCCTCTTTGGTATGGATAAAACCGTAGCGAACCATATGCGCGATGCCTCCTTCTCTTCCCCGGCAGGGCGAAACGCCGTTTTCGTCAGTGCTTTTCATAGTATACTACTCGGCAAGGCAAAATGCAATCGGCTGAAATGACAAAGAATATTATATAGAACGGCAAGAATTATACTGTAAAAAAAATCAGCAGATACAAGGCGAACAAATGTGCGGTTTTTGATAATCTCCTATTGAACATAAAAAATGAATGCGGTATACTTATATCGAGATTATGTCGAAACGAGGAAAAAAATCATGCCGGAAGTTGTTCTGCGTCCTGCAGAGGAAGAAGATATTGCCGAGATGCTTGCGCTGTATGCGCCGTATGTTATTCAAACCACTGTGTCGAGCGAGTACGATGCTCCTTCGATAGAGGAGTTTACCCGCCGGTGGCGCACCTATACCCAAAAGCTGCCGTGGCTGGTCTGCCGCATTGACGGCGAGGTCGTCGGCTATGGCTATGCTGCGCCGCACCGTACCCGCGCTGCCTATCAGTGGTCGGTCGAAACGTCCATCTACGTTGCACAGGAGCAGCACCGCCACGGTATCGCCGGTGCGATTTACGCCGCGCTGTTTGAACTGCTGGCGATGCAGGGATACTATAATATCTACGTCGGCATCACTTCACCGAATGAGCGGTCGATGAAGTTCCATAAAGCCATGGGCTTTATCATCTCGGGCGCATATCAGGAGAGCATGTATAAATTCGGTCAGTGGCGCGATGTCCTCTGGATGGGAAAGAGCCTGCGTCCGCATGACGGCGCACCGCAGCCGACCGTTCCGTTCCCGGAGATTAAGGACAGTCCGCTGGTAACCAGAGCGCTCAATCAGGCGGTGGAGAAGATTCATTTTTAATGGAGAATTGAGAATGGATAATGGAGAATTCAGGCAACACCGCGAAGCGGCGTATTAAACAATCGCGCAGAGCGCGATACTGCTTTCAATCTTCAATTCTCCGATTCTCCATTCTCAATTTTGTACAGGGGGAGGAAATACAGATGCCGGATAACCCGCATATGGGTCATCGCCAGCGCATGCTGGACAAATTCCGCCGGTTCGGACTGGAGATCTTCAGCGACCACGAGGTGCTGGAGATGCTGCTGTATTTTGCGGTGCGGCAGGGCGACACCAACCCGACAGCACACCGGCTGATGCAGCGGTTTGGTTCACTGCATGCGGTGCTCGAGGCAACCGAGGACGAGCTACAGACGGTCGAAGGCGTCGGTCCGCGCTCGGCGGAGCTGCTGCACCTGTGCTTTGCCCTGTTTCACCGTTATCAGGCGGATGTGGCGAAAATGGAGCAGTTTACCGATAAACTGAACACCTATGACCGCATCGGCGCATATTTCGTGCCGCAGCTGTGCGCCGAGCGGGAGGAAGTGCTGCTGGCCGCCTATGTGGATGGCGCGGGGCGTGTGCTCAAGTGCGAGGAGATCGCACGCGGCGGACATGCGCGGGTGCAGGTGGACAGCTACAAGATTGCCCGCGGTGCCTTGATGGCCGGTGCGGCAGGCGTTGCGCTGGCGCATAATCATCCGAACGGCACGCCGACACCTTCGCAGGAGGATTTTGATATGACTGACCGTCTGCAGCGCACGCTCTCCGAACTGGGGTTGGAGCTGGTCGATCACTGCGTTGTGGCACGCAGCAATTTCACATCTATCGGTCGATTAAGAAGCGGCAGCCTAAGAAAACGGTACTGATTTGTAAACGGTCGAAGTAATAGAAAATTGAGAATGGAGAATTGAGAATTAAGGAACCGTGCATAGCACGGAATTTGATACGCCGCTGTGCGGCGCACATTCATTCTCCATTTTCCATTCTCCATTCTCAATTACTGCACACGCTAAAAGCAAAGAGGGAGGTCTATTTCCTTGCCTGATTTCAAGATACACAGCCCCTACCAAATGGCAGGCGATCAGCCGGAGGCGGTAGCCAAACTGGTGGAGGGCATCAACAACGGTCTGACCGAGCAGACGCTGATGGGCGTTACCGGCTCGGGCAAGACGTTCACCATGGCGAACATCATCGAGCAGACCCAGCGCCCGACGCTGGTGCTCGCGCACAATAAAACGCTGGCCGCACAGCTCTGCACCGAGCTGCGCGAATTTTTTCCCGAGAATGCGGTAGAATATTTCGTATCCTACTACGATTATTACCAGCCGGAGGCGTATATCGCCTCGACCGACACCTATATTGAGAAGGATTCCGCCATCAATGATGAAATCGACCGCCTGCGCCACTCGGCGACCTCGGCGCTGAGCGAGAGACGCGATGTGATCATTGTGTCGTCCGTGTCGTGCATTTACTCACTCGGCGACCCGATCGACTACAAAAAGCATGGTCATTTCCATCCGTCCGGGCATGGAGATGAGCCGCGAGGAGCTCATCCGTCGACTGATAGACATTCAGTATGAGCGCAACGACATTGCGTTCGAGCGCAACCGCTTCCGCGTGCGCGGTGACACGGTGGAAATCTGGCCGGTATACTCGGATGAGGATGTTGTCCGTATCGAGTTTTTCGGTGATGAGGTGGACCGCATCAGCCGTATTAACCCGCTGACCGGCGTTTCTCTCGGTGAACTGGGGCATATTGCTGTTTTCCGGCGAGCCACTATGTCACGCCCAAGGACAAGCTGGAGGAAGCCATCAAGGATTTGGAGGAAGAACTGGAACAGCGCGTAAAATACTTCGAGGAAAACGGCAAGTTGATAGAGGCGCAACGCATCGCGCAGCGCACCCGCTACGACATTGAAATGCTGCAGGAGATCGGTTTCTGCTCGGGCGTCGAGAACTATTCGCGCGTGCTGTCGCGGCGTGCGCCGGGAAGTGCGCCGTACACGCTCATCGACTATTTCCCGAAGGATTTTCTGCTTATCGTGGACGAGAGCCACGTCACGCTCCCCGCAGGTACGCGCCATGTATCACGGCGACCGCGCCCGCAAGGAAAGTCTGGTCGAGAACGGCTTCCGCCTGCCGAGTGCCTATGACAACCGTCCGCTCAATTTTGACGAGTTCAACGACCGCCTGAACCAGATTGTGTATGTTTCCGCAACACCTGCCGAGTACGAGCTGTCGCGCTCGGGTCAGGTGGTCGAACAGGTCATCCGCCCGACCGGTCTGCTTGATCCGGAGGTCGTTGTCCGTCCGGTTGATGGGCAGATCGACGATCTCATTGGAGAAATCAACGCCCGCACAGCCAAGGGAGAACGGGTTCTGGTCACCACGCTCACCAAGAAAATGGCCGAGGATTTGACCGATTACCTTGAGACCGCAGGCATCAAGGTGCGCTACATGCACCACGATGTTAAGACCATCGAGCGGCAGGAGCTGGTGCGCGATCTGCGTCTCGGCGTGTACGATGTGCTGGTTGGCATCAACCTGCTGCGTGAGGGCCTCGACATTCCCGAGGTGTCGCTCGTTGCTATTCTCGATGCGGACAAGGAGGGATTTCTCCGGTCGGAGACCTCGCTCATCCAGACCATCGGCCGCGCCGCACGAAATGAGCACGGCATGGTCGTGCTGTACGCGGACAGCATCACGCCCTCGATGAAGTGCGCGATGGACGAGACCGAGCGCCGTCGTGCGCTGCAGGATGCGTTTAATAAGGCACACGGAATTATCCCCAGGTCTGTGCATAAAAAGGTGCAGGATGTTATCGAGATCACCTCGAATGTGCCCTCGAGCAGCAAGAAAAAGCTGCGCAGCAAGGGCGAAAAAACAGCAGGAGATCGCCCGCCTGACTCGCCAGATAAAGGAGGCTGCGAAGATGCTCGAGTTTGAGATCGCAGCACAGCTCCGTGATCAGATTAAGGCGCTTGAAAATGGATAATGGAGAATTGAAAATGGAAAATGTCGCTATTCTTGCGCGAGTTCCGTCCGCGCTGCGACGAGGTGCGCCGCTTTGCGGCGATAATTCTCAATTCTCAATTCTCAATTACTCAACCCGTTATGCGTAACAATAAAGGAAAATAAAAATGCAGGAATACATTCACGTTAAAGGTGCGCGAGAGAACAACCTGAAAAACATCGACCTTGAGATACCGCGCGACAAGCTGGTGGTGTTCACCGGTCTGTCCGGCTCGGGCAAATCGTCGCTGGCGTTCGACACCATCTACGCCGAGGGTCAGCGCCGCTACGTTGAATCGCTGTCCAGCTACGCGCGGCAGTTCCTCGGGCAGATGGACAAGCCGGATGTGGACTATATAGACGGGCTTTCGCCCGCAATATCCATCGACCAGAAGACCACGTCGAAAAACCCGCGTTCCACCGTCGGCACGGTCACGGAGATATATGACTATCTCCGCCTGCTGTGGGCGCGCATCGGCGTGCCGCACTGCCCAAAGTGCGGCAAGGAGATTCACCAGCAGAGCATTGACCAGATCGTCGACCGGCTGATGGCGCTCGAGGAAAAAAACGCGCGTGCAGCTGCTCGCGCCGGTCATCCGCGGCAAAAAGGGCGAGCACGTTAAGGTGTTCGAGAACGCCCGCAAGCAGGGCTATGTCCGCGTGCGCGTGGACGGCGAGATTCACGACCTGTCCGAAGAATTTAAGCTGGCAAAGACGAAAAAGCACAACATCGAGATCGTTGTTGACCGTGTTGTCATCCGTCCGGATGCCCGCGGGCGCATCACGGATTCGGTGGAGACCGCCTCGGCGCTGTCCGGCGGCCTTGTCATCGCGGATGTTATCGGCGGTGAACCGCTCACGTTCTCGCAGAACTATGCCTGTGACGACTGCGGCATATCCATCGAAGAGCTTACCCCGAGAATGTTCTCATTCAACAACCCGTATGGCGCGTGCCCGGTGTGCACCGGTCTGGGCATCCAGAAGCGCGTTGACCCGGACCGCGTCATTCCGAACCGCCACCTTTCCATCAAGCAGGGCGCTATCCGCGCGCCCGGCTGGGGGAGTGCCGACACGGGCAGCATCGCGGCGATGTACTACAACGCACTCGGCAAAAAGCACGGCTTTACGCTGGAAACGCCCATCGAGGAGTTCTCCGAGCAGGCACTCGACGAGCTGCTGTACGGCACCGGAGATGAGCCGCTCGAGCTGTCGGTCAGCCGCATTTCGGGCGGCGTGATGCGCCAGCCGTTCGAGGGCATCATCCCGAACCTTGAACGCCGCTACCGCGAGACCAACAGCGAGTGGTCGCGCGGCGAGATTGAAGAAGTGATGAGCGAAAGTCCGTGTCCGGCGTGCCACGGCCGCCGTCTGCGCCCGGAGGTGCTGGCGGTCACGCTCGGCGGACTGAATATTGCGGAGTTTGCGGAAAAGTCGGTCGTCAAGGCGATGGAGTTCCTCCACACGCTCAAGCTGACCGAAATGCAGCACAAGATCGGTGACAGAGTAATCAAGGAGATTATGGACCGTCTCGGCTTTTTGCAGTCGGTCGGATTGGAATATCTGACGCTCTCGCGTTCGTCCGGTACACTGTCCGGCGGCGAGAGCCAGCGCATCCGGCTGGCAACGCAGATTGGCTCATCGCTGATGGGCGTGCTGTATATCCTCGACGAGCCGTCCATCGGTCTGCACCAGCGCGACAACGACAAGCTGCTTGCGACCCTGGGGCGGCTGCGTGACCTCGGCAACACGCTCATCGTGGTCGAGCACGACGAGGACACCATGTTTGCAGCTGACCACATTGTGGATATCGGTCCGGGCACGGGACGCAACGGCGGCGAGGTCGTGTTCGAGGGCACGATAGACGAGCTGCTCAAAAGCGACAAATCCATCACCGGACAGTACCTTTCGGGCAAAAAAATTCATTCCGGTGCCCGAAATCCGGCGCAAAGGCAACGGCAAGAGCATCACGGTCAAGGGCTGTGCGGTGAACAACCTCAAGCACACGGACTTTACTATCCCGCTCGGCACGCTGACCTGTGTCACGGGTGTTTCTGGTTCGGGCAAGTCCTCGTTCGTCAACGAAATCCTGTACAAAAAGCTGGCAGCGGAGCTGAACGGCGCGAAGACTCGTGCCGGTGCGCACGACGAATTCATCGGCATCGAGAATCTGGATAAGGTCATCGACATTGACCAGTCGCCCATCGGGCGCACACCGCGCTCCAACCCGGCAACCTACACGGGGGTGTTCAACGACATCCGCGATCTGTTCGCCAAAACGGCGGATGCCAAGGCGCGCGGCTACGGCCCGAGCCGTTTCTCGTTCAATGTCAAGGGCGGCCGCTGCGAGGCGTGTGCGGGTGACGGCCTGCTCAAGATCGAGATGCACTTCCTGCCGGATGTCTATGTGCCGTGCGACGTGTGCAAGGGCCGCCGCTACAACAAGGAAACGCTCGAGGTGCGCTACAAGGGCAAGAATATCTATGAAGTGCTGGATATGACAGTAGATGAAGCATGTGAGTTCTTCGCCAACGTGCCCAAGATCGCACGCCGATTGGAGACTATGCGCGAGGTCGGTCTCGGCTATGTTAAGCTGGGTCAGTCCTCCACGACGCTGTCCGGCGGTGAGGCGCAGCGCGCCAAGCTGGCTACCGAGCTGTCCAAACGCTCGACCGGCAAGACCATCTATATTCTCGATGAGCCGACCACCGGTCTGCATGTCGCAGATGTCCACAGGCTTGTGGATGTTCTGCAGAAGCTGGTGGACGCAGGCAACACGGTCGTTGTCATCGAGCATAATCTGGACGTTATCAAGACCGCTGACTATATCCTCGACCTTGGCCCGGAGGGCGGCGATGGCGGCGGCCGACTGGTCGTCTGCGGCACGCCGGAGGAGGTTGCACAGTGCAAGGGTTCGTATACCGGACAGTATCTCGGACCGATCCTCGCACGCAAAAACGGCGGAAAACGGGATAAATAAAGTCGAAATGTGTAATAAAACAGGTGTTTCTTAGCGAGACACCTGTTTTTTCCGTATTTGATAAAAATGTTGTGATTTTGGGCGTGTTTTGGTATAATAGTGATAATATAAAATCGGGTTACCATACGCAGGCGCCGGAAGGCGTGCTGCTGCCGTGACTCAGGAAGGGATCGTTCAATATGAGAGCAAAGCGATGGGTGATCGCCTCGCCGGACACCGAGCGGGTGCGGGTGCTGTCGCGGGAGACCGGCTATACACCGCTGACGGCGGCGGTGCTGTCGGCGCGCGGCATCGACACACCACAGGCTGCGGCGGATTACCTGAGCTGCGATGTGCGCGGACTGCATGATCCGTTCGGTCTGACCGATATGGATAAGGCAGTCGAGGTCGTCCGCGAGGTAATAGATCGCGGAGAGAAAATGGTGGTCTACGGTGATTACGACGTAGACGGCATCACGGCAACGTGCACACTGGTGGATTATCTGCGCAGCAAGGGCGCAAAATGTGAATATTACATTCCCAACCGTCTGACGGACGGCTACGGTCTGACTCGTCCGGCGATGGAGCAGCTGTATGAGCAGGGCACGCGCCTGCTCATCACGGTGGACTCGGGCATTACAGCCAACGAGGAGATTGCCGTCGCACGCGAGCTCGGCATGCAGGTCGTCATTACCGATCACCACGAGTGCCACGAAAACCTGCCGGACGCGCAGGCGGTCGTGGACTGCAAGCGGACGGACGATACCTATCCGTTTTCCAGCCTGGCGGGTGTCGGTGTGGCATTCAAGCTGATCTGCGCGCTCGAGGGCGACACGCTTTCCATGCTCGACCGGTACGCCGACCTTGTAGCGCTCGGCACGGTGGCCGATGTTATGCCGATTGTCGGTGAAAACCGCATTATTGTGGCGGAAGGGCTGAAAAAGCTGTCCGTGACGGCGAATATCGGTCTGGAAATGCTGCTGCGGGAGGCCGGTATGAAGAACCGGCGCCTGACCTCCTCGACCATCAGCTATGTGCTTGCGCCGCGCATCAACGCGGCGGGCCGCATGGGCAAGGCCGAGCTGGCAGCAGAGCTGTTCCTGACGAAGGAGCCGGTACGGGCACAGGCGCTTGCCGCTGAGCTTTTGCGAGCAAAACAAGCTGCGCCAGAACGAGGAGAACAAGATACTCGAGCAGACGCTCACGCGTTTGCGCCGGGAATACAACCCGCTTGAGGATAAGATCATCGTGCTGGCCGGAGAGGGCTGGCATCAGGGCGTTATCGGCATCGTGTGCTCGCGGCTGTGCGACCGCTACGGCTGTCCGGTCGTGCTCATCTCGGTGGACGAGGACGGCGTAGGTAAGGGCTCCGGCCGCTCGATCGGCAGCTTCAATCTGTTTGAGGCGCTCACCTCGTGCGAGGATTTGTTCGAGCGCTACGGCGGTCATGCGCTTGCCGCAGGACTGACCGTGCAGGCGGACAGGATCGAAGAACTCCGCACGCGCCTGCGCAAGTACGCGGAAACGCATGTCACCATGGCGGAGCTCGTTCCGCAGCTGCACATCGACTGCATGGTGCAGTCGGAGTGGCTGACGCAGGAGAACATCGAATCCCTGAGCGTACTCGAGCCATACGGCATGAAAAATGCGGAGCCTGTGTTCTGCATGAAGAACATGACCGTTGAGGAGATTACGCCGCTGTCCAGCGACCGGCATGTTCGTCTGTCGCTCATCAAGGACGGCAAGCGGTTTTCCGCGATCTGGTTCGGCATCGGTGCGGGCGGTCTCGGCTTTGTTGAGGGCAACACCGTGGATGCCGCCTTTCATCTGGAGATCAACGAATTTCGAGGCCGCCGCTCGGTGCAGCTGACCATCTGCGATGTGCAGCTGAGTGACTGTGAGCATCTGGCGGATCAGAAGATTCTCAATCTGTATAATACACTCATGCAGGACGGCCCGCTCACCGCAAAGGGAAGCGCGTCTGCTCCTGCCCGACCGCAAGGATCTGGTCGCTGTCTGGCGGCATGTGACCTGCCGCGCGGAGGACGGACGGCTTTCCGTACCGGACGGGGCGCTTTCCCGCCGGGTTGCGTGGGAAAGCCGACGCGACATTAACATCGGCAAGCTGTTTGTCTGTCTGGACGTTTTTCAGAGTCCGGACTCATCAGCTATCATTTCAAGGAAGGCATGCTCAACATTTTGCTCAAACCCTACGAGGGCAAGGCCGATATTTCCGGATCGGTTGTCCTTGCCACATTGCAAAAGCATGGCGGGGTGACACGAATGGGGGAAGGATCTATGCAAACGAAACTGGATTTTTTGATCGAACGCGTACAAAAACAAAACCCGCAGGCGAATATCAAGAAGATTCGCGCGGCATACGAATGTGCGGCCAAGGCACATGAGGGACAGAAGCGCCGCAACGGTGAGCCGTATATCATTCATCCGGTCGCTGTCGCCGAGATCGTTGTGGAGATGGGGCTGGATACGGATTCCATCTGTGCAGCTCTGCTGCATGACTGCATTGAGGACACCGAGTTCGGCTACAAGGAGATCGAAAACAAATTCGGCACGCCGGTCGCGGAGCTGGTGGACGGCGTAACCCGACTAGGCATGCTGCGCTACTCCAAGGAGCAGGAGCAGTTCGAGGACCTGCGCAAGATGTTCCTCGCCATGGCGAAGGATATCCGCGTTATCCTGATCAAGCTGGCCGACCGACTGCACAATGCCCGTACCTTCCAGTTCCTGCCCGAGCGCAAGCAGCGCGACAAGGCGCTGGAAACCATGGAGATTTACGCGCCGATCGCGCACCGTCTCGGCATGAGCCGCATCAAGTGGGAGCTTGAGGATCTGTCGCTGAAGGTTCTCGACCCCATCGGCTACAACGAGATTGTGGAAGGCTTAAAGGCCCAGAGTGAGCAGCACGAGGAATTCCTGCAGGGCATTCAGGACCGCATCAGCACCAAGCTGAAGGAAGCGAACATCCACAACGCGATTTCGGCCCGCGTTAAGCATATTTACTCGATCTACCGCAAAATGTATGCCCAGCACAAGACCATCAACGAGATCTATGATATCTGCGCCGTGCGCGTTATTGTCGATACCGTGGCGGACTGCTACAACGTGCTCGGCTACGTCCACGACCTGTACAAGCCGATTCCGGGCCGCTTCAAGGACTATATCTCCACACCGAAGCCGAACGGCTATCAGTCGCTGCATACGACGGTCATCGGCCGAGCGGGCATCCCGTTTGAGGTGCAGATTCGTACCGTAGAGATGCATAAAATGGCGGAATACGGTGTAGCGGCGCACTGGAAGTACAAGCAGGGTCTGGATAAGAAGGGCAACGAGGAAGCGTTCGCGTGGATTCGCCAGCTGCTTGAAGCCCAGCAGGACACCGAGGCCGAGGACTTTATCAAAAACATCAAGGTTGACCTGTTCGCGGACGAGGTATTTGTCTTTACGCCCAAGGGCGATGTGGTCAATATGCCGGCAGGTGCAACGCCGATCGACCTTGCGTATGCGATTCACTCGGCAGTCGGCAACCGCATGACCGGCTGCAAGCTGAACGGCCGTATCGCACCGATCGACAGCCAGCTGAAAAACGGCGACATCGTTGAGATCCTGACCTCCAAGGAGGCACACGGTCCGAGCCGTGACTGGGTGAAGATCGTCAAGACCACCGAGGCGCGCAATAAGATCAAGCAGTGGTTCAAGAAGGAATGCCGCGAGGAAAATATCGTCAACGGCAAGGAGGATCTCGACCGCGAGCTGCGTGCCAACCTACTGTATAACGGCTTCTATGAGAACGAAGAGGTGCAGAAGAACACGCTCAACAAGTTCTCGTTCAACACGGTCGATGAGCTGTACGCGGCCATCGGCTACGGCGGCATTATGCTGACCAAGGTCATCAATAAGGTTAAGGACGATGTCGGCAAGCTGCGCCGCCAGCGCGAGCAGGCCGAGCGTGCCGCACATCCGCAGAATGAGCAGCAGCAGCGTCGCCAGAATAAATCCAGCGACGGCGTTGTTGTCGAAGGCATTGATAACTGTCTGGTCAAGTTTGCCCGCTGCTGTACGCCGATTCCGGGCGATGAGATCGTCGGCTTTGTCACCCGCGGCTATGGTGTTTCCATCCATCGCCGCGACTGCGTGAATGTCCATAGCGAGGAAGAACCCGCCCGCTGGGTCCGTGCCTGGTGGGATGAGGATATGGCGGCCAATGCCGGTCATGTCAATAAGTTCTCCACCGGTCTGCAGATTTCCACGCGCAACCGTATCGGCGTGCTGAGTGACGTTACGCTGGCGTTTGCCTCGAGTAAGATCAACGTTCATGAGATTTCCGCACGCGATTTGAATGACGGCTACGGTGTTATCAACGCCATGGTTGACGTCACGAGTGTCCATCAGCTGGATAATATGATCAGCCGCCTGCGTTCCATCAAGGGCGTTGTCGATGTGACCAGAACGGTGGATACCAACTGAGAATAGGTAGGAGTGAGGAGGTAGGAGATAGGAGTTATTCGATAGGTGTAATTCGCAGGTGCCGTCCATGATAATGCGCAAACGAGTTGCGCGACACGGGTATGTCGCGCCTGCGTTGATGAAAACGCCTGTGTAGCAGTACGCTATCTGATGCTGCGAATATGTCGAGTAATGGGAGCACACTGTGCTCCCCCTACGGAAGAAAAACTCCTCTGCCGTTCCTTTATAGTCTCAGTTCTCTAATTTTAGCCGTGCTTTCTTAGGAAAGGGAAGATTCACAAGAGGGTGGAAACCTTGGTGTCTACCCTCTTGTGCGCACCGCCGCGCAGGCGAGTTCGTTTCGCTTCTCAAGCGCGGATTTCACGAAATAGAACCATTTAACAAATCAAATTCATTACGAAATGAGGAAATAACTATGCGGGCGCTGGTACAGCGAGTCTCCCACGCGTCGGTGACGATCGACGGCAGGATTCACGGACAGATCGGACAGGGGTTCCTTGTCCTGCTCGGCATCACAGACGGTGATACCGTGGACGATGCAGTCTATCTGGCCGATAAAACGGTTAAAATGCGTGTATTCACGGACGAAAACGACAAAATGAACCGCTCGCTCGCGGATGTCGGCGGCGGCTTGCTCATCGTGTCGCAGTTCACGCTCTACGGTGACTGCCGCAAGGGCAACCGCCCGAGCTTCACGAACGCTGCTCGTCCGGAGACCGCCATCCCGCTGTATGAAGCATTCATTGCGCGCTGCCGCGAGAGCGGCCTGCCGGTCGAGACCGGCGAGTTCGGCGCGGATATGAAGGTCGATCTATTGAATGACGGCCCGGTAACGCTGTGGATGGACACCAAGGACATGCGGCATTGACAAGATAAACCTGTTCCGTAGGGCGGGGCACTCCAGAGTGGCTTCTCTTGCCTATCGGCAATTCACCTTCTGCCCTCACCCTGCGAAATAAAACAATTTACACTGACTTACCACGGCGGGCTGAGGGCAGCCCGCCCTACGAAGAAGGCTTAAATGCCGAAGAAAGGGTATAACTGATGAAGTTAATGCAGCTCTGTGTGGGCATGGTCCGCACGAATTGTTATATTGTATATGACGAAGCAACCCGCGAAGCCGCGGTGATCGATCCGGGCGACAATGCCAAGTCGATTTTGCACGCGGTAAACGAGGAACAGCTGAATGTCAGGTATGTGCTGCTGACGCACGCGCATTTTGACCACATTCTGGCGGCGCACGAGGTACTCGAAGCCACCGGCGCACAGTATGTTGTGCCGGAGAAGGACACCTGGCTGCTGAGCCGGGACAACATGGGTCAGTTCCGCGGACTGGCACGCAATTATGTGCAGGATACGCCGGATATTCTGGCGAATGAGGGCACCGAGGTGACGTTCGGCGGCATGACCGCGACCTACATGGCAACGCCCGGTCACACGCCCGGCTCGTCCGTCATCAGGATCGGTGACTGCCTGTTCACCGGCGATACGCTGTTCCGTCACGAGTGCGGCCGCTGCGACCTTGAGGGCGGCGATTTCTCTGCCATGCTGCGCTCTTTTGAAGCGTCTGCATGACCTTGACGGCGATTACAAGGTATTCCCCGGTCACGAAGGCATTTCTACGCTGAACGAGGAACGCGCATACAATCCATATATGCTGCAGGCGATGGGAAAATGATCTATACACTGGAAAATCACGAACTGAAACACGCGGTAGAGGAAATGCTGTTTCATCTGCTGCCGACCGAAACGCTGAGCAGGGCGGACACCGCCGAGCAGCTCACCGAGCCGTACTGCCGCAGCATTTTGAGCGAGGAGAACGGCGAAGCTGCCGCACGTGCGATCGTCTGCATGGACGGCGCAGTGTATGAGGCGGAAAAGCGCGCGTCCGTTACCGGACTGGAAACGCTGGACTACAAGCGCACCATCACCGAACTGGTGAAAACGACCGTGTACGACGCGGTCGTGCCGTTCCTGCCGCAGGCTCCGGTCTGGGGCAGCCTGACCGGCGTGCGTCCGGCCAAGCTGGCGCGCGGCATGATCGAGCGCGGCATGACGCGCGGCGAGGCGGCGGTCGAGCTGCGCGAGCACTTCACGTTTCGCCCGAGCGCACGGCGCTGACGATTCGTGCAGCCGCAACTGCGATGGAGATGGACAAGACCATCGGTGAAAACGATATTTCGCTGTACGTCGGTATTCCGTTCTGTCCGTCGAGGTGCTATTACTGCTCGTTCGTATCGGCAACCACGGCGCAGTCCGGTAAACTCATCGAGCCGTATCTGGACACGCTCTGCCGCGAGATCGAGGAGACAGCCGCGCTTGTCCGCGCAGCGGGCAAGCAGGTGCAAGCGTCTACATTGGCGGCGGCACACCGACCACGCTGGACGAACATCAGCTGGCACGGCTGCTGTCGGCGCTCGAAAATCACTTTGATTTTTTCGCATTTGCGCGAATATACTGTAGAAGCGGGCCGTCCGGATACCATCACACCGGAAAAGCTGCGCGTGCTCAAAAGCGCGGGCGTTGGCCGCGTGAGCATCAACCCGCAGAGCATGAATGACGCCGTTCTGGCCGCAATCGGCAGAAAACACGGCTCAGCAGACGTGCTCCGCGCGTTTGACGAGGCGCGGCAGGCGGGCTTTGACGAGATCAACATGGATCTCATTGCGGGTCTGACCGGAGACACTGCCGAGACTTTTGCACAGACTGTGGATACTTTGCTGAATCTTTCGCCGGAGAATATCACGGTACATACGCTGGCCATCAAGCGAGGGGCGGATCTGACGGATAAGCAGGCTGCCGCCGCACAGCGCGAGACCGTTTCTCAAATGCTGGATGGAGCATCGCACGCGCTGCAGGGCGCGGGCTACGGCCCGTATTACCTGTACCGGCAGAAATTCACCACCGGCGGCTTTGAGAATGTCGGCTGGTGTCGGCCGGGGACCGAATGCTTCTACAACGTGAGCATGATGGAGGAGCTGCAGACCATTCTGTCGCTCGGTGCGGGCGGTGTTTCCAAGCGCGTCGTGCGCGAGACCGGCTGGATCGAGCGCGCGAACAATCCGAAATATCCGCTTGAGTACATTCAGGCGGCGGACAGACTGGCCAACGGCAAGAAAAAGCTGCTGTTCCCCAAGAAATGATCAGGATAGGGAAATGAGTGAGTAATTCCGTAAGAAGGGACTGGCTATGGCAGAATACACACTGAAATACATCAATCACCGCGCAGAACACGATGCGGAGGCCTTTGTGCATGACTGCGAGGAAGGCTATCATCGTCAGCTGCATCTGGTGGCTGACCAGATCGCCGCGAACTGCAAGCGCAAGCCGGTCGTGCTGCTCAACGGTCCGTCCTCATCGGGCAAGACCACCACGAACGACCGTCTGGGCCGCATTCTCGAGCTGGCGGGTATTCACGCGCACATGATCTCGATGGACGACTATTACCGTACCTCGGGCACCTACGACATTCCGTTTGACGAGGAAAACGGCGTCAACGACCTCGAAAGCCCGGAGTGCATGGATCTTGATCTGCTGCGCGACCACCTGACCCGTCTTGTGGCGGGCGAGGAGATCATGGTGCCGCGCTTCGACTTTGAAACGCGCACCTCGCATCGCAACGAGCGTGCGGTGCAGCTGCACAAGGACGAAATTGTGATGATCGAGGGCATTCACGCGTTTAATCCGGTCATCATGGGCGATCTGGAGAAGCATGCGACAAGCGTCTATCTTTCGGTGGCGAGCGTGCTGCTGACCGACCATAACATCCGCGTTGAGCCGCACATGCTGCGCTTCCTGCGCCGCGCCATGCGCGACAGCCTGTTCCGCAGCTCGCCGGTGGAGCACACCTTAAAGCAGTGGAACTCGGTGCGGAGAGGCGAGAGACTGTATATTTCGCCGTACCGCGGGCAGGCTGACCTTACGGTGGACACCTATCTGCCGTACGAGACCAACATCCTCATGCAGTACTTGAGCGAAAAGCTGCAGGGTTAGGAGCGCATGCTCGAGCAGGCTGACCTTGCACCGCTCAGCGCGATTCTGGATCGGGTTTCGCCGATCGACTACAAAGCCGTATATGCCGGAGGATTCGGTTCTGCATGAGTTTATCGGCTGAAAAATGTCCGTATTCTTGCTTTTTGGCAGGGTATGAAGTATAATGGCAATACCACATAATTGAAACTGCGGCGTTTTGCGGAAATTTTCCCGCAAATCGCCCCTTGTTCCATTACGCAATATTACCATGAGACCGGAAACGGAGACATTCCGTCGGAAGGAGCGACAAGCTATGGATATGAAAATGCAGGCTTTTCTGGATAAGGTAAAGGACATGGCGGATAAAACCGGCAAGGTCTCCCGTCATGCGGCAGGCGTAGCCGGCAAAAAGGCGAACGACCTTGCACTGGCGACCCGCATCAACCTGCAGATTTTCGATCTGAACACCGAGTGCGAAGCACTGTACAAGGAAATCGGCAAGCTGGTGTACGATCTGCACCGCGGCGCAGAGGTCACCAACGAGGAAATGGACGAAAAGATGGCGCAGGTCGATGCCAAGCAGGAAAAGCTGGCTGTGCTGCGCGACAAGCTGGCGGAAATGCGCTCGGTAACGGCATGCCCGCACTGCGGCAAACCGTGCGGCAAGGATGACGCATACTGCTCGTCCTGCGGCGCAGAGCTGTAACATAATACGGTTTGATGCATCATATTGTAATATCGGGCAAGGGCAGCTATGCCCATTCTGATCAAAGGAAGGGGCGTACGGCGTTTGCAGCGTAAAAAACAGAATTTCATTCAAGGTGCGTTCATTTTGATGCTGGCCAGTCTGCTTGTCAAGGTGATTGCCGCATTCTTCCAGATACCGCTGCTCAACATGATCGGCGGCAAGGATTCGCCGGCGTTCGGCATGTTCAGTGCGGCGTACCGCGTGTACACGGCGATGCTGATGATCTCGACCGTCGGTGTTCCGGCGGCGCTGGCGAAAAATGGTCGCGGAGGCCACAGCCCGCGGCAGAGAGCATGAGGTGCGGCGTACCGTCCGTGTGGCGGGAAGCATTTTCATTCCGCTCGGTGCGATCTGCTCGGTCGTGCTGTTCCTCGGCGCGGGCACGTTTGCATCCTGGATCAAGAGCGCGGATTCCCGGCTGGCGGTTATGGCCATCGCACCGAGCGTGCTGATGGTTGCTGTTCTGGCGGTGTTCCGCGGCTACTATCAGGGCCGCTCGAACATGGTGCCGACGGCGGTTTCGCAGGTGATTGAGTCACTCGGCAAGCTGTTTATCGGTCTTGGACTGGCGTATTATGCAGTTCAGCATAACTTTTCCGATCAGGCAGTCGCGGCAATGACCGTCCTCGGCGTTACCATCGGCGAGGTGGCTGCCGCTGTTTACATGCTCATTCAGGGAGCGATCACGCATCGCAGCAGCTCGGCAGTGCACGCGCTGGACGACAGCGCGCGTCCGGCGGGCCAGCTGGCGAAAACGCTGCTCAGTCTGTCCATTCCGATCACGATCAGCTCAGCGGTTATGAGTCTGACCGACCTGATTGACGTGGCGCTGATCTCCACGCGTCTGCAAAGTCCGGCGGTCGGCATGACGGCAAGAGAAGCAATGTCCACCTACGGCATTTACACCGGTCAGGCCATCAACTTCTTCAACCTGCCGCAGACGCTCATCACCGCACTGGCGGTCAGCGTGCTGCCGACCATCGCAAGCGCACGCGCGGCGGGCAACCATGCCAAGGTCTCCAAAACACTGGGTACCACGCTGCGCATGACGGTTATCATCACCCTGCCGGCTGGCGCGGGCTTCATCATGCTCGCCGGACCGATTCTGCGCATGCTGTACTCGCAGGGAACGGAGCTTGGCGGTGTGCTGATGGGTCTGCTCGGCTTTGCCGTACCGGCGGCGGCACTTGTGGCTGTCACCAACTCGACGCTGCAGGCGTTCGGCCGCATTGACCTGCCGCTTGTCTCGATGTTTGCGGGCGCGGTTGTCAAAATGCTCGGCGACTATTTTCTCATCGGCAATCCGGCACTGAATATCATGGGTGCGCCCATCAGTACAGCGCTCTGCTACTGGCTGATCGCGGTCATCAACCTGTTCCACATCAGGCGCCTGACGGGTTCGCTGCCGCCGATCGGAAAAACGGTCTGCCGTCCGCTGGCGGCCACCATCGGCATGAGTGCGGCGATTTTCATTGTGCAGCGCGTGCTGAACGGTGCGTTGAGCGCAGCTCCCGGCACCATGCCTGACAAGCTGATCACGCTCGCGTGCATCGGTGTGGCGGTTGCCGTGTATGCCGTTCTGCTGCTCGCGCTCGGTGCAGTCGAGCGGGATGATGTTCTGCTGCTGCCCAAGGGCGAGAAAATCGCAGATATTTTACATCTAAAGTAATCAGGAAGTGCAAAAATGGTTGATTTTGAAATAAAGGATTGTTACAAGTTCGATGATCTGCTCCGCATTATGGAAATCCTGCGCGCGCCGGACGGCTGCATGTGGGACCGTGAGCAGGATCATCATTCTATCCGCCGCAACTTCATCGAGGAGACCTACGAGGTCTGCGAAGCCATCGACGACGAGGACACCGAGCATATGAAGGAAGAGCTTGGCGATGTTCTGCTGCAGGTGGTATTCCACACCCAGATGGAGAAGGAAAAGGGCACATTCGACATCGACGATGTGGCGGACGGCATCTGCAAAAAGCTGATCTTCCGTCACCCGCATATCTTCGGCAATGTCGAGGTCGCCTCGTCCGAGGAGGTCCTCAGGAACTGGGATGACCTCAAGCGCAAGGAGAAGCATCAGGAGACCGATACGCAGGCGCTCGAAAGCGTAGCAAAGAGCCTGCCGAGTCTGATTCGTGCAGAAAAGCTGCAGAAGAAGGCGGCAAAGGTCGGATTTGACTGGGATAACGTGAAGGATGCACTTGACAAGGTGCAGGAGGAGCTTGACGAGGTCCGCCGTGCCATCGACGGTGACGGCGATCCGGAGGAGGAGATTGGCGACCTGCTGTTCGCATCCGTCAACGTGGCGCGTCACCTGAAGATCGACCCGGAGGCTGCCGCCGAAAAGACCTGCAACAAGTTTGTCAGCCGCTTTGCGGAGATGGAGCGTCAGGCGACTGCCGCAGGCAAAAAGCTGGCTGACCTGTCCCTTTCCGAGCTGGACGCACTGTGGGACAGCGCAAAGCACGAGGAACACGCATAAGGAGCAAAACCATGAAGAAAAGCGAACTGGTGACGCTGGTCGCAGAAAAGACCGGCTTTTCCAAGAAGGACACCGAAAAGACGATCGACACCGTGTTTACCGCCATTGCGGATATCATGGCGGCCGGTGACAAGCTGCAGATCAGCGGCTTCGGTACGTTTGAGACCAAGGAGCGCGCAGCACGCACAGGACACAATCCGCGTACCGGCGAGGAGATCAATATTGCAGCGGCCACTATGCCGGTGTTCAAGCCGGGCAAAGTTTTGAAGGATAAGGTAGACGGAAACAAGTGAGATTAGACAAGTATTTGAAGGTATCCCGCCTGATCAAGCGCCGCACGGTGGCGAATGATGCATGCGATGCAGCGCGCATCACGGTCAACGGCAAGCCGGCCAAGGCTTCGTATCAGGTGAAGATCGGCGACGTGATCGAGATCGCATTCGGTCAGCGCACGATGAAGGTGGAAGTGCTGAATATCGCGGAGCATACGCTCAAGGCAGATGCGTCTGCGCTGTATAAGGAACTGTAAACCGAACATAACGTATCCCGCTCGCATATATTGCAGAGTGGGATACTTTTTTGCAGTCAGGAGGGAGTTATATGGCGCAGGAGGAACGAAGCCGTGAAATGCCGCACAGTGTCATTCTGGAGGGGAGAGAAGCTGACCATTTCCGGTGTGACCGACGTGCACAGCTTTGATGAGGAACAGGTGCTGCTCGAAACCGTGCGCGGCATGCTGGTCGTGCGCGGTCAGGGACTGCATGTAGAGCGGCTGCAGCTCGAGGCCGGAGAGTTGATCATTCAGGGTGAGATCGGCCTGCTCGAGTACGACGACAGCGTGCAGCCGCGCGACAGCCTGTTTCGGCGGATATTCGGCGGGTGAGCGGCCATGCCGGTGTTTACGAACAGCCAGCAGGTCACGCTCGTGCTGCAAAGCCTGCTGCTCGGTGTCGGGATCGGGGCGGTGTATGACATGCTGCGGGCACTGCGTCTGCATTTCCGGTGCGGATGGGCAGGGGGCGGCGCTGCTCGATACGCTGTTCTGGGCAATCGTGCTGGCGGCCTTATTCGAGTTCGGGCTGATCGCGGCCGCCGGTCAGCCGCGCGGCTTTGTACTCTTAACAGCGGCAGGCGGCATGGGATTGTACTTTGCGGCGCTGAGCGAAACCGTGCTGGAAGTGCTTATGCGGCTCCTGCAGGTGCTTGCAAAGCTGAGACGCGCCGTATACGGCCTGCGGATGCACTGTCAAACGGTGGTAAAACAGCGGTGCAGTCCGGTAAAAATTCGGTTTCTGACGAAAAAATTTGAAAAAGACTCTTTTTTCTTTTTCGCAAAAAGGTATAAAATAAAACCTGTATCAGTCTGACGCGCAAGCAAACGATATGAGGTGAGCAGATGACAAGGCGCACGCGGATGATCCTTATCAGGGCAGCGGTAGTGGTGTTTCTGCTTTACGCGGTCGTCAATGTGGTAAACCTGCGCACGCAGATCAAGAGCAAGCGGGATGAGCTCGCGTCTCTGACCCTGCGGGTGGAGGAATATCAGAAGGCGAACGAGACGCTCCGGCAGGAAATGCAAAGCGGCATTTCCGAGGAGGATATCGGAGAGATGGCGCGGACAGAACTGGGCTATGCGGAACCGGGCGAGCGTATTTTTGTAGATACGTCCAGCCGGTAAAAGGGAAATAATAACGGAGGCAAAACAGCTTATATGGATTTGGCAGTGGGAGCAATCGTAGAGGGCAAGGTAACCGGCATCACCAAGTTTGGTGCATTTGTTGCGCTGCCCGAAGGCAAGTCGGGTATGGTGCACATTTCGGAGGTCGCTTCGACTTTTGTAAACGACATCAAGGATTTCCTGCAGGAGGGCCAGCAGGTCAAGGTAAAGATCATCAATATTGATCAGGCAGGCCGTATCAATCTTTCGATCAAGAAGGCGCAGCCGCAGGAGCCGCGTCAGCCGAGACAGGAGCGCCGTGAGGGCGGCTTTGCGCCGCGTCAGCCGCGTTTCCAGCGTTCGTCCGCACCGCGCGGACGTGTGCAGCAGGCACCGAAGGACCCGTCCAAGGATAAGCTGAAGGCGTTTATGTCGGACAGCGAAAGCCGTCAGGCCGATGTGCGCCACGCAACCGATCGCAAGAACGGTTCGCGCCGCCGCAGATAAAGAAGAAAACCGAGGGAAACCTCGGTTTTGCTTTTTATATGCCGGTGCACGAAGCGTCGGCAGGGCTTTTCGGCACCGGGTGAGCGGGGCATACGAACTGCGTAAGCGTGTTCGCCCTGACGGGGCGACTCCTTCTCTGCACCGACCCAGCGGGGTGCGCGAACTGCCGCAGGCGGGTTCGCCCTTTCCGGGCGGGAAGGTTTTCGCTGAACCTCAGCGGGGGATTCGCCGTCTGCGGACGGCGGGAGCGTCGCGGCGCCCGCCGCGGGGGCGACGCCGTACCCACGGCGGTGGGCAAAAAGGAAGGGACACCTGCGGTTTCCCTTCCTCTTTGGACTCCTACCTTTCCCTTGCTTGCTAATCTGGCGCAGATTACCTACATGTGACCGCTTCGAAAATAGGGAACGGCAGTCGGGTTACCTCAGCGTTTGTTTCGCAACATATTCGCAGTTCACAGATAGATTACTGCTACACATACGGGCTACTCTACGCTGGGTGCGGCATAACAGTGCCGCACGATTCGTCAGCGCGTTGTTACGGACAGTTTCTGCGAAGATAAATTGTACCAAACGCCTAATTCGCAGGTGCCATCCGTAAACCAGACCAACGAGTTGCGCGGCACTGTTATGCCGCGCTCTGCGCAGAGTAAACCGTATGTGTAGCAGAACGGTATCTGGCACTACGAATATGTCGGGATATGGGAGCACATTGTGCTCCCATACGGTAGAAAAACTCCTCTGCCGTACTCCTTTTTTCGCAGCGGTCACATGTCGGTAATCTGCGTCAGACCCTCCAAGGGAAAGGGTGATTCACAAGAGGGTGGAAACCGCAGGTGTCTACCCTCTTGTGCGCCCGCGCGGCGTCAGCGCAAATCCCCCGCCGCGGGGCGCGGCGAATCCCCGCGCTCCGCAGAGCGCAACTCCCAGCTGAGGTTCAGCGAAAAACCCACCGTCCGTTAGGGGCGAACCGCCTGCGCGGTTCGTGTGCACCAGACAATCGGTGCAGAAACAGGTGCTGCCCGGACAGGGCGTATTGCTGCGCAACTTGCGTGCCCAGCATAGTTTGTGCTGAAAAAGAAGCGCAACTCCTGCTTTTGCGCAAAAAAAGCGCGCTCTTCCTTGCGAAAGAGCGCCAAAAGTAGGATTGTGGGGATAAAGATATGAACGGTGCATGGCGGCTTTCCCAACCGCCATGATAAATATACCATAAATTGCCATATATGTCAATAACTTTTTTTTGAAAGAGGTTCTGAATGAATCAAACACTGATCAAAAATGTAAACATTTGGACAATGGACGAGGAGGATACCCGCTTTTACGGCTGGGTGCTGCTCGAAAACGGAAAAATCGCGTCCATGGGCGAAGGCGAACCGCCTGCAATGCCGGTTCAAATAGACGGCGATGTCGTGTACGGCGAGGGCGGCGTGTTGACACCCGGCCTGATCGACATTCACTCGCACATCGGTCTGTACGAGGACGGTCTCGGCTTTGAGGGCGCGGACGGCAACGAGGACACCGATCCGGCGACGCCGCACCTGCGTGCACTGGACGGCGTCAACCCGTTCGATCGCAGCTTCCGCGAGGCACTTGAGGCCGGTGTGACGGCTGCCGCAGTCAGCCCGGGCAGCGCAAACCCCATCGGCGGACAGATTGCCCTGCTTAAGACGGCAGGCCGCCGTGTGGACGATATGATTCTCAAGGCGCCGCTGGCGATCAAGTTCGCGCTGGGCGAGAACCCGAAGTCGGTTTACCACGACAAGGACGAAACGCCCGTCACGCGCATGGCAACCGCGGGCATCATCCGCGAGGAGCTGTACAAGGCGAAGGAGTATTTCTTGCGCAAGGCGCGTGCGGAGGACGATCCGGAGCAGGACGAGCCGGATTTCGACATCAAGATGGAAGCGCTGCAGCCGCTTCTCTGGGGCAAGGCCGAGGCACATTTTCACGCGCACCGTGCGGACGATATCTTTACCGCACTGCGCATTGCGAAGGAGTTCGGTCTGCGGGCGGTTATCATTCACGGCACGGAGGCGCACCTTGTGGCCGACCTGCTGGCCGAGGAGCACGTTCCGGTGGTCAGCGGCCCGTACATGACCGACCGTTCCAAGCCGGAGATCCGCAACCTGTCGGATGCCGCGCCCGGACTGCTGTGCAAGGCCGGAATCGAAACCGCCATTACGGTCGATCACCCGGAAATTCCGCTGCGGCTGCTGCCGATGGCGCTTATGCTGGCGGTGCGTGCGGGTATGGATAAAACGGATGCGCTGCGCGCGGTCACATCGGTACCCGCGAAAATTGCGGGCATGCAGGATAGAATCGGCAGCCTGAAAACCGGTCTGGACGCAGACTGTGTGCTGTGGAGCGGCGATCCGCTGGATATTGCAACCCAGGTGCAGGCTGTTTTTGTAAACGGCACACCGGAATATAGGAGGACAAAAATGAGGACGATTGAGGTTTCGGAAGTAACCAGGCTGGTGCGTCAGCTGTGCATTGACGCCAACTACTATCTGCCCGCAGATCTGCGGCAGGCGTTCGTGGATGGTCAGAACGCGGAGGAGTCTCCGCTCGGCAAGACCATCTTTGGTGAAATGATCGCCAACTGCGACCTTGCACGCGAGAACAACGTACCGGTCTGCCAGGATACGGGCATGGCGATCGTGTTCGCGGAGATCGGACAGGATGTGCATCTGACCGGCGGCTCGTTCGAGGATGCAGTCACCGAGGGTGTTCGCCGCGGCTATATCGACGGTTATCTGCGCCTGTCGGTGGTCGGTGATCCGCTGCGCCGCGAAAACACCAACGACAACACGCCGTGTATCCTGTACACCTCGGTCGTTCCGGGTGACAAGGTGAAGATCACGGTTGCACCCAAGGGATTCGTCTCGGAGAATATGACCCAGATGAAGATGTTCACGCCTGCCGCTACCAAGGCGCAGATCGTGGATTTTATCGCGGATGCGTGCATCCATGCGGGTTCCAACCCGTGCCCGCCGATCGTTATCGGCGTCGGTCTGGGCGGCACGAGCGATAAGGCGGCATATCTCGCCAAGCGTGCGCTGCTGCGTCCGGTCGATCAGCACAACGCCGATCCGCTGTACGCCGAGATGGAGCAGGAGATTCTCGATAAGGTCAACGCATCCGGTGTCGGCCCGCAGGGACTCGGCGGTACGGTTACCGCTCTTGCGTGCGCGATTGAGCCGTTTGGCACGCATATCGCCGGTCTGCCGTGCGTGGTTAATATTTCCTGCCACGTTACCCGTCACGCAGAGGGCGAGCTGTAAGCAACCTTGACAAGAAATTGTAAAACCTCTTGGGAAATATGCTGAACAAATTGTGAACTTCTGAAAAATTGTTGGACAAGTTGCATAGGTTGTGCTATACTGAAGATAGCAAAAACCCAATACCGTTTCCGCCACACCACGGCGGCCGCGGATAAAGCCATCAAAGGCGGTTTACGCCTGTTAGGAGATGATTTTATGAAGTTCACTATCGTCGAAAGAAAAATCAAGATCGAGGACGAGCTGCGTCAGTACGCACTGCGTAAGGTAGAGAAGCTGGATCGCTACTTCCAGCAGGATTCGGATACCACGATTACATTCAGTGAGCTGCGCGGCAAGCAGACGGTCGAGATCACGGTGCGTCAGGTTGGTCTGGTTGTCCGCGCCGAGGAAACGACGACTGATATGTATGCTTCCGTAGACGGTGCCATCAGCAGTATCGAGCGCCAGATCCGCAAGCATAAAACCCGTCTGGAGAAGCGCCTGCGTGAGGGTGCATTTGACAAGATGGCAGAGCAGAAGGCCGCACTGACCGAGGAGGATTTCGATGTAGTACGCCGCAAGCGCTTCGACGTAAAGCCGATGAGCGTGGACGAGGCTATCCTGCAGATGAACCTGCTTGACCACCAGTTCTACTTCTTCCGCAACGCCGACAACGACAATATCCACGCCGTTGTTTACAAGCGTGCGGCAGGCGGTTACGGTCTGATCGAGGGCGAGGAGTAAAATCCGCGTCAAACAGTAAAAAGTTGCATTACATAGGGACCGGCGGCGTTCTGCCGCCGGTTCTTTTCGGTTAAAAGGGGAAAACGAATGAATTTATGTGATATTGAGACAATCCGAGCGGTTCTGGGCCGTCACGGATTCCATTTTTCCAAATCGCTCGGACAGAACTTTCTGACGGACGAAAGCGTGCCGCGCCGCATTGCGGAGATGAGCGGCGCGGCCGAGTGCGGCAACGCGATTGAGGTCGGCCCGGGCATGGGCTGCCTGTCGGCGGAGCTGTGCCGGCGCGCGGATCAGGTCGTAGCGGTCGAGCTGGACCGTGCCCTCATGCCGGTTCTGGCAGAGACACTTGCGGATTACGATAACTTCGAGGTCGTGCACGGCGATGTGCTCGAAACCGACCTTGCCGCGCTCTGCAAGGAGAAATTCGGTGACGTAAAGGCGATCGCGTGCGCCAATCTGCGGTATTACATCACCACACCGGCGATTACGGCTCTGCTCGAGAGCGGCGCGTTCAAGCAGGTGACGGTCATGGTGCAGAAGGAGGTCGCGCAGCGCATCTGTGCAGAGCCGGGCACGGCGGCGTACTCGGCGTTCTCGATTTATGTGCAGTACCACGCCAAGGCGGAAATTTTGTTTGATGTTCCGGCGGACTGCTTTGTGCCCAGACCCAAGGTGGATTCGGCGGTGCTCAAGCTCGTGCCGCTCGACAAGCCGGCGGTTGAGACCAAGGACGAAAAGCTGTTCTTTTCCCTCGTGCGCGCAGCCTTCAATATGCGTAGAAAGACGCTCGTGAACGCGCTCGGTCCGGTGCTCGGCTCGTCGATGAGCAAGGAGGAGATCATCGCACTCGTAGAAGCAGCCGGTCTGGATGCCCGCGTTCGCGGTGAGCGGCTGAGCCTTGCAGAGTATGCGAAACTGGCAGATCTCGCGGCGGAAAAACTCAGTAATTGAGAATTGAAAATGGAGAATTGAGAATTAGAGTGAAGAGTTTGTAAGATAAAGCGTGTTTGCAAAGAAATATTCGCAGGTGCCGTGCATAACAACGCACAAACGAGTTGCGCAACACTGTTATCCCCCAGGGGACCCTCTCTTGCCATTCGGGCAATTCACCTTGTGTTGCGCCTGCGGAGACTAAACCGCATGTGTAGCAGCAAGGAATCTGGCACTGCGAAGAGGCAGAGAAATGGGCGACCACTGGCCGCTCCTACGGAAGAAAAAATCCTCTGCCGTTCCCAAATTTCGGAGCGGTCACCGGTCTCTGGTCTGCGCCAGACGAACAAATAAAGGAAACGGGAGTTAAGAGGGTAGAAACCGTAGGTGTCTACCCTCTTGCCCCCGCCGCGGATGCGGCGAACCTCCCCGCCAAAGGTTGGCGCCCATTCCCGCTGCTTTAGCAAGCAGATAAATCAAAACTATCCCCACCCTGTGGACAAAAGAAAAAGCCTGCACACGCAGGCTTTTTCTCATACCACAATGGCTCTCGGCGGCACCGGCGAGGAAAACACGATCTGTGTTTCGGTCTTGCCGAATTTCTGCAGACGTCCGATAAAGCCGTCCAGCTCCTGCGTCGAGGCGAACGACACCTTGATCAGCATGGAGTAGTTGCCGGTCACGCAGTTGCACTCGAGCACATTCGAGCACGCAGCAATGAACGGATAAAATTCCTCTTGCTGGGTGGGCTGCATATCCAGATGAATGTACGCGAGAATGTGATGGCCAAGCTGCAGCGGGTCCAGATCGAGCGTATACGCACGAATAACACCCTGTTTTCCAGCCGCTCAATACGCGCGGAAACCGCAGGGGAGGAAAGGCGAACCTCACCTGCAAGGGCCTTGATGGGGTGCGGGCATTCTTCTGCAGCAGCCGCAAGAGCTTCAGATCAATTTCGTCCATGGGGCAAATAGCCCTCCTTATCCTAAAAATAAAAACAGGAGTCCGACCCGCCTTCGCGGGACGAACTCCTTTGTTCACTGTTTATTATAAAGCACGACCGGGTTGTTGTCAAATAAAATAAGGCTTCGAACAAAAGTTTTTATACATCCGAGTCGGTGATAACCTTGAATTCCATCCAGTCCGGCGTTGCGGAAACGTAAATGGTATCTTCGTCAATGAGCACAAAATCCCGGTTATCGCTGAAATTGGACTGGTTGTTTTCGGTCGGAACATCGTTTCGGTTTGCCGTTTTCGAGGTGATCGAACCGTCAGGCGTTCCGCAGAACGGCTCGGAAGGCAGGTTTCCGGTCTCCTGATACAGCTTGCCATCCACCATGTCCATCCGCGGTACGGTGGCATCCTGCTCGAACACGATCCACTGGTTATCAATCAGCACCTCGATATGGTCGTCTATGCGCTGATAGCCGTAGCCTGTGCCGAAGTTGGACTGGCCGTTCTCGGTGGGTGCGTCCGTGCCGTTTGCCGTCTGCGAGGTGATTTCGCCGTCCATGTTGCCGCAGCGGCCATCGACCGTGCTGACCTCACCGGTAGACTGATACAGCGTGTTATCCACCATCACCATCATGGGTGCATCTGCGACCGGTTTCTGCTCAGTCGTATCGGGCAGGGCAGCTGCGTCATCCGTGCTCTGGCTGCCGATTTCGGCTTCCGTGGTTTTCGGCTCGGCATTGCCGCAGCCGGTCAGCAGCAGCGCCAGAAGTGCAAGAAGCATTGCTAAAGTACGTTTTGTCATAAAAAACACCGCCTTTCGTAACTCTGATAGTATAGACGAAAGACGGCGTAAAAAGTTCCGTATAAAATTATTTTTTTCTTTTTCGGTTTTGCCCAGCCGGTTTTTTTTACCCTGATTCGGCTTGCCCTGTGCCGGACGTGAAGCCGGTCGTTTGCCGTTCGGTGCACTGTGCTTGCCGTTATTAGGCGCAGAATGACGGCGGTCGTTATTCTGCTGTCTGCCGCCGTTGGACACGCCGTGGCGGCTGACGCTGTGCTGCTTGCTGCCCGGCATGCGCTGGTCGCTGCCTCTGCCCGGACGAATGAGACATTCCCTGCCAAAGCCGATGAGATCCTCACGGTGCGCCTTTTTGAGCGCGGCAATGACGATCGGGCGCTTGTCCGGTCGGCGCCACTGCAGCAGCGCACGCTGCATCGCCTTGTCCTCGGGCGTTTTCGCCACAAAGACCGGCTTCATGGTGCGTGGATCAATCTCGGTGTAGTACATCGCGGTGGACAGCGTACCCGGCGTGGGATAAAATCCTGCACCTGCTCGGGCATGTAGCCGACGCGGTTGAGGTATTGCGCGAGCATGATGGCGTCATCAAGCGTTGCACCCGGATGCGAGCTCATCAGATAGGGCACAAGATACTGCTTGCGGCCCAGCTTTTCGTTGATGCGGGCATACCGCTCGCGGAACTGCTCGTACACCTTGAAGGACGGCTTGCCCATGTAGTACAGGGCGTTGTCGCTCATGTGCTCCGGCGCGACCTTCAGCTGACCGGAGATGTGGTGCTCGACCAGTTCGCGGAAGAACGCATCGTTCTTCTCGGCCATCATGTAGTCGTAGCGCAGACCGGAGCGCACGAACACCTTCTTCACGCCCTCGATGCGGCGCAGCTCGCGCAGCAGCTCAAGGTAGTCGGTATGGTCTGCTTCGATGTTCTGGCAGGTGGTGGGGAACAGGCAGCGCTTGTCCTTGCAGCAGCCGTATTTCTCCTGTTTTTTGCAGGCCGGAAAGCGGAAATTCGCGGTCGGGCCGCCGACATCGTGGATGTATCCCTTGAATCCGGGCATTTGGGTGATCTTTTTCGCTTCCTCGATCACGCTCTCGTGGCTGCGCACCTGAATGTACCGTCCCTGATGGAACGCCAGCGCGCAGAAGTTGCACGCGCCGAAGCAGCCGCGGTTGTGGATGATGGAGAACTGCACCTCCTGAATAGCGGGCACGCCGCCGAGCACTTCGTAGGACGGATGATAAGTTCGCATATACGGCAGCGCATAAACGTGATCCATCTCTTCGGTGGTCAGCGGCTTTGCGGGCGGGTTCTGCACAAGGATGCGCTTGCCGTGCCGCTGGAGAATCGCCTTGCCGCGCACGGCATCCTGTTCGTCGTACTGGATTTTGACCGAACGGGCGTAGTCCGGCTTGCTGGCGCAGACATCCTCGTACGAGGGACATTCGACCGCATCATACTCCAGATCGTCCGTATCATGCACCATATAGGCAGTGCCGCGGACTCCCTTGCACGCGTCTGCGCCCTTTTGCCGTGCTTGAGGTTGTTTGCCAGCTCAACGACCGAGTGCTCGCTCATGCCGAACATCACGCCGTCCGCGCCGGTGGATTCCAGAATGGACGGCATAACGCGGTCAGCCCAGTAATCATAGTGTGCAAATCGGCGCAGACTGGCCTCAATGCCGCCGAGATAGACCGGCGTTTCCGGGAAGGCGCGCCGCGCAAGCATGGAATAGACGGTTACCGCACGGTCCGGGCGCTTGCCGCCCACACCGCCCGGCGTGTACGCATCGTCCGAACGGCGCTTTTTCGCCGAGGTGTAGTGCGCGACCATCGAGTCGATGTTGCCGCCGTTGATGAGCACCGCATAGCGCGGACGGCCCATTTCGAGAAAATCGTGCTCATCGCGGAAATCCGGCTGGCTGAGGATAGCGACCTTGTAGCCTGCATCCTCCAGCACGCGTGAAATGATCGCCGTGCCGAACGACGGATGATCGACGTACGCATCGCCGGTGACGATGAGAAAATCGCAGTAATACCATCCGCGATCGGTCATATCTTGTTTGGAAATAGGAAGAAAACCGTTCATATATACCTCTTTGGCTTTACAAGGTGAAAATTATAGGTTACAATAAAAAAACGGGTAATCCGGCAAAAGATTGAGAGACGGTTGGCCATACTCCCTGAAGGGAGGTGGTATTATGGATCAGATTTGGCAGATCATTATGTTACTTATTCTGCTCGAGTTTGTAAAAACCATAAAAAAATAACCGCCCTCGCCAAAGATGCGGTTATTTTTTTCGTGAATAACTAAACTTTGGTCAACCGTCTTTCGTCGGATTGCCCTTTTCTATCTATAAGTATAGCAAATCTGCGGTAAAAAGTCAAGCCGCAGAGCACGGAAATGTTTTGCAGAATAAAAAATAACCGCCCTCGCCAAAGGTAACGGTTATTTTTCATAAATAAGGTATACGGTTATTCTGCAAAAACTCAGTTATCCAGATAGAACTGAACCAGCTCCTGCATGAGTTCGTCGCGGTCGATCTTGCAGATCAGGCTGCGGGCATTGTTGTGGTTGGTTATGTAAGTCGGGTCCTCAGAGAGAAGATAGCCGACGATCTGGTTGATCGGGTTGTAGCCTTTCTCCTTGAGCGCATCATACACAGTGGTAAGCGTGCGCTTCATCTCCTTGTTGGACTCGTCTACCAGACTGAATTTTCTCGTTCCGTCAAGCATATTTGGTTCTCCTTTCCGATCCTATCTGTCGGTGTTTATCGTTACTTACAGCATAATACAAAAAGCAGAAAAAGTAAAGCCTTATCCGCGCAAAACTCGCATGAAAACTTTTACCGTCTGTGGCATACACTGTATGGTGAGGGAAAAGGAGACGGTGTTTTACGAGCTGTAATTTTCCAGCAGCCGCGCCAGCTCCTCTGCGTTATCGAGCGTAATGCCGTCCGCAAGTGCCTGCTGCTCGGCGGATGGCAGCGTGCGTGTGTCGATGCCTGTGCGCAGGACCGAGCCATCGCTCTGCCGGATGACAAGCCGGTCATTTTCGCTCTGCACCGTGTAGCTAATTGCTGCGCTCGCCGGAACGGCAGGCGCGGACAGCAGCGCGCGTCCGGCGAGCACAATGCTGATGAGCGCCGCGATACACGCCAGCGCGGCAAGCAGCGTGCGCCGCCGCGCCTGCTGCATGGCAAGCAGATAAAAACCCTGCATCATAGTCAAAACTCCTTCACTCAGTGGGACTTGCTTTGAGTATTCCCACAAAAATACGGTCTATTCTAAAAGCAGTGTAAAAATGTTTGGAATTTGCAAAGTCCTGTGGTATAATGCTATCAGAGTGCCTATTACATCGGCAGTAAGCTGCCGGAAGAAAATCGGCACAGGCAGCTATTGTACAATTCATTTAGCCTTATAAGACGGTAATACCGATGAATTTTACGGTATTGCCAACAATACACGGTGCTTCAAAAAACAAGACCGTGTGCGGGAACAAATAGGACGTGTTCCGCGTCTTACCCGACAGGACCCTGCGGTGCATATCGTGGGGCAAGGAGGAAAACAAATTGGCAACTGGCAATCAAAAAGGAACGGGGATCGGACATCTGCTCTCCCGCATACTGATTACACTGGTATTGATCGGCGTGCTGTGCGGCTGCTTCTGCGGCATTGCGTTTGCGATGTATGTGCACATCTATATCAATCCGTCCGCGCAGGAAACTGCAGTGGAGATCAGCAAGGGACTGGGTCTGAATCTGAATTCATTCATCTATGCAAAGGAATCGGATTCCGATGAATACACGCTGTACGAAACCATCAAGGGCAAGGAAAACCGTGAATGGGTGGACAGCGACAAGATTCCGGATACCCTCAAGAACGCAGTCGTTGCAATCGAGGACGAGCGCTTTTACAAGCACCACGGTGTAGACTGGGTGCGCACGATCGGTGCGGTCAAGGGCTGGCTGCTCGGCGGCACGCAGTACGGCGGCTCCACGATAACGCAGCAGCTGATCAAAAACATCACGGCTGACAACGATTACTCGGTAAAGCGCAAGGTAAACGAGATTTTCCGCGCGTTTGCACTCGAAAAAGAGATTGACGACAAGGACCGTATTCTGGTCATGTACCTGAACACGATCTATCTGGGCTACAACAGCTACGGCGTGCAGACTGCGGCGATGCAGTACTTTGACAAGGATGTATCGCAGCTGGATCTGGCAGAATCCGCCGTGCTGGCAGGTCTCACCAACAACCCGTCGATTTACGACGTTTATAACCATCCCGAAAAGGTAAAAGGAGCGTCAGGAGACCATCCTTGCACAGATGCTCGATCAGAAGATGATCTCGCAGGAGGAGTACGAGGCTGCCGTAGCAGAGGAGCTTAACTACCGCCCCTACGAGGAGTATCAGCAGGAGATCAAGTCCACCTACAGCTACTTCACCGATGAAGTCATCAAGGACGTGATCAACGACCTGATGACCGAAAAGGGATATTCCCGTCTGGTTGCGGAGAACATGGTTTACTCCGGCGGTCTGAACATCTATGCGACCATCGACACCAAGGTGCAGAATGCACTCGATGAGGTCTGGGCTAACGCAGATAATTTCCCGAACACCGAAAAGTACGGCGAAATTCCGCAGAGCGCCATGGTCATCACGGACAAGCAGGGCAATATCGTTGGTATTGCCGGCGGTCGCGGTGAAAAAGACCAGCAGCCGCGGCTTCTCTTACGCGTCTGACGCACGCCGTCAGCCGGGTTCCTCGATCAAGCCGCTGGCGACCTATGGTCCTGCGATGGATGCCGGTATTGCTACGCCGGACACCACGGTTTACGACCGTGCGCTCATACAGGATGCGGAAGGCAATCCGTGGCCGATGAACGACGGCAAATATCCGACCGGCCGTGCAATGACGGTCAAGGAAGGTATGACGCGTTCGCTCAATACCATTTCGGCACAGCTGCTCAAACAGCTGACTCCGCAGAAGTCCTACGAATTCATGACGCAGCAGCTTGGCTTTAAGCTGGTAGACAGCCGCACCAATGAGGACGGTACCGTGCAGTCGGATATCGACCTTGCACCGCTGGCGCTCGGCGCACTGACGGATGGCGTTACCGTTCGTGAGATGGCGGGCGGTTTCTCGACCTTCATCAATGACGGTGTTTACGGCGGTACCCGCACCTACACCAAGGTGACGGACAGCGAAGGCAACACCATAATGGAGAATACCCCCAACACAGATAAGGGCTTCACCAATGTCCGCACGGATTATTATATGCTTGATTGTCTGCAGAACGTTACCGCACACGGTACTGCCTACGGCATTCAGCTTGATGGTGTAGAAACCGGCGGCAAGACCGGTACCACCACCTCCAATACCGATATCTGGTTCTGCGGCATCACGCCGAAGTATTCCGGTGCGGTATGGGTAGGCTACGAGCATAACTACCGTCTGGATGGTCTGTACGGCCGCAATGCGGCGGAAATCTGGCTGGCCGTTATGCAGAAGGTGCATGCGGGTGATTCCGGTCTGGTATTCGATTCGCATCCGCAGGATTTCGAGGAAGTCACCTACTGTATGGATACCGGTCTGCTGGCATCCGGTGCGTGCCGCGCTGCGGGACGTGCTGCAACCGGCCGATTCTGGAAGGACAAGGTTCCGACCGAGACCTGCAGTCATCAGAATATCGAAAACAAGTATGATTTCGGGAGCATGGGCGTAGATAATTATTACTACGACGATGAAGAAGATGACAGCGATTCGGACAGCAACTCTCCGGATACCGACACCGGCAATGAGGATTCCGGTGACGGCGGATCGTATGACAGCGACGACAGCGGCGATTCCGGTGACGACAGCGGAGACGGCGGTGACAGCGGAGACGATTCGGGCGACAGCGGCGATTCCGGTGACGACAGCGGCGACAGCGGCGACAGCTCGGAGGATCCGGAAGCATAAAGCCGAATTGTTCGGCACAAACTGAAAACTGAAAATCGTTCAGCGCCCCACAAGGCCGCACAAGTCGGGGCGTTAGCGGTGCCTTGAACCCGCAATCCGCTTCAGCGGGGACTATGCGGGTAACAAGGAGCACACATGCGGCGAGGCAGCCACTCACAGGGCGATGAGGAACCGGTACTGCGCAACGGAGGACTGTGAACCATGTCAGGCGGGGAACCGAGCAGCATTAAGCAGAAACCATCGTGTGCCGCAGATCTGCCGATTCTGAGCCCGAAATGCGGAAAGGCAGCCGGGTGTGTGTATTCGAATTACCTGTGTGCGGTCTTGTGGGGCGCTGAACGAAAGACCTTATAGGGGACTTCAAAAGTCCCCTATATACAAAAATACGGTTCCGGAGAAACCGTATTTTGATACCCGAACGCCGCCGCCCAAGGCGGCTGGGTCGGGTAACAAATCACCCGGCAAAGCTGGGCGATTTGTTGCATCGCAGAGCGATGCGGATTGAATGCCGCGTCGCAGACGCGGACTGCTGCGGCAGGGCCAAAGGCTTGGTTTTCCATTCGGAAAACCTGTTTTGCAGTCAACCGCTGCATGCAGCGGTTGGTTGATTTAATGCGCGAACTTTGTTCGCGGAAGACGCTGAGGCGGGCTTACGCCCGCCTCTTTATTTTATTGAGGGAGGATTTTCGTTTGTATCAGGCTTTATACCGCAAATGGCGGCCGCAGACGTTTGCGGATGTGATTGGGCAGCAGCATATTACGGACACGCTGCGCGCGCAGCTGCAGTCCGGACGTTTGAGCCATGCATATCTGTTTACAGGCACGCGCGGCACCGGCAAGACCACCTGTGCGAAGATCCTCGCGCGCGCAGTCAACTGCGAGCATCCGGTGAACGGCGATCCGTGCAACGAGTGTGCGGCGTGCCGCGGCATTCTGGACGGCTCGGTGCTGGACGTGACCGAGATTGACGCGGCGTCCAACAACGGTGTGGACAATATCCGCGACCTGCGCGATGAGACGCGCTACACGCCTGCACAGGTCCGCAAGCGCGTGTTCATCATCGACGAGGTACACATGCTGTCTATCGGTGCGTTCAATGCGCTGCTCAAAACACTCGAGGAGCCGCCGGAGCACGTCCTGTTCATCCTCGCTACCACCGAGATGCACAAGGTACCTGCGACCATTCTGTCGCGCTGTCAGCGGTTTGATTTCCGCCGCATCGGCGCGGAGGACATTTCCCGCCGGCTGCTGGATGTTGCGGCAGGTGAGGGCATTGCGCTGACCGAAGGTGCGGCACGCCTGATCGCCCGGCTGGCAGACGGCGCCATGCGAGATGCGCTGTCCATGCTCGACCGTGCGTCGGCAGCCGGTGCGGTGGACGAGAAAACGGTCACGGCGGCGCTCGGCGTGATGGGTCAGGACGATGGCATTCGCCTGGCCGAGCACCTGAAAACGGGTGATCTCGCGGCGGCAGTCGGCCTGCTGGACGAATATTACAATGCGGGCCGCGATCTGGCATCCGTGTACGACCAGATGCTTGGCCTGATCCGCGATGCACTGCTGGTCAAGACCAGCAAGACCGACGTTTCTGCGCTTATTTCTCCGGCGTACAGCGTAAAGACGCTGCAGGCGCTGTGTGACGGTCTGGCGTCGTCCACGCTCATCGCGTGGAGCCGCATTATCAGCGATTCGCTCGACCATATGCGCACGGCAGCCAACCGCCGCGTGGAGGCGGAGCTGTGCGCGGTGCGGCTGTGCAGTCTGGGGGCTGACAGCTATGACACGCTCGGCGGGCGTGTAGAAGCGCTCGAGGAAAAGCTGAAGAACGGCGTTCCGGTGCAGATGGTGCCCGCAGCAGCCGCGCAGCAGGCAGGCGATGTGCCGCTTCCGCCGAGTGACGATGATGCACCGCCGCTTCCGGGCGACGAGGATGCGCCTGACTGGGCGCGAGAGGAAGACGGGACCGCAGAAGACACGCCTAAGCAGGAAGTGACACTGTGGAGCCAGTGGCAGCCGCTGCTCGAAGCGCTGACCGGCAAGATCAACATCGGCGCACACACCAATATCAAGCTGAGCGCGAAAGGCGTGCTCGAGGACAACGCGCTCGTCATTCTCTGCGAGGATAAAATGACGGCCATTCTCGCGGCAAAGGAGCCGACCATTTCGGTCATCCGGGAGCAGGCGGCCAAGCTGAACGGTGCACCCATCAAGGTCAAGGTGCGCGAAGCGGGCGAGGAGCTTGTTGTGAAAAAAAATATCGCAGTCGATGAACTGATCGACCGCGCTAAATCAATGGATATTCAAGTGAAACAGCTTTAAGGAGGACATTTATTATGGCAAAGGGTAAGGGTTTCGGCGGCTTCGGCGGCGGCATGAATATGCAGGCGATGATGAAGCAGGCACAGAAGATGCAGGAGAGCATGCTCAAGGCGCAGGAGGAGATCGCGCAGATGGAATCCACCGGCACGGCAGGCGGCGGCATGGTTACCGCGACTGTAACCGGCACTTCCACGCTCAAGAGCATTGAGATCAAGCCGGACGTTGTTGATCCGGACGATATCGACATGCTGCAGGATCTGGTCGTTGCAGCGGTCAATGAGGCCCTCAAGGCGGCTTCCGATAAGTCGCAGAGCCAGATGTCCGCGATTACGGGCGGTATCGGCGGCGGTCTGGGCGGTCTGCTGTAATGGAGCTTTTTGCACCGCCGGTCGAACGGCTGATCGAGGAGTTTGCAAAGCTCCCCGGCATCGGCCAGAAGACCGCACAGCGGCTGGCGTTTCATGTGCTCGACCTGCCGAAAGAGGACGCCGAGCGGTTTGCGGATGCCATCCGTGAAGCAAAAAGCCAAGACGTTCACCTGCAAGCGTTGTCAGAATCTGACGGACAGCGAGATCTGTCCGATCTGTTCGGACAAGACGCGCAACCAGAAGGTGATCTGCGTGGTGGCAGAGCCGCGGGACGTGATCGCGTTCGAGCGCACGAAGGAGTACAAGGGTCTGTATCATGTGCTGCACGGTACGCTGTCTCCGATGGGACACGTCGGACCGGACGACATCCGTATCCGTGAGCTGGTCAAGCGCGTGGCGGAGGAGGAGACCGAGGAGGTTATCCTCGCCACCAATCCGGACACCGAGGGCGAAGCCACGGCGATGTACCTTTCGCGGCTGCTGCAGCCGTTCGGCATCAAGATTACGCGGCTGGCGTATGGTATTCCGGTTGGCGGGCATCTGGAGTTTGTTGATGAGGTGACGCTGACCCGTGCACTGGAGGGGCGAAAGGAGCTGTGATGGCTCCTTTGCATCCTTGTAAGGTTTGCGTTTGACGGAAATTGGTGCCGCAGTATGCGGCGGTTCTTTTGCCTACGCGGCAGGCGCACAAGAGGGTAGACACCAAGGTTTCCACCCTCTGATTTTCACCCCTTTTCCATTAGAGGGCACGGCGGCAATCAGAGAACTGAGACTATAAAGGGAACGGCAGAGGATTTTTTTCTACCGTAGGGGCGCACAGTGTGCGCCTATGTCTCTGCCTGTACGCAGTGTCAGATTCCTTGCTGCTACACAGGACAGAAAGTCAACGCAGAGGGCGGCACAAGGTGAATTGCCCAAAGGGCAAGAGAGGGTCCTCTGGAGGATGGCAGTGCCGCCCAATGATTTGGTTGGTTGCTGTGCTCGGCACCGTTGTTTATGACAAGATTGTACTTGTTAGCGTATAGATGGTGCTGAATAGAATTTACAACGTAAACTCTCATTTTACCTTTGAAAAAGGTAAAAAAAACAGGAACAGCCGAACTTTTCGTCCGGCTGCTCCCGCAATAAAAGGTAGGATAGAGAGTAGAAAGCAAGAACATGTGGGGGGATCTTACGCTTTCCACGTCATTTATAATACTGGTGAATTGTGAACATTCTGTGTACATTCTACAACAATATTAGATTTTTGATAGATCGGGAGGAAAAAGTCTGTGGCAGACCTGAAAAAAGAAATTGAAAATCGGCGCACATTTGCAATCATTTCGCATCCTGACGCCGGTAAAACCACCATTACGGAGAAGTTTTTGCTCTACGGCGGAGCCATTCAGGAGGCCGGCATGGTCAAGGGCAAGAAAAACAGCCGTCATGCGGTTTCCGACTGGATGGAGATCGAGAAGCAGCGCGGTATTTCGGTAACATCCTCGGTGCTGCAGTTCCGCTATGAGGGCAAGTGCATCAACATTCTGGATACCCCGGGTCATCAAGACTTCTCGGAGGATACCTACCGCACGCTGATGGCGGCTGACTCTGCGGTGATGGTCATTGACGCTTCCAAGGGCGTCGAGGCACAGACCCGCAAGCTGTTCAAGGTCTGCGCGATGCGCGGCGTGCCGATCTTCACCTTTATCAACAAGATGGACCGTGAGGCACGCGACCCGTACGAGCTGCTCGAGGACATCGAGAACGAGCTGGGCATCGGCACCTATGCGGTAAACTGGCCGATCGGTTCGGGCAAGCGCTTCAAGGGCGTGTACGACCGCATGGACGATGAGGTCATTGCCTTTGAGGGCGCGGATTTCCGTCACGAGGTCAAGGCGCAGCGCCTGTCGATCGACGATCCGATCCTCGAGGGTCTGCTGCCCGAGGACCAGTACCAGACGCTGATCGACGATGTGGAGCTGCTCTCCGGTGCAGGCGATGAGTTTGATCTCAAGGCTGTGCACGAGGGCAAGCTGTCGCCGGTGTTCTTCGGTTCCGCGCTGACCAACTTCGGTGTTGAGCCGTTCCTGAAAAAGTTCCTGCAGATGACGCCGCCGCCGACCGCGCGTACCGCTGACATCGGTGTGATCGACCCGTTCGACCCGCATTTCTCCGCGTTTGTGTTCAAGATTCAGGCGAACATGAACAAGGCGCACCGCGACCGTGTTGCGTTCATGCGTATTTGCTCCGGCAAGTTCGAGCGCGGTCAGGACGTGCTGCACGTTCAGTCCGGCAAGAAGATGGCGCTCGCCGCACCGCAGCAGCTGATGGCACAGGATCGTTCGGTCGTAGACGAAGCCTACGCGGGCGATATTATCGGTATTTTCGATCCGGGCGTGTTCTCCATCGGTGATACCGTGTGCGATCCCAAGCATAAGTGCGTGTTCTCCGGCATCCCGACGTTCGCACCCGAGCTGTTTGCCGTTGTCCGCCAGAAGGACACGCTCAAGCGCAAGCAGTTCGTCAAAGGGTGTCGAGCAGATCGCACAGGAGGGCGCCATCCAGATCTTCCGCGCCGAATGCCGGTATGGAATCGGTTATCGTCGGCGTTGTCGGCGTGCTGCAGTTTGAGGTGCTCGAGTACCGTCTGAAGAACGAGTATAACGTTGAGATCATCCGCGAAAACCTGCCGTATGAGCACGTTCGCTGGGTTGAGAATGACGAGGATGACTTCGACATTAAGAAGCTCCAGCTCACGAGCGATACCAAAATCGTCGAGGATCTCAAGGGCAACAGCCTGCTGCTGTTCACCTCGCCGTGGAATATCACCTACGCAACCGACCATAACGAGAATCTGCGTCTTGCGGATTTCTCGGAAAACGCATAAAATGCCTGTCGCGAAACTACAGTTTCGCCGACAAGGGGGAACGGACCGTGGGCCGTTCCAAAGTCGTCCGAAAGTTCCTCCTGATGGTCGAAACTTTCTCCCTCCAGAAGTATAAAAACCGAGATACATGCTCCCGGTTTGCTCTCATTAAATCTTTTTAAGGATAGAGGCCTACGGGCTATGAATTTGCATAGCAAATTCTATTTGAAGCGCGCTGACGCGCGAAATACGGGACACAGGCGGCTGTGCCGCCGGGTCCCCACCCGCGAACGCAGTTCGCGGCATAAAATACGCAGTATGCCCCGCAAACCACACCCACAGGACAGCCGCCTGTCGGCGGTGAGTCCTTCGCGGGCGACAGCGTTCACGCCAACCCATAAAATCCTCGACGGGGATTTCAGCACCCAGATAACCTATCACGCCACGGAGCGCATCAAATGGAGCGCTTTCAGCGCGACAAAAATGGCTCAGCTTTGCCGGGTCATTTTTAGCAAACAAAAAAGAGCACCGGAATCGAAATTCCGGTGCTCTTTATTGCGGTAGCCCTTACAGGCAGCGCCTGTCAGGGCGTCCCTCGATTGAAAGGGCTGCGCCCTTTCAATCGAAAATCAGCATACGCCCTGAGCCAGCATAGCGTCAGCGATCTTCTCGAAGCCGCCGATGTTAGCGCCCATAACAAGGTTGTCCTTGTGGCCGTACTTCTCAGCTGCAGTGATGCAGGTGTGGAAGATGTTAACCATGATGTCGTGCAGACGCTGGTCAACTTCCTCGAAGGTCCAGGACAGACGCAGGGAGTTCTGGCTCATTTCCAGACCGGAGGTAGCTACGCCGCCTGCGTTAGCAGCCTTTGCCGGGCCGAAGAATACGCCGGCTGCCTGGAATGCTGCAACAGCCTCCGGGGTGGACGGCATGTTAGCGCCCTCAGCTACAAACTTGCAGCCGTTGGCGATCAGAGCCTTTGCGTTCTCCTCGTTCAGCTCGTTCTGGGTTGCGCACGGCAGAGCGATGTCGCACTTGGTGCCCCACGGACGCTGACCCTCGGTGTAAACGCTGCCCGGTACGCGCTCAGCATACTCCTTGATGCGGCCGCGCTTTACTTCCTTGATGTCCTTAACAACATCCAGGTTGATGCCGTTCGGATCGTAGATGAAGCCGTTGGAGTCGGACATGGTAACGACCTTAGCGCCCAACTGGGTAGCCTTCTGGCAAGCGTAGATTGCAACGTTGCCGGAACCGGAGATTGCAACAGTCTTGCCCGCGAACGAAGTGCCCTTGTATGCGAGCATTTCCTTCATGTAGTAGCACAGACCGTAGCCGGTAGCCTCGGTGCGGGCCAGAGAACCGCCGTAGGACAGGCCCTTGCCGGTCAGAACGCCGGTGAATTCGTTGCGGAGTCTCTTGTACTGGCCGAACAAAAAGCCGATCTCACGGCCGCCAACACCGATATCGCCGGCCGGTACGTCGGTGAACTGACCGATGTGCTTGCACAGCTCGGTCATGAAGGACTGGCAGAAACGCATGATTTCAGCATCGGACTTGCCCTTCGGGTCGAAGTCGGAGCCGCCCTTGCCGCCGCCCATCGGCAAAGTGGTCAGGCTGTTCTTGAAGCACTGCTCAAAGCCGAGGAACTTGATAACGGATGCGTTAACAGAGGGGTGCAGACGCAGACCGCCCTTGTAGGGGCCGATTGCGGAGTTGAACTGTACGCGGAAGCCGCGGTTAACCTGAACCTTGCCCTGATCGTCAACCCACGGTACACGGAACATGAACATGCGCTCCGGCTCTACGATGCGCTCCATGATGCCGTTCTTCTCGAGCTCCGGACGAGCTTCAACAACCGGCTGAAGGCTCTCGAGAACCTCGTAAACTGCCTGCTGGAACTCCGGCTCATTCGGGTTGCGCTTCTGTACGGTTTCGTACACGCCCTGCAGATAAGAATTGGTAAGTGCCATTTTTATTGTCCTCCTTACATTCTATACCACTCGCTTAACTTTCGTAAGTAATCCGAGTGGAATGCTTTTATATTTGGTGACGGTTCTATTATATAGCAATTTTTTTGCATATGCAATACTTTAGCACGATAAAATTATACAGTTTTTTAGGCCGAAAAACCTATGGATATTGGCAATCTGACTTGATATAATAAAGCCAGTACCGCATAATTAAAGCGGCGGTGCTTTTGCAGAAATTTACTTTCTTGACTTCGGTGTGTTTTCTTACAATATGAAAGTATTGCTGCAAAACCATGCCTCGTCAAAAAAGAAAATTTACTCGCAAATCACTCTTGTTTAATTATGTGGTATTTACTGGTCAAAAGAAAGGTGGATTAGCTATGGCAAACAGCTTTGAGCGAATATATGCAGTGGTGAAGAAAATTCCGCGCGGAACGGTGGCCAGCTACGGGCAGGTCGCGCTGCTCGCGGGCAATCCGAGATGGGCGCGTGTCGTCGGCTATGCGCTGCATGCCAATCCCGATCCGGCGGGGATTCCGTGCTACCGTGTGGTAACGAAAGACGGACGAACGTCACCGGCGTTTGCGTTCGGCGGCGCGGATGTCCAGCGCGCACTGCTCGAAGCGGACGGCATCGAGTTCACCGAGGACGGCCGCGTGGATATGGCGAAATACGGCTGGACAGGATTAGGGTAACACCGCACAATTAAACTGCGGCGCTTTACGGAAATTTTGTGCTCTGACGTCGTTGTGCTTTCACGGTAATACACAAAGTATTACCGCAAAATCACGCCTAGTCAGACCGCAAAATTTACTCGTAAATCGCTCTTGTTCAATTATGTGGTATTACCCTGACTTGACAAATCCGGTCGTGCGGTGCTATGCTTGCGCCAAAGGAGTGACACGCATGATCGACATCGAAAAGCTGACCGCGCTCGCCATCGCGTATGACGCAGGCGACGCAAAACGGATTCAGCACTTTATAAAGGTATACGCGTACAGCCGCCTGCTCGGGCGCAGGGAAGGTCTGGATGAGCAGAAGCAGAATGTACTCGAAGCTGCAGCCGTCCTGCACGATATCGGCATCCACGAAGCCGAACGGAAGCACGGCTCGAGCGGCGGGCACTGGCAGGAGATGGAAGGTCCGGCGGTCGCGGCTCCCATGCTGCAGCAGTGCGGCGCAGATGAGCGGGAGAGTGAGCGCGTGCAGTGGCTCATCGCGCATCACCATACCTACCGCCGGAGAGGAAAAAGATTTCCGTATTCTGCTTGAAGCGGATTTCCTTGTCAACGCCTACGAGGACGGTATGACGGCAGAGCAGTGTAAAACCGCGAAAGACCGCGTGTTCCGAACCGAAATCGGCAAGCAGTATCTTGAAGAAATGTTTCTCAAACCGGCATATCAGGCAAAATAATGGAAAATTGAAAATGGAGACACCCACCGCAGTGGGCGTCCAGCGAGCAACCGCCCATAGGGCGGCTCTTAGCGAGTCGGAATGGAGAATGAACCGGACGGGTTTCATTTCTCCATTTTTTATTTTTATTGAGTGCCAGCCGGATAGCACGGTGCGCCGAGGTCGGCGCACCCTACGGTAAACATTCATTATCAAATTAAACTCGCAGGTGCCGTCTGTAGCCACCAGACCAACGAATTGCGCGACACAGGTATCCCCCAGGGGACCCTCTCTTGCCCTGTGGGCAATTCACCTTGTGTCGCGCCTGCGGAGAGCAGGCCGCATGTGTAGCAGTACGTTATCTGTGAACTGCGAATATTTCACGAAATAAACGCAAGAGTAACCCGACTGCCGTTCCCTTTTTCGCAGCGGTCGCCGGTCTCTGGTATGCGTCAGGTTAAGAAACAAAAGGAAGTGGGAGTTAAGAGGGTAGAAACCATTGGTGTCTACCCTCTTGCCCCTCGTCGTGGGTACGGCGCGCCCGCCGGGCAGGCAAGTTCCGTTCGCTTTGCAAGCGACCACTCCCCGAAATGTGAACATTTCGTGAAACCCGTTGACATTGCCGAGTGGCGGTGTATAATATGTTAGCAAGCTAACAGTAAGGAGACTAACAATGAATTGCTGTGATCATAATGAATGCTGCGGTCACTCGAACGACCGCATCGGTGCAGAAATCGGCATGCTGCATAATCTGCTTCGGCGGCAGATGGCGTGTATGACCGAAAAGACTGCGAATGCAGCGAATGTGACCGGCATGCAGGCGATGATCGTCCATCACCTGATCATACACGAAAAGCAGGGCGATATATTCCAGAAGGATCTGGAAAACGCGTTCCAGATGCGCCGCTCGACCGCAACGGGCATACTGCAGCTGATGGAGCAGCACGGCATTATCCACCGTGAGCCGGTGGAGCATGACGGCCGCCTGAAACGTCTGGTGCTGACCGAGCAGGCGCGTGCAATGGATGAATACATTACTGAGCGCATGAAGCAGATGGAACAGCTTCTGCGGCAGGGCATCACCGAGGACGAGCTGAAGGGCTGGTTTGCGGTCTGTGAAAAAATCCGCTCCAATCTGGAGCAGTACCAATGCAATATGTGCAGGGAGGGACAGAAATAATGATAAAACGACTGCTGAAAAGTGTGCGTGAGTTCAAAAAGGACGCACTGCTCACGCCGTTTTTCGTTGTGCTTGAGGTCGTGATGGAGGTCATCATTCCGCTGATTATGGCGCTGCTGATCGACAAGGGCATTGACGGGCAGGATATGGCCGCCATTTGGAAATACGGCATCATCCTTGTGCTGTGCGCCATGCTCGCGCTGGTGTTCGGCGCGGCGGCCGGCACCTTTGCGGCGAGAGCCTCAACCGGCTTTGCCCGCAATCTGCGTCACGATATGTACTACAATGTGCAGAATTTCTCGTTTTCCAACATTGATAAGTTCTCCACCGGTTCGATCGTCACCCGTCTGACCACCGATGTTACCAACGTACAGAACGCCTTTCAGATGTGCACGCGCATCGCGGTGCGCTGCCCGGTCATGCTGGTCTTTGCGCTGTTCATGGCGATGAAGATCAACAGCAGGATGGCGCTCGTATTCCTCGCGGTGCTGCCGATTCTGGCAATCGGCATGGGCATCCTGATGAAGGTTGTCGGTCCGGTCTTTGAGCGCGCATTCAAGATCTACGACCGCATGAACACGGTCGTACAGGAAAATGTGCGCGGCATCCGCGTTGTTAAGACCTATGTGCGTGAGGACCACGAGACTGAAAAGTTCGAGGGCGTTTCCGGCATGCTGTACCGCACGTTTTCCAAGGCGCAGAAGACCATGGCAGGCGTTATGCCGCTGATGCAGTTCTGCATGTACGCGTGCATGCTGCTCATTTCGTGGTTCGGCGCGCGTCTGATCGTCGGCGGCTCGATGACCACCGGCGAGCTGACCAGCATGTTCTCCTACGCGATGCAGATCCTGATGAGCCTGATGATGGTAGCGATGGTTTTCGTTATGATCACCATGGCCAAGGCGAGCGCAGAGCGTGTTGCCGAAATCCTCGATGAGCAGCCCGACCTGCACAATCCCGCAAACCCGATTCGCGAGGTCAAGGACGGCGCGATCGAGTTCGATGACGTTTCCTTCAGCTACAAGGGCGATGAGCGCAAGCTGGCGCTCAAAAACGTCAACCTGCATATCAAGGCCGGTCAGACCGTCGGCATTCTCGGCGGCACCGGTTCCGCGAAGTCTACGCTTGTGCAGCTGATTCCGCGCCTGTACGATACCACGCACGGCACGGTCAAGGTCGGCGGTGTGGATGTCCGCGATTACGATATCGAGGCGCTGCGCGATCAGGTTGCCATGGTGCTTCAGAAGAACGTGCTGTTCTCCGGCACGATCAAGGAAAACCTTCGCTGGGGTGACGAAAATGCCTCGGACGAGGAGCTCGAGCGCGTATGCCGTCTGGCACAGGCGGATGAATTCATCCAGCAGATGCCGGATAAGTACGACACCCACATTGAGCAGGGCGGCTCGAATGTTTCCGGCGGTCAGAAGCAGCGCCTGTGCATTGCGCGTGCGCTGCTGAAAAAGCCGAAGATCCTCATTCTTGATGACTCGACCAGTGCGGTAGATACCAAGACGGATGCGCTCATCCGCAAGGCATTCGCGGAGGAAATCCCGGACACGACCAAGATTATCATTGCACAGCGTGTTTCCTCTGTGCAGGATGCGGATCAGATCGTTATTCTCGACGGCGGCACCGTGCAGGCTGTCGGCACGCACGATGAGCTGCTCGCCGCCAACACGATCTATCAGGAAATCTACAACCAGCAGAACAGAAAGGGCGGTGAGGAATAATGGCAAGACCTCAGATGCGCGGACCCGGCGGCCGCAGAGGCAGGATGGGCGGCAAGCGCAGCAAAAATCCGAAAAAGACGCTCGGACGTCTTATGAAATATATTCAGAAGGGCTACGGTGTACAGTTTGTGGTCGTACTGATCTGCATTCTTCTGTCGGCTGTGGCAAACGTGGCAGGCTCCATGTTCCTCAAAAGCCTGATCGATGACTATATTTCTCCGCTGCTGCTGCAGGCATCTCCGGTGTTTACCGGTCTGCTGCATGCGCTGATGAGCATGGCGGTGATCTATCTCATCGGCATTGCGACTACGTTCATCTACAACTGGCTGATGGTCGGCATTTCGCAGGGCGTGCTCAAAAAGGTGCGTGACGAGATGTTCGCGCACATGCAGAAGCTGCCGATTCGCTACTTCGATACGCATACCCACGGCGATCTGATGAGCCATTTCACCAACGATACCGATACGCTGCAGCAGATGCTCAGCCAGTCCGTGCCGCAGATGTTTTCCTCGGCGATGACCATTATCTCGGTGTTCATCGGCATGCTGGTGACGAATGTATGGCTGACGCTGTTCGTACTGCTCGGCGTGTGCGTCATGCTCAAGGTGGTAAAGAAGCTGGGCGGTCAGTCCGCGAAGTACTTCCTCGAGCAGCAGAAGTCGCTCGGCAGGGTCAACGGCTATATCGAGGAGATGATCAACGGTCAGAAGGTCATAAAGGTGTTCTGCCACGAGGAAAAGTGCAAGGAGCAGTTCGATGAGCTCAACGATGAGCTGCGTGAGAATGCTGCGAGTGCGAATACCTTCGCAAACATCCTCATGCCGATCATGATGAACATCGGCAACCTGCTGTACGTTCTGGTGGCGGTTGTCGGCGGTGCGCTGGCGCTGTCCGGCGTGGTCGGAAACAGCATCACCATCGGCGTTATCGCGTCCTTCCTGCAGCTGACTAAGTCGTTCACCCAGCCGGTAACGCAGATTTCGCAGCAGTTCAATTCCATCGTTATGGCGCTTGCCGGTGCCGAGCGTATCTTTGAGCTGATGGACGAGGAGCCTGAGGTAGACAACGGCTACGTTACTCTCGTTAACGCCAAGTACGACAAGAACGGCGAACTCGTTGAAACCCCGGAAAAGACCAACATCTGGGCGTGGAAGCACCCGCACGAGGACGGCACCACCACCTACACGCAGGTCCGCGGCGATGTCCGCTTCTTCGATGTGGATTTCGGTTATAACCCGGATAAGATCGTTCTGCACGACATCACGCTGTACGCCGAGCCCGGTCAGAAGGTCGCCTTCGTCGGCGCGACAGGCGCGGGCAAAACGACCATCACCAACCTGATCAACCGTTTCTACGACCTCGCGGACGGCAAGATCCGCTACGACGGCATCAATATCAATAAGATCAAAAAAGCCGATCTTCGCCGCTCGCTCGGCATCGTTCTGCAGGATACCAACCTGTTTACCGGCACCATCCGCGATAATATCCGCTACGGCCGTCTGGATGCGACCGACGAGGAAGTCGAGGCAGCGGCAAAATTTGCCAATGCGGACGACTTCATCCGCCGACTGCCGGACGGCTACGATACCGTCATCGACGGCGACGGCGGCAGTCTGTCGCAGGGTCAGTGCCAGCTGCTTTCCATCGCGCGTGCGGCTGTTGCCGATCCGCCGGTTATGATCCTCGATGAGGCGACCAGCTCGATTGATACCCGCACGGAGTCCATCGTGCAGGCCGGCATGGACGGCCTCATGTACGGACGTACGGTGTTCGTTATCGCGCACCGCCTGTCCACGATTCAAAACGCAGACGTTATTATGGTGCTGCAGCTCGGTCATATCATCGAGCGCGGCAACCATGAGCAGCTGATCGCGGAACACGGCAAATATTATCAGCTCTATACCGGAGCGTTTGAGCTGGAGTAAGATCAAAGAACCCGAAACGAGAGTTTCGGGTTCTTTTTTTGCGCCGAATTGAGAATTGAAAATGGAGAATGGAGAATTGACATGGTGGTTTTTCCGTTGTGTGGGCGGTCAATGACCGCCCCTACGATTAAATGTGTGCAAATCGTTTGCTACGGTGCGCCGAGGTCGTCGCACCCTACGGTAAGGTTGGTTGATAAATGAAATTCGGAGGAACTGTCTGTAATAACGCGTAAAAGAGTTGCGCGGCACGGTCATCCTCCAGAGGACCCTCTCTTGCCCTTTGGGCAATTCACCTTGTGCCGCGCCTGCGTAGAGCAGCCGATATGTGTAGCAGTAAATTATTCGACACTGCGGATAGGTTAAGACATGGGCGCACACTGTGCGCCTCTACGGAAGAAAAATCCTCTGCCGTTCTCCTTTTTCGGAGCGGTCGCTGGTCTCTGGTCTGCGCCAGACTATCTAATAAAGGAAGATGGAGTCCCAAGAGGATAGTACTCATTTAATCCGCGCACGGCGCGGGAACAAGGTTTAGTGGCCTACGGGCAAACCTTGGTGTCTATCCTTTTGGCCCGCCGCACTAACGACAGCGCATATCCGCACATTCCAATACTTTATAAGCGCCGCTGTCTATCCTTTTGTTTCTGTGGCGAAACCGCCACTTTTTCGCGCTCGAAAGTTGGAATATGCGCTTAACTTTTTTCAAAACGCAATTCCGCTGTTATTTCCCGCCAAGCGGCACGTCTGTATTGGGATATACTGGGAAAACAGCAAGGGAGGCGTAACGAAATGGATAAACAAAGGGCAAGACGGTCCGCGTCGATACCGGTGCGGATCGGGCATGCAGCAGCATGGGCTGCCGGATTATGGAAACAGGAGCATTTGCGGACGCTCATCACAGGCGCACAGCGATTCGTGCTGTGTGCGGTGCTGGCACAGGGAACCATCCTTGGCGGGTACATGCCGTTCGGACTGGCGATGACGGCGGCCTTGATGGCTCGAGGAGCGGGTCTGTCCGCGCTCGGCGGTCTGGTGTGCGGCGTCATGCTGCGCGGCGACGGATTCCACGGCGGCATTTACGCCGCGGCAGCGCTGCTGGTGCTGTGCGTGATGAGCGTGTGCGCCGGTCTGCGCGTGATGTCCGAGCGGTGGTTTGCACCCGGTGTAGCAACGTTTGCAAGCGCGGCGTGTACATTCGTGTTTCTGCCGCTCGGCGCAGAGCTGACCGCACCGGCGGTGCTGACATTCCTGCTCGTGCAGGGCATCACGTTTGGCGTGTGCTGGATGTACGGCGCGGCCTTTGCACCGCCGCGCGACGAAAACGACTGGCGCAGACCGGTAACGCTTTTTGGTGCTGACCGCAACCGTGCTGTTATCGCTTTCGGGTATCAATCTGTTCGGCGTGTTCGCTCCCGCGAGAGCGGGCGCGCTGCTGCTCGTGCTGGCGGCGGCGTATCTCGGCGGACCGGCGGCGGGCGCGGCAGCCGGTGTCGCGTTCGGCGCGGCAATGGATCTCAACATCGGCTACGGAGCCTTGTTCACCTGCTGCTATGGCCTGTGTGCGCTCGTTGCCGGACTGTTTCATGACAGCGGCCGCGGCTGGTTTTCGGTCTGTGCGCTCGGCGGCGGACTGTGCGCGGCTATGCTCGGCGTGGAGCATCCGCTGTTCATTCCGCTGATTACAGAGCTGTTCTGCGCGGTCCTCATGTTCGCGGCGCTGCCGCCCTTCGTGTGGGAGGCCATCCGGCGCAGCCTGCTGCCAGATACCCTGATGGGCGAAGCCGCCAGTCAGCGTGTGCGCAGACTCGAGGGCACCTGTGCGACCGAGGCGGCGCAGGCGTTCTACGAACTGTACCTTGCTATGCTGCATGGCGTCAGCGAGGGCAAAGCCGCCGGAGACCGGAATATTCGGGCGGTATTCGACTACGCGAGCGATCATGTCTGCAAAAACTGCATGCTGTGTACGCAGTGCTGGCAGCGGGACTATGTGAGCACGCTGGCGGCGCTCAATGATGTGACCCAGCCGATGCTGCAGCGCGGGCGAGCGGAAATGAGCGATTTTCCCTATCATTTTGCGGCACGGTGTGCGCGTCTGCCCGAGCTGATGCGTGCCATCAACAGTGCACTGTTTGCGCTGCGCGAGCGCGAAAGCCTTCGGCGGCAGCAGGAGGAAAACCAGAGCCTGCTTGCCAGGCAATACGCAGGCATTACGGACATTCTTCGGCAGCTTGGCGCGGAGGTCACACAGGATGAAACGGCGCAGCCGCTGATGGAACGGCAGGTGCGTCGGTACGCAGCAGCGTTCGGATGGATCGACCGCGTGTGCGCGGTGCGGGATTCGCAGGGCAGGCTGACCGTTGAACTGTACGGCGAGGGCATCGACGACATCATGAAGCAGGGGGACGGCTTTTCAGCCGGCCTGTCGGCGCTGCTGGGCGTGACGCTGACCGCACCGGAGAAGAAAAAGGGCAGCCAGGGCATCCATGTTGAGATGCATGAACGGGCGCCGTACCGTGCGGTGGTCGGTATTGGCCGTCAGCAGAAGGAGGGCGCGTCGGTCTCGGGCGACAACGCGTGCTACTTTCTCACCGACACCGGAACGGCGTGCCTGCTCCTGTCGGACGGCATGGGTTCGGGTGCCGCCGCGTCGCGGGACAGCCGCATGCTCATCACCTCGCTCGAGCGGTTCCTGCGTGCAGGCATTTCGGTCGGAGACGCGCTGCACGCGGTCTCTCCGGCGCTGCGCCTGCGGTCAGACGGCATGCGCTTCACCACACTGGACGCATTCACGCTCGATCTGTTCAGCGGACGCGCGGAAAACCTCAAGTGCGGCGCCGCACCGACCTACATGCGGCTGAACGGCCGGTGGACCATTCTGCCGGGCACGGCGCTGCCCATCGGTCTGGCGGAGGAGGACGAACTTGGCGATGCCGTGCCGCTGCAGATGAACGACGGCGATATCGTGGTTATGCTCTCGGACGGCGTGACCGACGGCACGGACGATAAATGGGTGCGGCAGCTGCTCATCGCGCATGCAGGCGACAGCCCGAAGGAGATCGCGGCACAGCTTGTGAACGAGGCGAAAGGCCGCGGACACGATGACGATAGGACCGTAATGGTCATGAAAATTGAAAAGCTGGAATGAGACTGGTATAAAATCACGAAAGAGGGGAATGATGGAACAAAGGGAAAAAGGAGGAATCTATATGGTACGAGGTGTCAGCCGCCGCGTCATTGTCGTCAAGCCGGAGCAGCCGGCGCTGTTCGAGCAGGCTATTTTCCTTGTGCGGGACTACAATGCGCCGCGCGGCGACATGGTGCGAGAGGCCTGCCGCATCGCCAACAGCTATCTGCCGCGCAGACGGCGGTCGAGAAGAAAGGCGGACGGTCTTTCTCTGCTTGCCGGATTTTGGGTTGGCGCACTGCTCATCGGCACCATTTGGGCGCTGACGGCGCTCGTTTTGTAAACAGATTATAAAATGAGCGGCCGTTCCCTTGTACCATCCGGTTTTGGTTGGTATACTATAGTACACAGACGAAAATTTCGGTTTTCGCTTACTATAGATCAAACGGAGGCGGCTATTATGACGGCCGAAACCTTTTTTCAACTGTTCAACCAGTACGGACTGATCCTGGTCTGTGCCGTGGTTTTCTGCGAATATATGAACCTGCCCGGATTTCCGGCAGGCGTTATCATGCCGTGCGTCGGTGTGCTGATTGCCCGGAGCGAGCTGTCGCTGCCGCTGACGGTTTTTCTGAGCGTGGTCGCCGGTGTGCTCGGCAGTCTGGTCATCTACGCCGTGTGCTACTGGGGCGGCGAACCGGTGATGGAGAAACTGTTCGGCAGGAGCAAGAAATTCAAGTCTCTCGTGCGTAAATGCCATGAATTTATCGACGCACAGCATGGGCGTGGACTGGCGATCATCCGCGTGATCCCGTGTATCCGCACTATTGTTTCCATCCCGGCCGGACTGCTCCGGATGCCGGTCAAGTGGTTCGTCGGCTGGTCTGCGGCGGGCATCACGGTGTGGAATACCGCGCTCATTTCGTTCGGGTATTTCTTCAGCGAGAAGATTCTCAGCATGGTAATGTAACCAAATATATCGACAGGGTAAATCCTCGGATTTGCCCTGTTTTTGCGTTTTTCGGTCGGAAAATGGGTGCATCCATTCTGTAAGTTGCATTTGCAGTCGCGTTATGGTAAAATATACACCGTTATATAATATGTATAAGACGGAGGAACGATATGCAGATCGGCAACGTAACAATCAACGGAAAACTGGCGCTTGCACCGATGGCAGGCGTGACCGATCTTGCATTCCGCCATATCTGCCGGGAGCACGGCGCGGCACTGACCGTGACCGAAATGGTCTCCGCAAAGGCGCTGTGCTATAAGGATAAGAAAACGCCGCGCCTACTCGAGCTGGGGGCGGACGAGCATCCGGCGGCTGCCCAGATTTTCGGGCACGAGCCGGACACGATGGCCGAAGGCGCGAAACTGGCGCTGGAGAAATCCGGCTGTGATATCATCGACATCAATATGGGCTGTCCGGCACCGAAGATCGTAAACAACGGTGACGGCTCCGCGCTGATGAAGGACCCGGAGCTGGCATCCAAGGTGATTGCAGCGGTCGTAAACGCGGTCGATGTGCCGGTAACGGTCAAGTTTCGCAAGGGCTGGGATGAAAAAGCGTCAACTGCGTGGAATTTGCAAAAATGGCTGAGCAGTCCGGCGCGGCAGCGATCACGCTGCACGGACGCACGCGCTCGCAGCAGTACAGCGGCACCGCCGACTGGGATGTGATTCGTGAAGTCAAGCAGGCGGTTTGCATTCCGGTGTTCGCCAACGGAGATGTAGCCGAACCCGAGGACGCGGTCCGCATTCTCGCGCACACCGGCGCGGACGGCGTGATGATCGGGCGAGGTTCGCTCGGTGATCCGTGGCTGTTCGAGCGGGCAAATGCACTGCTCGAGACCGGCATCTGTCCGGCGCTGCCGCCGTTCGCGGAGCGCATTGACACGGCCGTGCGGCAGATCGAGCTTGCCGCCGAGCAGAAGGGCGAGCATATCGCCATGCTCGAGGCACGCCGACACGTTAACTGCTATCTCAAGCGGGAAAGCGGTGTCAAGACGTTCAAGAACCGCATTTGCGCACTCACCAAGCTGAGTGATCTGTATGAAATCGCAGACGAACTGAAAGCCTTCGTTTCGGCGAAGGAGAACATATAATAAATAAGGTAAGAGAAAGAGAGGGGAGACGCAGTGGACGACAAGCATATTGTGGCGCAGGCGCGGCGCGGCGAGCTTTCCGCCTTTGAGGAGCTGGTAACGCGCTACGAAAAGCGCGTGTATGCGATCGCGCTGCGCTCGTCCGGCTCGCCGGAGGATGCCGCAGATATCACGCAGGAGGGTTTCCTTCGGGCATGGCGCTCGATGAAGGACTTCCGCGGGGACAGCGGCTTTGCGACCTGGCTGTTCCGCATCACGATGAACCAGTGCGTCGATTACGCGCGGCATAAGCAGAGCCAGCCGCCGACGCAGCCGCTCGTGCAGGGCGAGGATGACGAGGAACGCGAACTGCCGCTTCCGGATACGGCTCCATCTCCCGAGGAGCACCTGGAGAACAGCGAGCTGGGACGCGAGCTTGCCGCCGCGCTCGATGAGGTGAGCGACGAGCACCGCAGAATCGTCCTGCTGCGGGACGTTTCCGGCATGAGCTACACCGAGATCGCTGAGATACTCGAGGTCAGCGAAGGTACGGTAAAGTCGCGGCTGTCACGCGCACGCATTGCTTTACGCAAAATTTTACTCAAACGAGGGAACCTTTTTCATTTGCCTTCGTCTAAAGATATGGAAGGAGGCGAGGAGCATGAATGAGGAGGAATATTTTGAACAGCTTTGCTCGAACAGAGTGGACGGAACCCTGACCGATTCCGAAAAGCAAAAGCTGGAGGAGCATCTGGCAGAGTGCCCATCGTGCGCCGCGCTGAAAGAGGATCTGGAGCAGATGCACAGCATGCTGGCGGTGGACGAAACCGAGCCGCCGGCCGGACTGCATGACAGCATTATGGAACGTCTGCGGCAGGAGGAAACCGTTCGGGTGGTCGCGCCGCAAAAGCCGATGCGCCGTCTGCCGGTGTTTACGATGGTAGCCGCTGCGGCGGTTGTCGTGCTGGTTGTGCTCGGCGGCGGACTGATGCCCGCGTTCAGCACGGTGGGCAGCGGCAGCACGGCGGCAGCGGATTCCGCTTCGGCGGACGCAGGAGACGGCACGGTGGACGGCGGTATGCAGGATGAGATCGAGCAGTCCGTGCGGGAGAACGCCGATGCATCGAGCGGCGGAGCATCGAATTCGAGCGTGCAGCAGAGCGGCACGGCTTCGCAGAGCACGAACGGCAGCGCATACAGCGGACAGAATGACACCGGCGAGGACTCTGCGGCGAATACGCAGAGCGATGCGGGCATCGATGCCGAGCAGTATGCAGACAGCGAGCGGTCGATCGCAGCTCCTGAGCCGATTGCTGATGAGTCGGTACAGACACAGGTGCAGACCCGTCCGGTGCTCACGCTACCGCAGAGCCTGCACGGCGCACACACCGCGTACTGCTATGTGGCCGTCGGCGGCAGCAGCCTGCCGGATATCGATGGTGAGCTGCTCGCGCAGGAGAACGGCGTTTCGTGGTTCCGGCTGGACAACAGTATGGAAACGCTCGAAAAGACTCTGCAGACAGTAGAACAGGCAGGCTGCACGGTGACTGCCTATGATAAGGTCGATCTGACGATCGACAGCCATGCAGATTCATGGATCTTAGCGGTTATTACCGGTTAAGATTGGGCAAAACAGACCTGAAGCGATGGTTTTCGGGTCTGTTTTGTGCATAACGCGAAAAATTCCGATTTACACAAAAAATCGCTGAAAATTTTGTGCAAACACTTGACTTTCCCATGAAAGTATTGTATTATGTATAAGCACTTGCGAGAGCAAGTTAAAACGCGATGATACCGGAGATTGCTGCTGTGAGCAGGTAACTTCGGTGGAGTAGGTCCGACAATCGGGCGGTTGAGATAACTGCTATCAGCTGAATTCAGATATTCAGCAAAAACGCAATGTTCATGCGTAAATTCGGGACTCGCGGCGCGTGCGCCGTCAAGCCGATGGTTTGAACCACTTACGTTTCTTATCGTGACCGGATTGTTGCGCTGCGGAGTCAGTGCGCCCGGTTATTTTCATGCCCGTTGCGTGATACGCACGGCGGAGTTGCAGTTTCTCTCCGTAGCGAGTCAAAACATTATTTAATGTATGGCACACATACGAGGAGGAAATTCCACAATGGCAAACGCACAGAAGATTCGCATTCGCCTGAAGGCGTATGATCACGAGCTGATCGACCAGTCCGCAGAGAAGATCATCGAGACCGCTAAGCGCAACGGCGCTAAGGTTTCCGGCCCGATCCCGCTGCCGACCGAGAAGCAGATCGTTACCATCCTGCGTGCTGTTCACAAGTACAAGGATTCTCGTGAGCAGTTCGAGCGCCGCACCCACAAGCGCCTCATCGACATCATCAACCCGAATCAGTCTACCATCGAGGCTCTGACCACTCTCGACCTGCCGGCTGGCGTCGAGTTCGAGGTTAAGCTCTAATTTAAGTTAACAAGCTGACCGGATTAACCCACCGGCGGTTTGAAGCCCTGCCGCGACACGCGCGGCGAGGTCATGTTGGCGGTCAAATGCCGTCAACCAATAACCTTTAAGGAGGAAAAACAAATGCTGAACAAAGCAATCATCGGCAAGAAGGTCGGTATGACCCAGATCTTCAATGCTGACGGCAAGGTTATTCCCTGCACCGTAATCGAAGCAGGTCCTTGCGTTGTAACTCAGCTCAAGACCGAAGAGAAGGACGGCTACAATGCTGTACAGTTCGGTTTTGAGGATGTTAAGGAAGCTCGCCTGAACAAGCCCCAGAAGGGTCACCTGAAGAAGGCTGGCGACTCCCTGAAGAAGTACCTGAAGGAGTTCCGTTTTGAGGACTGCACTCCGTTCCAGCTCGGCGATGTTGTTAAGGCTGACATGTTCGTTACCGGCGATTATGTTGACGTTACCGGCACTTCCAAGGGCAAGGGCTACGCTGGCGTAATCAAGCGCTTCAACGCATCCCGCCTGAAGGAAAGCCACGGTACCGGCCCTGTACACCGCCATGCGGGTTCTATGGGCGCTTGCTCTGATCCGTCCAAGATCATGAAGGGCAAGATGATGCCGGGTCACATGGGCGCTGAGCAGGTTACTGTTCAGAACCTGGACGTTGTAAAGGTTGACGCTGAGCTTAACCTGATCGCCGTTTGCGGCGCAGTTCCGGGCCCGAAGGGCGGCATCGTAGTGCTGAAGAACACCGTTAAGAACAACAAGGTTGCCAAGGGCGAGGCTGGCATCAGCAAGAACCCGCAGAAGGCTTCCGCAAGAAAGTAAGGGAAGGAGGAGCAAATCATGCCTACAGTAGCAGTTTTTGATATGACCGGTAAGAAGACCGGCGAGATGGAGCTGAACGCGGCTGTTTTCGGTATCGAGCCGAACATGACCGTTGTACACGCTGCAGTAAAGAATTATCTGGCTAACCAGCGTCAGGGCACTCAGTCCACGCTGACCCGCGCCGAGGTTCGTGGCGGCGGCATCAAGCCGTGGCGTCAGAAGGGCACCGGCCGTGCTCGTCAGGGTTCTATCCGCTCTCCGCAGTGGACCCATGGTGGTATTGCCCTCGGCCCGAAGCCCCTGTTCCTACAACTACAGCCTGACCAAGAAGACCAAGCGTCTGGCTATGCTGTCCGCTCTGTCTGCAAAGGCAGCAGCAGGCGAGATCATCGTAATCGATGGCCTGGATATGGGCGAGATCAAGACCAAGTCCTTCGTTGGTTTCCTGAACGCAGTTGAGGCAACCGGCAAGAGCCTGGTAGTTACTCCGGAAGTTCGCACCAACGTAGTTAAGTCTGCGGCAAACATCCCGGGCGTACGCACCACGATCGCGTCTACCCTCAATGTATACGACATCCTCAATGCTGACAAGTTCATCATCGACAAGGCAGCAGTTGAGAAGCTGCAGGAGGTATACGCATAATGAAGTACGCATACGACATTATCAAGAAGCCGATCATCACCGAGCGTTCCATGATGGGCGCACAGGACAACAAGTACACCTTTGAAGTAGCGATCGATGCTGGCAAGGTAGAGATCAAGAAGGCTGTAGAGGAGATCTTCGGCGTTAAGGTTGCCAAGGTTAACACCATCAAGCTGCCGGGCAAGTGGAAGCGCATGGGCGTTCACGTTGGCAAGCGTTCCGACATCAAGAAGGCGATCGTAACCCTGACCGCTGACTCCAAGAAGATCGAGATCTTCGAGAACATGATGTAAATATTCTAAGGGGGAATCCTTCCCCTTAGATACCGAAAAAGTTCCCTTCGGAAACTTTTTCGATAACCCCTCTCGAATGAATACATTCGAGAACGCGCCTCTAAGGCGCGGGCAGTGGTGTAAAAGTACGGCGCAGCCGCACTTTTACGAACACCCCCGCGGGGTGATTAACAACTCGTTCAAAACTGTAGTTTTGAATGAAGCATTTGTATGGGGAAGCCACCCCGATAATAACGTATCAAGGAGTTGAAATTCCAAATGGCTATCAAGACTTTCAACCCGACGACGCCCTCGCGCAGAAATATGACTGTGCTTTCCTACAAGGGTCTGTCTAAGGTGAAGCCCGAGAAGAGCCTTCTCGAAAAGGTCAAGAAGACCGCTGGCCGCAACAGCTACGGCCGCATCACCGTTCGCCACATCGGCGGCGGCAACAAGAAGAAGTACCGTATTATTGACTTCAAGCGTCAGAAGCTCGACGTTTACGCCGAGGTTAAGACCCTGGAGTATGATCCGAACCGTTCCGCTAACATCGCTCTCGTTCAGTACGAGGACGGCGAGAAGGCATATATCCTCGCTCCCGAGGGCCTGAAGATCGGCGACAAGGTCGTTTCTTCCAAGGATGCCGACATCAAGCCCGGCAACTGCCTGCCGGTTGAGAACATTCCGGTTGGTACCATGATCCACAACATCGAGCTGTACCCGGGCAAGGGCGCACAGCTGGTTCGTTCCGCAGGCGTCGGCGCTCAGCTGATGGCTAAGGAAGGCGGCAAGGCAATGGTTCGTCTGCCCTCCGGTGAGCTGCGTTACGTCCGTCTGGACTGCAAGGCTACCATCGGCGTTGTTGGTAACTCTGATCATTCTAACGTACAGCTGGGTAAGGCTGGCCGTACCCGTCATCTGGGTATCCGCCCGACCGTTCGTGGTTCTGTAATGAACCCGTGTGATCACCCGCACGGCGGCGGCGAAGGCAAGAGCCCGATCGGTCGTCCGTCTCCGGTTACCCCGTGGGGCAAGCCGGCTATGGGTTACAAGACCCGCAAGAAGAACCACCGCACCGACAAGCAGATCGCTCGTCGTCGCAACGGCAAGTAAGAAAGGAGTTATCTTAATATGGGCAGAAGTGTTAAGAAAGGCCCTTTTTGTGGCTCCTGAGCTTATCAAAAGAGTCGTTGAAATGAACGAAAAGGGCGAGAAGAAGGTCCTCAAGACCTGGTCCCGCGCCTCCACCATTTTCCCGGAGTTCGTGGGCCATACCATCGCCGTCCACGACGGCCGCAAGCACGTTCCGGTATACGTTACCGAGGACATGGTTGGACACAAGCTGGGCGAGTTTGCTCCCACCCGTACCTACAAGGGTCACGCGGGCAGCAAGACCTCCAATAACGGCAAGTAAGGAGGAGTTAAAGTAACATGGAAGCAAGAGCTATTGTACGCAACGTACGCATGACCCCGCGAAAGATCAAGCTGATCTGCGATCTGATCCGCGGCAAGGATGCGGGCGAAGCTATGGCCATCATCATGAATACCCCCAAGGCAGCATGCGAGCCGATGGAGAAGCTCCTCAAGAGCGCAGTTGCCAATGCCGAGAACAATCACGGCATGAACACCGACAAGCTTTACGTTAAGGAAGTTCACGTCGGTCCCGGTCCGATCATGAAGCGCGTTATGCCGCGTGCACAGGGCCGTGCATTCAGAATCCTCAAGAGAACCTCGCACGTAACGCTGGTTCTTGGCGAGAAAGAATAAGGGAGGGTAATCAATGGGCCAGAAAGTAAATCCGAACGGTCTCCGTGTCGGCGTTATCAAGAATTGGGATTCCCGTTGGTTCGCTAAGGACAATGTGTTCGGCGACCTCCTCGTGGAAGACTACGAGATCCGTAAGGATCTGAAGAAGCGTCTGTACGACGCAGGCGTTCCGGCGATCGAGATCGAGCGCAAGAACGACGAAATCAAGATCATGATCCAGTGCGCACGTCCCGGCATGGTTGTCGGCCGCGGCGGCGAGGACATCAAGAAGCTCGAAGAAGAGCTGACCAAGAAGTACGGCAAGAAGGTTCGCTGCTCCATCATCGAGATCAAGAACCCGGACACCAACGCTACCCTGGTTGCTGAGAACATTGCAGCTCAGCTCGAGAAGCGCATCGGTTTCCGCCGTGCAATGAAGCAGTCCATGGGCCGTGCAATGCGCATGGGCGCCAAGGGCATCAAGGTTTCCTGCGGCGGCCGTCTGGGCGGCGCGGAAATCGCACGCACCGAGCATTACCACGAGGGCACCATTCCGCTGCAGACCCTGCGTGCCGATATCGACTACGGCTTTGCAGAGGCTGCCACCACCTACGGCCGCATCGGTGTAAAGGTTTGGATCTACAAGGGTGAGGTTCTCCACGGCGGTCCGCGTCTGGGTCGCTCCATTGAAGCTCCGAAGCCGGCATTCGAGCGCCGCGATCGTCGCGGTGACCGTCGCGGCCGTCGTGACTTCAACCGTGGCGAGCGTCGTGCTCCCCGTCAGGAAGGAGGCAACCGTTAATGCTGCTCCCTAAGAGAGTTAAGTATCGTCGCGTTCATCGCGGCCGTATGACCGGCAAGGCTACCCGCGGTAACTTCGTATCGAACGGTGAGTTCGGTATCCAGGCTACCGAGCCGTGCTGGATCACCTCGAATCAGATCGAGGCAGCCCGTATCGCTATGACCCGTTACACCAAGCGTGGCGGTCAGGTATGGATCAAGATTTTCCCCGACAAGCCGGTTACCAAGCATCCGGCTGGTGCTCGAATGGGTTCCGGTAAGGGCGCACCCGAGTACTGGGTTGCAGTAGTTAAGCCGGGCCGTGTACTGTTTGAGATCGCAGGCGTTTCCGAGGAAGTTGCTCGTGAGGCACTGCGTCTGGCAAGCCACAAGCTGCCCTGCAAGACCAAGTTCGTTGCCCGTGAGAAGAATGGCGGTGAAGCATGATGAAGGCATCTGAGATCAGAGAACTGACGGCTGAGGAGCTGTCTGCAAAGCTCGGTGAGCTGAAGAAGGACCTCTTCAACCTCCGTCTGCAGCTCGCTACCAATCAGCTCGACAACACCAACAAGATCAATGAAGTCAAGCACGACATTGCTCGTATCAATACCGTTATCCGCGAGAAGCAGATCGCGGAGAAGGCATAAGGGAGGAAACGAATATTATGAGCGAAAGAGCATTACGCAAAACGCGAGTAGGCAAGGTCGTTTCCGATAAGATGGATAAGACCATTGTCGTAGCAATTGAGGATCGTGTAGCACATCCTCTGTACAAGAAGGTTATTCCGCACACCTATAAGCTGAAGGCACACGACGAGAACAACGAGTGTGGCATCGGTGATAAGGTTAAGGTGATGGAGACCCGTCCTATCTCCAAGGATAAGAGATGGCGCGTGGTAGAGATCATCGAGAAGGCAAAGTAAGGAGGAGAGCACATGGTTCAGCAGGAAAGCTTTCTGCGTGCAGCTGACAACAGCGGCGCAAAGGAACTGAAGGTAATCCGTGTTCTCGGCGGCTCCGCACGCAAGTACGGCAACATCGGTGACGTAGTTGTTTGCTCGGTGCGCAAGTGCACCCCGGGCGGCGGCGTAAAGAAGGGCGATGTCGTTAAGGCAGTTATCGTCCGCACCGTTAAGGGCCTGCGCCGCGCTGACGGCAGCTATATCCGCTTTGACGAGAACGCTGGCGTTATCATTCGTGATGACAAAAACCCCGCGGCACCCGTATCTTTGGGCCTGTCGCTCGTGAGCTGCGTGACAAGGATTACATGAAGATCCTGTCGCTTGCTCCGGAAGTACTGTAAGGAGGTCGCCAACAAATGAACAATTTGCACGTTAAGACGGGCGACACCGCAGTCGTTCTTTCCGGCAAGGAAAAGGGCAAGCGCGGCAAGATCCTGTCCGTAAACCCGAAGAAGGGTATGGTAGTAATCGAAGGTGTGAACATGATCAAGTGCCACACCAAGCCCCGCCGTCAGGGTGAAACCGGCGGCATCATCGAGCGCGAGGGTGCGCTGCGTGCCTGCAAGGTAATGCGCGTATGCCCCAAGTGCGGCAAGCCGACTCGTGTAGCGCACAAGTTCACCGAGAACGGCACTAAGCTGACGGTGTGCAAGCACTGCGGCGAAACGCTTTAAGAAGAGGAGGTTGCAATAAATGGTTCCGAATATGAAAGCAAAGTATACTGCGGAAGTTGCGCCTGCTCTGATGAAGAAGTTTCAGTACGAGCGCAATGCAGATTCCGAAGCTCGAAAAGATCGTTATCAACGTCGGCTGCGGTAAGGAAGCAAACGGTAACTCCAAAGGTTATCGAGGCTATTGTCCGTGATATCACCCTGATCTCCGGCCAGAAGCCGATCATCACCCACGCTAAGAAGTCCATCGCAAACTTCAAGCTGCGTGACGGCATGCCGGTAGGCGTTAAGGTAACCCTGCGCCGTGACCGCATGTGGGAGTTCCTGGATCGTCTGTTCAACGTAGCTCTGCCGCGTGTACGCGACTTCCGCGGCATCAACGGCAACGCATTTGACGGCCGTGGCAACTACGCTCTGGGTCTGAGCGAGCAGCTGATCTTCCCGGAAATTTCCTATGATCAGATCGACAAGATCCGCGGCATGAACATCGTTATCTGCACCACTGCAAATACCGATGAAGAAGCCAAAGAGCTGCTGACCCTGATGGGCGCGCCCTTTGAGAAGTAAGGAGGAGAAGTTAAATGGCTAAGAAGTCGATGGTTCTCAAGCAGCAGGCTAAGCCGAAGTTCTCCAGCCGAGCTTACAACCGCTGCAAGATCTGCGGCCGCCCCCACGCTTACCTGCGTAAGTACGGGATCTGCCGTATCTGTTTCCGCGAGCTGGCTTACAAGGGCCAGATCCCGGGTGTCCGCAAGGCATCCTGGTAAGGAAGAGCGATTTCAAAAAGGAACCCGTAAGGGTTCCTTTTTTTATGTCTTCAGGCAGAAAGTAAGCGGTGCACACGAGTTGCGTAGCAATACGTTGTTGCTGGGCGGCGTTTACACGCTATCAATGATGTTTAAGAATTGAATTGTGGTGAATATCTAACATGTAGGGCGGGGTGACCTCACTCCGCCGTTTTTTAACGGTTTGCTGTCATTTACATACGGCGGGATGAGGTCATCCCGCCCTACAATATAACATGTTAAATTATTTTGTGTGTGAAACAAATTTGTGATATAATTCGATAGCTATGGACGGCACCTGCGGGTTATATTTGATGTAAGGCTTTACCGTAGGGTGCGCCGACTCGGCGCACCGCTTGTAAACCATCTGCATATCGCTTAATCAGGGCGGACATACTGGTCCGCCCCTACGATGAATTTTTGATGCGATTGATTTGGAAATCCGTTGTTTTCTGATGCAAAAATTCATATATTTTAGGTAAATTTCGCGTTTTCCTCTTGCATTTTCCCGCAAAATGTGTTTTAATTATTCTGTTATAAATATTTCAATGCGATGAGCAGGAAAAGTAACGCTGTGTTCCTCTTTCTCAGAGAGAACGGTCCCATGGCTGCAAGCCGTTTATTGAGGTATGGCGCGAAGTTCCCCTGTGAGCACCGGTGCTGAATAGATGCAGTAGGCGCCGGCGAAGTAACGCTCCGTTATCGGCGTTCAATGAGTGCCCGATTTTTCGGGAATCAGGGTGGTACCACGGAAGTTTTACGCCTTTCGTCCCTATTTTACGGGGACGGAAGGCGTTTTTTATTACCACTGTAATGGATGATACCCGTAGGGCGCGACGACTCGGCGCGCCGCATCGAACGGCAGCTGATGATTTCAGACGGCGTGCCGAGGTCGTCACGCCCTACGAACTATCCGCCCTCACTCTATCACAAAATCACATTCCAAAGGAGAATTGGTATGAAAGAAAAGCTGCAAGGCATTTTGCAGACCGCGAAGGAGCAGCTCGCTGCCGCGAAGGATTCGCGCGCGCTGGACGAGGCCCGCGTTAAGTTCCTCGGCAAAAAGGGTGAGCTTACCGCGCTGCTCAAGTGAATGAAGGACGTTGCCGCAGAGGAGCGTCCGGTTGTTGGTCAGCTGATCAACGACGTTCGTGCGGAGATCGAAACCATCATTGACAAGCAGAAGAAGCTGATCGAGCAGGCTGCGCTCGAAAAGAAGCTGGAGGCGGAGACCATCGACGTTACCCTGCCGGGTGAGGACGTTGTCATCGGCAAGAAGCATCCGCTGAACATCGTGCTCGACGAGTTCAAGGAAATTTTCCTCGGTCTGGGCTTCTCCATCGCAGAGGGCCCGGAGGTCGAGCTCGACCACTACAACTTCGAGGCGCTGAACATCCCGAAGGACCATCCGGCACGCGACACGCAGGATACCTTCTATATTTCGGATAATGTTGTGCTCCGCACGCAGACCTCTCCGATGCAGGTCCGCACGATGGAAAAGCGCAAGCCGCCGATCCGCATTATCGCGCCGGGCCGTGTTTACCGTTCGGACGCCGTTGACGCAACCCACTCTCCGCTGTTCCATCAGATCGAGGGCCTGGTTGTCGATAAGGGCATCACCATGAGCGACCTGAAGGGTATTCTGGAACTGTTTGCCAAGCGCCTGTACGGCGAAGACACGGTTGTTCGTTTCCGTCCGCATCACTTCCCGTTCACCGAGCCGTCTGCGGAGATGGATATCCAGTGTTACCGCTGCCACGGTGAAGGCTGCCCGCTCTGCAAGGGCGAGGGCTGGATCGAGATCCTCGGCTGCGGCATGGTTCACCCCAAGGTGCTTGAGATGAGCGGCATCGACCCGAATGAATACTCCGGCTACGCCTTCGGCATCGGTCTGGAGCGTATGGTTATGGGCCGCTTCAAGATCGACGATATCCGTCTGTTCTATGAGAACGACGTTCGATTCCTGCACCAGTTCTAAACCTGCACCCGTAGGGCGGGATGACCTCATCCCGCCGCACTCTCCCGCATGTTACAAGCGATACGTATTATCGTAGGGCGCGACGACCCCGGCGCGCCGCTCGTAAGTATATGCAGGCGGCAAATACGGCGCGCCGAGTCGTCGCGCCCTACGGACAACAATAACACCAAAAGGAGTGTTCCTATCAATGAAACTGCCATTATCCTGGCTTTCGGATTATACCGATATGAACGGCATCACCCCGAAGGAGTATGATGCTAAGCTGACTATGTCCGGCTCCAAGGTCGAGGAGGTTTACTACCTCGGCGCGGAGATCGACAACGTTGTGACCGGCAAGATCCTCGAGGTTGTCGATCACCCGGATTCCGACCATCTGAAGATCTGCCAGCTCGATGTCGGCAAGGAGGAGCCGGTGCAGATCGTCACCGGCGCACCCAATGTAACGCCTGCGTCCGTTGGCGAGATCTGCCCGGTCTGCCTGCACAAGTCCACCCTGCCGGGCGGCGTGAAGATCACCAAGGGCAAGCTGCGCGGCGTGCCGTCCAACGGCATGATGTGCTCGTTCCAGGAGCTGGGTCTGTCCCACGGCTGCGTACCGTATGCGTGCGAGAACGGCATCCTGTTCCTGCCGGCCGGCACCCCGGTTGGCGAGGACATCAAGAAGGTACTCGGTCTGGACGACTGGGTTTCCGATTTTGAGATTACGTCCAACCGCCCGGACTGCCTGAGCGTGATCGGTCTGGCCCGCGAGACTGCGGCTACCTTCGACCGTCCGTTCAGCGTCAAGACCCCGGAGGTAAAGGGCGTGGGCGACGACATCAACAAGTATATGTCCGTCGAGGTCAAGGACACCGACCTGTGCCCGCGCTACACCGCCCGCATTGTCAAGAATATCAAGATCGAGCCGTCTCCGGCGTGGATGCGCGAGCGTCTGCACGCCTGCGGCGTTCGTCCGATCAACAACATCGTTGATATTACCAACTATGTTATGCTCGAGTACGGCCAGCCGATGCATGCGTTCGACTACAAGTGCCTGTCCGACGGCCGCATCGTTGTCCGCCGTGCCCGCAACGGCGAGTCCATCCAGACTCTGGACGGCGTGGATCACGACCTGAGCGACAAGATGCTCGCCATCTGCGACAACGACAAGCCGGTTGCTGTTGCAGGCGTTATGGGCGGCGCAAACTCCGAGATTATGGACGACACCAAGACCGTCGTTTTCGAGTCTGCAAACTTCCACGGCGCTACCGTTCGTATCACCGCAAAGGCGCTCGGCATGCGTACCGAGGCCTCCGGCCGCTTTGAGAAGGGCCTTGATCCGCGCATGACCCTCGATGCGGTCAACCGTGCGTGCGAGCTGGTGGAGCAGCTGGGCGCAGGCGAGGTCATCGACGGCATTATCGACGTTGACAACTCCGACCCGAACCACAAGCGTCTGCCGTTCGAGCCGGACAAGATGAACGCCCTGCTCGGTCTGGAGCTGCCCGCTGAGGAGCAGCAGAAGCTGCTCGAGAAGCTGGACTTCAAGATCGAGAATAACGAGGTCGTTGTGCCGTTCTTCCGCACCGACATCAACCGCATGTGCGATGTGGCCGAGGAAGTAGCCCGTATGTACGGCTACGATAAGATCCCCACCACGCTGTACGCAGGCGAGATGGTACAGGGTGAGTTCACGCCGTCTCAGCAGGCGGAGCGCGCTGCCGCTCTGGTTTGCCGCGAGGCAGGCTTTGACGAGTCCATGAGCCATTCGTTCATCTCCCCGAAGTTCTACGACATGATCGGCTGGGACGAGAACGACCCGCGCCGTATCTCCACCACCATCCTCAACCCGCTTGGTGAGGATTTCAGCGTAATGCGCACCACCGTGCTGCCGTCCATGCTGGATAATCTGGCGCACAACCACGCACACCGCAACCCGACCGCTTCGCTGTACGAGCTGGGCACCATCTACACCCCGACCGTCAAGGATGGCAAGGCTGACCCGGACGTTCTGCCGCACGAGGAGAAGATCCTGACCCTCGGCAGCTACGGCCGCCTGTCGTTCTTCCAGTTCAAAGGGTGCCATCGAGGCGCTGCTGCGTGAGCTGAATATTAAGGGTGCATCCTTCGCTCCTGAGAAGGCCAACCCGTCCTATCACCCGGGCCGCTGCGCCAAGGTGCTCATCGACGGCAAGGAGATCGGCGTATTCGGCACCATTCATCCGACCGTTGCCGCACGCTACGGTCTGTCCGGCGAGGTGCTCGCTGCCGAGCTGCAGATGGACGCACTTCTGGCTGCCATCGACCCGGAGAAGCTCTATCATCCGCTGCCCAAGTTCCCGGCTTCCACCCGCGATATCGCGGTTCTGGTTGACGATGCCGTTCCGGCAGCCTCCATGCAGGCCACTGTTGAGAAGGCAGCAGGCAAGCTGCTCGAGTCGGTCAAGCTGTTCGACGTTTACAAGGGCAAGGGCATCCCGGAGGGCAAGAAGTCCGTGGCGTATTCGCTGTCCCTGCGCGCGCCCGACCGTACCCTCACCGACGAGGAGTGCGACAAGGCAATGCGTGCCGCTATCTCGGCGCTTGAGACCGAGTTCGGCGCTCAGCTGCGCGGTTAAGTTTCCGAAAAAGTACAAAAAAAGAGCAGATACGAAAGTATCTGCTCTTTTTGCTTATTCGGATCATGTCATTCCCAGTCGTCGTACTCCCAGTCATCGTAATAATCATTCTATGTCCATTCGACGATTTTGTCGCCTGCAGGCGGCGCGTTCTTCGGCTCGACACTGGATTCGGTCGTGGTCAGCGTGATATCGAGCGACAAAATGCCGGTGTTCTTGGTGTGGTAGGTCACGCTCAATTTGCAGTTCTGCACACTGCCGGAGAACGTCAGCACGGTTTTGGTGGTGTTCCAGCTATCGGAGCGGCTTTCGAGTGTGCCCGAGAACGAGCCGTCCGCCGTGTTCAGCGTGTAGCTGCCGGTCAGGTTGTCATACGAATCGTTGCTCAGACCGTTGATTTTTGCGGTGTAACGCGAGCCGCTTGCGGTGAATTGTTCATCGCCCAACAGGTTGTTCAGGCGGTTTACGTCATTCTTTATGTTGAGATAAAAATCCTCCCAGCCAAGCTCATATGCGGTCATGTAGGATTCGTTCGCGGCAACGATGCTTTCGCCCACCGAGGTAAAGGTATTGTTCTTCGGAATCTTCAGATTTTCGCTGAACAGAGTGCCGAATGTGCTGTCCGCCCAGTTGATGTGCAGCCACGCGCCGTTCGACAGCGCCTTGAGATCGGCGTCGTCCGTTTCGTCCATCGCCAGAATCTTTGCCACGGCAGGGCACTTCAAATACAGGTCGCCGCTGTCCGCGCTGCATAGGAGCTCGAGCTTGACGTTGCTCAGCGCACTGCGCAGGAGGGCTGCCTGTGCGGCGGTGAGTACGTCATCCGCCTGCGAATCGCCGAGGAAATAAGACGCCAGCACGCGCAGATCGACCGTCACGGTCGCCTCAATGGCTTGTCCGTTCGCCAGAATTTCGGTTTTGACATCAACCTTGTAATCCTTGTTGCCGTCGATGGTGTCGAAGGCGGTGTACACCGCGCCGATCGTCGCCACCGTGCGCAGCGCCTTGGCGTTTTCGGTGGATGGCTGTGCCTTGATCCACTTGTTGAGCACGGTAAACTTGCTGTCAATAAAACGTCGCTTACAAGCGCCGCGCGGTCATACAGCACGGCGGTCTGCATATCCTGATCCCACTGCACGGTAAGGCCGAACGCTTCGGCAAAAAAGCGCACCGGAACATAGGTGCGTCCGCCTTTTTGTACGGCGCGGTATCAAGCTGCACGGTTTTGACGGTTTTGCCCGCGCTGACCGTGACGGTAAGCTGCTTGCCGCCGAGCGCGAACGACAGCGTTTCGCCGCCCTTTTTCGCGGTGATTGCTCCGGCGTCATATGTGACCTCGGCGCCGAGCACCTCGGCAATGGCGCGGAAGGGAACCATCACGCGCCCGTTTACCTTTTTCCGGCTGTGCGTCCGCAAAGTGGACATACGCGCCGTTGAGCTGCACGGAAAGCTGACAGCGGAGTTTGTATTCATCGCCCTCTGTCATGGCACGCGCTGTATCACGATAGCATTCCTCTAAATCACCGTCCCAGCCGAAGGACAGCCCTCCAGATCGTCATACCCCAGTATTCAACCGCCAGCGTGGGATTGCTGCGCACGGCGTCCAAGTGCTGCCGATAATGGTCACTGAGCGTATCATAATCGAAAACGCCGTAGGATGATTCCTGTTCCATGTACTCCTCCGCACTGTCATACCCAAACTGCTGATACATCGGCGGTGTGGCATCCAGTGCGAGCGCGCTCGGCGCGGAGCCGGCGAGCAGCAGCGCTGCGAGTGCGGCAGCGGTAAAACGGTTTCTCTTTTTCATATTGTGCCCCCTCACATAGGTGTTACTGCCATTATACAGGAAAACGGTGGGATTTGTCTATCCGCAGTTTGGCGCAAATTGGCGGGCAAAAACCGTCATACTGTCCATGCGGGCGCATAGGGTAGAGCAAGGGAGGCACTGCTATGTTTATCACGATCACACGCACGGGTCTGCGCCGAATTGGTGTGGGACTTAGCGTTTTTGCGGTTCTGACCGCAGTTTTCATCCTGTTTCCGCGTGAAAATGCTGAGCCGACAGCCGCCGAACAGGCGGTTTCCGCGTCTGTCAGCGACTGGGGATTGTCGTTCCAAACCGAGGGTCAGCCGCCGGTCGGCAATGTCTCCGCCGAGGAACTGCGGCAGTACAACGCGTTTTACGTCGGTGACACGAGCCGAAAGACCATCTACCTGACGTTTGACGCGGGCTACGAGAACGGCTGCACGCCTGCTATTCTGGATGCGCTCAAAAAGCATAACGCGCCTGCCTGCTTTTTTCGTGGTGGGCAACTTTATTGATACCGCACCGGAACTCGTAAAGCGCATGGCAGCGGAGGGGCATATCGTGGGCAACCATACGCTGCACCATCCGGATATGTCCGGCATTGCGGATAAGAGTGCGTTTGCGGCGGAGCTGAACGGTCTCGAGGAGAAATACACCGCGCTGACCGGTCAGCCGATGCAGAAATTTTATCGTCCGCCGCAGGGCAAGTTCAGCGAGGAGAATCTCCGGCAGGCGCAGGAGCTGGGGTATACTACGGTTTTCTGGTCGCTCGCGTATGTGGACTGGTATACGGATAACCAGCCGACCGATGAGCAGGCATTCTCCAAGCTGCTGCCGAGGATTCATAACGGGGCGATCGTGCTGCTGCATTCCACCAGTGAGACCAATGCGAGGATTCTCGATGAATTGCTGACGAAGTGGGAGAGTGCGGGTTATCAATTTGGTTCACTGGCTGAATTGTCGGTCAATAGCTAAAACGTAGGGTGCGACGACTCGGCGCACCGTATCTAACGATTGGTACACGTTATCTCGTAGGGGAGCACAGTGTGCCCCACGCAACGTAAAATCAAACGGTTCTTGGCCGTTCCTTGCGCAGGCTCCGGTCGCGCTGCGGGCGCACACTGTGCGCCCCTACGGTTATGCGTGTGCAGATGGTTTACAACGGTGCGCCGAGGTCGTCGCACCCTACGGGAAAAACATATATAAAATAAAAACCTCTCCGAAAACCGGAGAGGTTTCTGTTTGCTTTTACGGCATCATCACGCGGCCTTCAAACTCGGCGCGGCGCTTGATGTCCTTCATGACGGTATCGAACTGGTTGAGGTCGAGCGACTGTGCACCGTCGCAGAGGGCGTGTGCGGGATCGTTATGCGCCTCGATGATCAGGCCGTCGGCACCGGCAGCGATGGCTGCGCGGGACAGCGGCTGCACCATATCACGGCGGCCTGCTGCATGGGACGGGTCGATGATGATCGGCAGGTGGCTGAACATCTTAACCAGCGGAACAGCGGAGATATCCAGATTATTGCGGATCAGCTTCTCAAAGGTACGGATGCCGCGCTCGCACAGGATAACATTGGTATTGCCGCCTGCGAAAATGTACTCGGCAGCCATGAGGAACTCCTCCATGGTGGCGGACAGACCGCGCTTGAGGAGGATCGGCTTGTTCGAGCGGCCCAGCTCCTTGAGCAGCATGAAGTTCTGCATGTTGCGGGCGCCAAGCTGGATGATATCAACATCCGCGAACAGATCGAGATGCTTTTCGCTCATGATCTCGGTGACGATCGGCAGACCGGTCTGACGCTTTGCCTCGAGCAGCAGCTTGAGGCCCTCGGCCTCCAGACCCTGGAACGAGTACGGGGAGGTACGCGGCTTGAATGCACCGCCGCGCAGGAAGGATGCACCGGCAGCCTTAACGCGCTCGGCACACTCGATGATCTGCGCCTCGTTCTCGACCGAGCACGGACCTGCCATAACATTGAAGTAGCCGGCGCCGATCTTGCGGCCCGCAACCTCGATGATCGTGTCCTCGGGGTGGAATTTGCGGTTGACGGCCTTGAACGGCTCGGTCACGCGCTGTACACGCTCGACCACGTCATACGCCATAATGTCCCCTTCATCGAGCCGGGTCGTGTCGCCCATCAGGCCGAGGATAAGTGTATCCGCACCCTGGGAATAGTTGATCCGCAGCCCCATATCCGTGAAATGCTGCATCAGTTTTTCGACATGTTCCTTGTCGCTGTTTCGTTTGAGTACAACGATCATTTCAGTTCACTCCTTCACAATGTGATAAATTTTAAGTAGGATTTACGGTACGCTTAAATTTTTTCAGTTTTTTTACAGCGTACGATTTGAAGTATACCATATCAGAGGATAAAAAGAAAGAGCGATTTACGACAAATCGCCCTTTGATTTTCCACGGTTTTGCACATGGTTGCATGCTGCTAACCGGATACTTATGATGCTTTTTGCCGCTTCGTCGGCCTTCAGCTCCTTGTATTTTGCGGTTACCGCGCTGCAGAACTCGTCCCAGCGGCCGCTGTTGATGAGGGTGGACGGACAGATTTTGCCCGAAAAGTCCTGATGCTTTTTCAGTGCCTTGGACGGGTTCAGATCGTACTCGATCAGCAGCCGCGCACACAGCTTTCGGTGTTGATGAGCGTCTGTTCGTAGTTGCCGTCCGAGTTGACGCACATTTCAATGCCGATGCCGTTCATGTTGCCGCCGTTCTTCTCCATGCCGTCGCCTGCGTGATAGGCAGTCTCATCATCCGGCAGATGATGGTAGATCTCGTGATCGTCCACCGTGTAGTGCCACGAAACAATGCCCTCCTCGGCGTGGGCGTGCTGGTGGATGAACGAGTTGTGCGCGGCCGCATTTGCGCCGGTGCCGGTGTTGTCGGTCTCGTGGATGACGAGATACCTGATCTCGCGCTTCTGTCCCGGACGGGCGCGTGTGCCCTCGGGAAGAAAGTCAGTCATTACCGGAATATCCTCAATGTAGGTCAGACCAGCGTCGGTCTGCGGCTCGCGGAACACGATCTTCTGTGTCAGCATGCCCGCCGCAAACGACACGATCATCAGTCCGACCGTCAGCATCAGGCTGACCCGAAGTCCCTTGCTTTTCTTTTTGCGTGCCATGATTCACCTTGTCTTTTCAGAATTACATCGTCTTGCTTTTTTCCATTGTACTACGTTTTACGCGATTTTTCAAAACAAAGACTGTAAACTTTTCTATGTACAAAGGGCAACATCATACAATCAGGACTGTGGCGCTATCAGTGCATAAAATTTGCTCGTAAATCGCGCTTGTCTAATTATATGATGCTGCCCGGGAAAATTTCGGCACAACATCTGTAAAATCCGCAATAAAATCTTGCATTTGTATCCATGCTCGGGTATAATAAAAGTTACTCGGAGAGGCGAAGCCTTTCAGCAGAATTTCTTTGACCGCCCGGTTTCTGCGCGAAAACGGTGCTAAGGCCATACGGACAGCCGGGTCAAATGCCGAAACTGGCAACTTTGTTGCCTTATTGAATTTTATAAGTTGGCTGACTAAAGCCGTGTGCCGCGGGCGCATCACACTTGTGAAACGATCAATAAGAGTACAAAGGCAACACCGCACAATTAAGACTGCGGCGCTTTGCGGAAATTTTGCCCCCTGATTTCGTTGTGATTTTTTGCAATACAGCAAGTATTGACGCAAAACCACGCCTTATCAGAGCACAAAATTTACTCGCAAATCGCTCTTGCTTCATTATGCGGTATTGCCTAAAAGTAACGATTCTTGCTATATAGACTCTTTCCTCTTCCATAAAACCTACGGAATGTGCAGAAGCATCTGCAAAAGAGAATGATCATCCCCAAGTGAAAGCGTACCGTGTACCCCTTTCGCCTGGGGATTTTTTTGGTATTGTGAGGATATGAAATGCAGAACAAGCTCAAACTTTACGGGGTTAACAACCTGACCAAGGCGCTGTCCTTCAACATTTATGATGTCTGCTATGCAAAGACCGAGCGCGAACAGCGTGACTACATCAAATATATCGACCAGCAGTACAACTCCGAACGACTGACCGGCATTCTCGAGCGGGTGACCGAGATGATCGGTGCGCATGTGCTGCACATTTCCAAGCAGGATTACGACCCGCAGGGCGCCTCCGTAACCTTTCTCATCGCGGAGGAGCACATGAAGCCCGCGCTCGAGCCGGATACCATTGTCGCGCACCTCGACAAGAGCCATGTTACCGTGCATACCTATCCGGAATACCATCCGGATACCTGCCTTGCCACCTTCCGCGTGGATATTGATGTTGCCACCTGCGGTGAGATCACGCCGCTGTCTACGCTCGATTACCTCATCGGCTCGTTCGATTCGGATATCATCACCATGGACTACCGCGTGCGCGGCTTTACCCGCGATATCGAGGGCAAAAAGCTGTTCATGGATCACCATATGACGTCCATTCAGGACTTTATCGACCCGAAAACGCTCGAGCGGTACGACGCATACGACATTAACGTGTACCAGTCCAACCTGTTCCACACGAGAATGCTGCTCAAGGAGGTCGATCTGCAGAACTACCTGTTCAACACCGACATCTATGAGCTGCCGCCCAAGACCAGACTCAAGATTCTCCGACCTCAGACGAGATGATTGAGATATTTTCGGGCAAGAACATCTACTGATTTCGATTGAAAATACATTTTCAATCGAGAAAGACAAACCGAACGATGTTCGGATTTGTCTCACAATAAAATTTGCGCGTCGCTTCGCGCGAAAGCGCAGCATATCATTCTCTGCCGAAAGAAGGCATTTTTATGGATCAATCCCGTGCGCCAATCATGGAGGCGCTCGAAAACTTCAAAGACATGCGCATTGTGCCGTTCGATGTACCCGGCCACAAGCGCGGACGCGGCTCACCGGAATTAACGAAATTCCTCGGTCAGCAGTGCATGACGGTGGACGTCAACTCGATGAAGCCGCTCGACAATCTGTGCCACCCGACCAGCGTTATCCGCGAGGCCGAGGAGCTGGCCGCGGATGCGTTCGGTGCGGCGCACGCCTTCCTGATGGTGGGCGGCACGACGAGCAGCGTACAGGCGATGATTCTGTCCGTGGTCAAACGCGGCGACGAGATCATTCTGCCGCGCAACGTACACCGCAGCGTCATCAACGCACTCGTGCTGACCGGTGCGATTCCGGTTTACGTCAACCCGCAGATGAATGACCGGCTGGGCATTTCGCTCGGCATGTCAGTCGCGGACGTGAAGGCCGCTATTGAGAAGCACCCGTCCGCAAAGGCGGTGCTCGTCAACAACCCGACCTACTACGGCATCTGCTCGAACATTCGGGAAATCGTAAGGCTCGCGCACGCGGCAGGCATGAAGGTGCTGGCCGATGAGGCGCACGGCACGCATTTCTACTTCGGTGAAAAATATGCCGGTCTCCGCGATGGCGGCAGGCGCGGATTTAGCATCCGTTTCCATGCACAAGTCGGGCGGCTCGCTCACGCAGTCCAGCTTTCTGCTGTGCGGCCCGTCCATGAACGCGGAGCACGTTCGCCAGATCATCAACCTGACGCAGACGACCTCCGGTTCGTACCTGCTGATGGTCAGCCTGGATATTTCGCGCAAGAACCTTGCACTGCACGGCAAGGAGATTTTCCGAAAAGTCGTTGACCTGACAACCTACGCCCGCGAGGAGATCAACGCGCTCGGCGATTACTACGCCTACGGCAGTGAGCTGATCAACGGCGACACGGTATACGACTTCGACACAACCAAGCTGGCGGTAAACACGCTGGATGTTGGTCTGGCGGGTATCGAGGTGTACGACATTCTGCGCGACTTTTACGATATTCAGACCGAGTTCGGCGATCTTGGCAATCTGCTCGCCTATGTTTCGGTGGGCGACCGTGAGCGCGACCTCGAACGTCTGGTAGCCGCTCTCGCGGACATTCGCCGCCGCTACAAGCGCGACAAGGCGACGCTCATGCGGCAGGAGTACATCTCGCCGCAGGTGGTTGCCGGCCCGCAGGAGGCGTTCTACGCGGACAAGAAGGCCATGCCGCTCGAGGAGTCGGTCGGACGCATCTGCGCGGAGTTTGTCATGTGCTATCCGCCCGGCATCCCGATTCTCGCGCCCGGTGAGCGTATTACCCGCGATATTCTTGATTATATTCGCTACGCCAAGGAAAAGAACTGCATGCTGCTCGGCACCGAGGACCCCGAGGTGAACAACCTGCAGGTCATCCGCGGCGTTGTCAGCCCGGAATAAAAGGAGCGTTTCACTCATGCAACTTACCTTTACTGAAATGCACACGCCGACGGTTGGGCTGCAGATACAGGTAGACCGCCAGCTTTACACGGAGCAAAGCGATTTTCAGCGCATCGATGTGTTCGAGAGCGAGGAATTTGGCCGTTTTCTCACGCTGGACGGGATCATGATGCTCACCGAAAAGGATGAGTTCATCTATCACGAAATGATCGTGCATGTGCCGATGGCCGTGCTCGGCGAGAAGATCAAAAAGGTGCTTGTCATCGGCGGCGGTGACGGCGGCTGCGTCCGCGAGCTGTGCCGCTATCAGCACATCGAGCATATCGACCTTGTGGAGATCGACGAGCGCGTTGTCGCGGTCTGCAAGGAGTACCTGCCCGGTGTGGCGTGTTCGCTCGACGACCCGCGCGTGCATATTCTCTATCAGGACGGATTAAAGTATATCCGCCGGATTGAGGACGAGTACGACCTTATCATCATCGACTCGACCGACCCGTTCGGCCCGGGCGAGGGTCTGTTCACGATGGAATTTTACGGCAACTGCTACAAGGCGCTCAAGGAGCACGGCGTGCTCGTCAACCAGCACGAAAGCCCGTTCTATCAAGGGCGATGCACTGGCGTGCCAGAGAGCGCACCGCAATATCGTGCACTCGTTTGAGCTGAGCCGTCTGTTTCAGGCACATATCCCGACCTACCCGTCCGGACACTGGCTGTTCGGCTTTTCGTCGCGCGGCGTGCATCCGGTGCGCGATCTGAATCCGACTGGTGGAACAGTCTGGGACTGGAAACCAGATACTACAATACCAATCTGCATAAGGGCGCGTTCTATCTGCCGAATTATGTGCAGAAGCTGCTGGAAAAGGTGGAAGAATAACGCTATCGCTTAGAAAATCACTATGGGTTTGATTGGGTATCCGCTTGGCAGGCGTGTTCGCCCCTTCCGGGCGGCAGCCTTTTTTCTCTGCACCGGCTGAGCGGGGCGCGCGAACTGCGTGAGCGTGTTCGCCCCTAACGGGCGGGGAGGTTTTCGCTGAACCTCAGCGGGGAGTGCGCTTACGCCGCGCGGGGGCACAAGAGGGTAGACACCTGCGGTTTCCACCCTCTTGTGAATCACCCCTTTCCCTTGGAGGGTCTGGCGCAGATTGCCGACATGTGACCGCTGCGAAATGGGGGAACGGCAGAGGATTTTTTCCTCTGCTACGGACGGACTACCTTCGGAGTCCATCCTCTTGAGCAGCCTATTCGCAGTGTCAGATACATTACTGCTACACATACGGTTAAATCTACGCAGGCGCAACATGACCGTGTTGCGCAACTCGTTAGTCTGGAGGTTACGGACGGCACCTACGGATTAGGCGTTCGGTGCAATTTATCCTCGCAGGCCCTGTCCATCATAACGCGCTAAAGAATTGCGCGGCACTGCTATGCCGCGCCCAGCGGAGGTTTTCTGGTCTGTGTAGCAGTACGCTGTCTGTGGACTGCGAATATTTTGCGAAAATCACGCAAGAGTAACCCGACTGCCGTTCCCCTTTTCCTGCTTACGCAGTCTACCATCTGCACCCGAGCTAACCCAACAAGGGAAACGGGTGTTCAAAGAGGGTAGAAACCGTAGGTGTCTACCCTTTTTGCCCCCGCCGCGGGTGCGGCGCAGTTCCGTTCGCTTCTCAAGCGGCAGTTTAACAAATAAAGACCATTCAATAAATCTAAATTATATATACAGTTAAAATGAGGAGGAATTAACAATGGGAAGAGCATTGATCATCGGCTGCGGCGGTGTAGCCGGCGGAGTTATCCACAAGTGCTGCCAGAACAGCGACGTTTTTGAGGAAATCATGATCGCGTCCCGCACCAAGAGCAAGTGCGATGCCATCAAGGAGAAGCTGGACGGTACGACCGCAACCAAGATCCGCACCGCCAAGGTGGATGCGGACAACGTGGACGAGCTGTGCGCGCTCATCGACGAGTACAAGCCGGACATCGTGATGAACATTGCGCTGCCGTATCAGGACCTGACCATCATGGATGCGTGCCTCAAGTGCGGCGTAAACTACATGGATACTGCCAACTACGAGCCGGAGGACACCGACGATCCGGAGTGGCGCGCCATTTACGAGAAGCGCTGCAAGGACGAGGGTTTTACCGCGTACTTCGACTACTCCTGGCAGTGGGCATACAAGAAAAAGTTTGAGGACGCCGGTCTGACCGCTCTGCTCGGCTCCGGCTTTGACCCGGGCGTAACGCAGGCGTACTGCGCTTACGCACAGAAGCACCTGTTCGATGAAATCGACACCATCGACATTCTGGATTGCAACGGCGGCGACCACGGCTATCCGTTTGCAACCAATTTTAACCCGGAGATCAATCTGCGTGAGGTATCCGCGCCCGGCTCGTACTGGGAGAACGGTCACTGGGTTGAAATCCCGGCGATGAGCATCAAGCGCGAGTACGACTTCGATCAGGTCGGCCACAAGGACATGTACCTGCTCCACCACGAGGAGATCGAGTCTCTGGCGAAGAATATTCCGGGCGTGCAGCGCATCCGCTTCTTCATGACCTTCGGTCAGTCCTATCTGACCCATATGAAGTGTCTGGAGAACGTCGGCATGCTGTCCACCACCCCGATCGAGTTTGAGGGCCATCAGATCGTGCCGATCCAGTTCCTCAAGGCGCTGCTGCCCGATCCGGCAACGCTCGGTCCGCGCACCAAGGGCAAGACCAACATCGGCTGCATCTTCACCGGCAAAAAGGACGGCAAGGAAAAAGACCGCCTATATCTACAACGTCTGCGACCACGAGGAGTGCTACCGCGAGGTCGGCTCGCAGGCCATCAGCTACACCACCGGCGTTCCGGCGATGATCGGCGCGGCGATGCTGCTGACCGGCAAGTGGAACAAGCCGGGCGTGTACACGGTCGAGGAGTTTGATCCCGATCCGTACATGGAGGCGCTGAACAAGTGGGGTCTGCCGTGGCAGATTAACGACAAGCCGGTGCTGGTGGACTGATATGAAATTTACTGAGCTTCCTACGCCCCTGCTACCTGCTCGATGAAAAACCGTCTGGTGCAGAATCTGGCCGTCCTGCGGGACGTTGCCAGACGCACCGGCGCGAAGATCCTGCTGGCGCAGAAGGCGTTCTCGATGTTTTTTCCGTGTACCCGCTGATTCGGGAGTATCTGGCGGGCACAACGGCCTCCGGTCTGTACGAGGCACGGCTCGGTCATGAGGAATTCGGCGGCGAGACCCATGTCTACGCGCCGGCCTACGCGGAGGGCGAGTTCCGCGAGATTCTGGAGTACGCCGACCACATTGTGTTCAACTCGTTCACGCAGTGGAAGGCCTACGGCAGCCTTGCCCGCGCGGCAGGGAAGAGCTGCGGCCTGCGGCTCAATCCGGAGTGCTCCACGCAGCCGAGCGACCACGCGATGTATGACCCGTGCGGTCCGGATTCGCGCCTCGGCATTACGATAGAGAATTTCCAGCCGGAGCTGCTCGACGGCATTGAGGGCTTCCACTTCCACACGCTCTGCGAGCAGAATTCGGACGATCTGGTGCGGACTGTCGCTGCATTCGAGCAGAATTTCGGTCAGTATATGGATGGCCTGAAATGGATCAACCTCGGCGGCGGCCACCATATCACCCGCGCGGATTACGATGTGGAAACGCTGGTGCACTGCATTGATTATCTGCAGAAAAAGTACAAGGTGCAGGTTTATCTGGAGCCGGGCGAGGCCGTTGTGCTGAATGCGGGCTATCTGGTCGCCACCGTGCTTGAGGTGATGCACAACCATAAGGACATTGCGATTCTGGATACCTCGGCAGCCTGCCATATGCCGGATGTGCTGGAAATGCCGTACCGTCCGCCGGTGTACCGCGGCGGCGAGCCGGGGAAAAAAGGCGTTCACCTATCTGCTGACCGGCCGCTCCTGCCTCGCAGGCGACGTCATCGGCGAGTATTCGTTCGATGTGGCGCTCGGCGCCGGTGAGCAGGTCGTGTTCGAGGACATGGCGCTCTACACCATGGTCAAGACCAATACGTTTAACGGTATGCCGCTGCCGCTGATCGCCATCCGGCGCGCCGACGGCACGGATGAGGTTGTGCGTATGTTTGGGTATGAGGAGTTTAAGCGGAGACTTTCCTGATGGAGACGAGGAGATCGGCTCGGCTGCCAAAGTATGATTACGGAAAGCAGGGCGTCTATTTTGTGACGCTCTGCACCTATCAACGGCAATGCACGCTGTCAACCGTAGGGCGCGACGACCTCGGCGCGCCGTCCCTGCGGTTATCGGTCATCGGTAAAATTGTTGAACATTATATCCGAACGATTCCTGGGGCATATCCATATGTGTCGATTGATTCCTATGTTATCATGCCAAACCATGTTCATATGTTGATTTCGGTTTTGCGTGATGATGGCGCGCCGAGGTCGTCGCGCCCTACGGAATTGGTGCCACGCATAATTGCGGTATTGAAACGGTTTTCCAATCAGGATGCCGGACGCAATTTGTGGCAGCGGTCGTTTTACGACCATATTATTCGGGATGATACGGATTACGCCGTGAAATACAATTATATTTTGGATAATCCGCGCAGATGGGCAGAGGACGAATATTACAGCAACAGGTAATAAGTTGTAAATCGCCTGACCGTAGGGTGCGCCGACCTCGGCGCACCGCATTCCAGCGAATATCACCGGATTATAGTCCGTGGCATACGCTGTCGTTAATGTATTCCGTTGCTGTGAAATTTGCCCTGCGGTTTACAAACGGTGCGCCGAGTCGGCGCACCCTACGGGATAGCGTGAGCTTGTATTTATCTGTTAGTATATTCGCTGGCATGTATCGTATAGGCAAGTTGCTGTCAACTGCGTCATATCCCTTGACAAACCCGAATTTAACAGCTATAATATTAAAGTTAATACACAAATGCCATGAAAAAGAGGAGTATTTTTCCTTTGCGCGTTTAGAGAGGGTGCGGTCGGTGCAAGCACCTCGGCGGGGAAGAAGAAGGTCGCTTTGGAGCAGAACAGCCGAATTTTCGTTAAGCTGTTCCGTCTAACCCGCGTTACGGGGCAACGAGTGCGCGTCTTTACGCGAATTCAGGTGGTACCACGGAGCATACTTCGTCCTGTTGTCGGGATGAGTATGCTCTTTTTTGTTTGCACAGAAGTATCCCGCATTTATATCGTAAATCAAATTGAAGGAGATAGATCAATGAGCGAACTGCCTAAGACCTACGACCCGAAATCGGTCGAGGACAAGCTGTACAAGTTCTGGGTCGATTCCGGCTTCTTCCACGCCGAGGTCAATCCGGACAAGAAACCGTACACCATCGTTATTCCGCCTCCGAATGTTACCGGCCAGCTGCACATGGGCCACGCATTCGACGAGACCCTGCAGGATATCCTCATCCGCACCAAGCGCATGCAGGGCTACGAGGCACTGTGGATGCCGGGCACCGACCACGCCGGCATCGCGACCCAGATCAAGGTAGAGGAGAACCTCCGCAAGGAGGAGGGTCTGACCCGTTACGACCTCGGCCGCGAGGAGTTCCTCAAGCGCGTCTGGGCGTGGAAGGACAAGTTCGGCAGCCGCATTATCAGCCAGCTCAAGAAGCTCGGCGCTTCCTGCGACTGGGACCGCGAACGCTTCACCATGGACGAGGGGCTGCTCCAAGGCTGTCCGCGAGGTATTCGTAAACCTGTACAACAAGGGTCTTATCTACAAGGGCCACCGCATCATCAACTGGTGCCCGCACTGCGCGACCGCCCTGTCCGACGCTGAGGTTGAGTACGAAACCCAGCCGGGCAAGCTGTGGCACATCCGCTATCCGCTGGCGGACGGCTCGGGCGATCTGGTGGTTGCGACCACCCGTCCGGAGACCTTCATGGGCGATACCGGCGTTGCCGTCAACCCGAACGATGAGCGCTACAAGCACCTGATCGGCAAGACCTGCATCCTCCCGATCATGAACCGCGAGATCCCGATCTTCGGTGACGAGTACGTTGACATGGAGTTCGGCACCGGCTGCGTCAAGGTTACGCCGTGCCACGACCCGAACGACTTCGAGATGGGTCAGCGCCACAACCTCGAGCAGATCCTCGTGTTCAACGAGGACGCGACCGTCAACGCAAACGGCGGCAAGTACGAGGGTATGGACCGCTACGAGTGCCGCAAGGCGGTTGTAAAGGACCTCGAGGAAGGCGGCTGGCTCGTCAAGATCGAGGACCACGAGCACAATGTCGGCACCTGCTACCGCTGCGGTACGACCGTTGAGCCGATGACCTCGGCGCAGTGGTTCGTCAAGATGGCGCCGCTCGCCAAGCCCGCTATGGACGTTGTAAACGAGGGCAAGACCAAGTTCGTGCCCGACCGTTTCTCCAAGACCTACCTGCGCTGGATGGAAAACGTACACGACTGGTGTATCTCCCGTCAGCTGTGGTGGGGTCACCGCATTCCGGCGTTCTACTGCGACGACTGCGGTGAGATGACCGTCTCCAAGACCGATGTATGCACCTGCCCGAAGTGCGGCAGCAAGAACATCCGTCAGGAAGAGGACGTTCTCGATACCTGGTTCTCCTCTGCGCTGTGGCCGTTCTCCACGCTCGGCTGGCCGGATAAGACCAAGGAGCTTGACTATTTCTACCCGACCTCTACGCTCGTTACCGGCTACGACATCATCTTCTTCTGGGTTGCCCGCATGATTTTCTCCGGTGTGGAGCACATGGGCGAGACCCCGTTCAAGACGGTTTATATCCACGGTCTGGTGCGCGACGCGCAGGGCCGCAAGATGTCCAAATCTTTGGGCAACGGCATCGACCCGCTGGAGATCATCGACCAGTACGGCGCGGACGCGCTGCGCTTCACCCTCGCAACGGGCAACAGCCCCGGAAACGACATGCGTTTCTCGGACGAGCGCGTACAAGCGTCCCGCAACTTCTGCAACAAGATCTGGAACGCATCCCGCTTTATCCAGATGAACCTGACCATCGACAAGGACAAGGCAGTCGAGCTGCCTAGCGACCTTGCCATCGAGGACAAGTGGATTATCAGCAAGTTCAACACGCTGGTAGCCGACGTTACCCGCAACATCGACCAGTACGAGCTGGGTCTGGCGGCTGCCAAGCTGAACGACTTCATCTGGGAGAACTTCTGCGACTGGTATATCGAAATTGCAAAGACCCGTCTGCAGACCGGCGACGAGAACGTACAGAAGGTGCTGTGCTATGTGCTGAGCGGCGCAATGCAGCTGCTGCACCCGTTCATGCCGTTCATCACCGAGACCATCTGGCAGGCGCTGCCGCATGAGGGTCCGTCCGTTATGGTATCCGCATGGCCGGAGTACAAGGACGAGCTGCACTTTGCCGCTGAGGAGGCACAGATGGAGAGCCTGATGGACGCTGTCCGCGCCATCCGCAACCGCCGTGCCGAGATGAACGTACCGCCCTCCAAGAAGGCCAAGGTGCTCATCCTGACCGAGAAGAAGGACACCTTCTCCCGCAGGCGCAGGCTTCTTCCCGCAGCTGGCTTACGCTTCTGAGATTGAACTCATCGACGCGGTTCCGGCGGACGCTGCCAAGATGGCATCCGTAGTTACCGGTGACGCACAGATCTATATGCCGATGGGCGACCTCATCGACTTCGAGGCTGAGCGGGCCCGTCTCGGCAAGGAGAAGAGCAAGGTCGAGGCCGACATCGACTTCGTTATGAAGAAGCTGAACAACCCGAAGTTTGTCGATAAGGCACCCGAGAAGGTTGTTGCAGCCGAGCGCGAAAAGGCCGAAAAAGCTGCGCGAGCACCTCGCAAAGCTGGAAGAGTCGATTGCAGCGCTGAATTAAACGATGAAAAAGAGTGGAGTTTCTCCACTCTTTTTTCTTTTAACATTTTCCCCTGAAAACACTTGACTGTAAACCTACTTTATCCCTTATAATGTAATCAATAGAAGGGAAGGTGATCGTATGAACATAGCGGAAGCAGAGCGCAGGACGGGATTATCCCGGGCGAACATCCGGTTTTACGAGAAGGAGGGCTGCTCACGCCGACACGCGGCGAGAACGGCTACCGCGATTACACCGAGGACAATGTACAGACACTGCGGAAGATCATGCTGCTGCGGCGGCTGCGCCTGAGCGTGCCCGACATCCGCGCCATCGAGAGCGGCGAGAAAGCGCTGCCCGAGGCGGCGGCAGGCCAGCTCGACGTATTGCAGGGGGACATCCGCGAGAGCGAACAGGCGTATGCGATGTGCCGCGCCATCTGCGAGGACAGAGCGGAGTGGAACGGGCTGGATGTAGACCGGTACCAGTCCATCGTGCTGCCCGCAGACGACCCGCGCGAGAAAGACCGCATCCCGCCGGCAGGCTGCCCGTGGCGGCGCTTCTTTGCCCGCAATGTGGATGCCGGACTGTATGGGCTGCTGTGGTCGATGCTGTCGCAGTGGGTGTTCCGCATCAATCCGGATAACTTCATCCAGTTTATGGCGGTCCTTGCGTGGTCGACCGCGTGCGTCTATGCCGGCTGGCTGCTGACGTTCGTGTTCGAGCCGGTGATGCTGCATTACTGGGGCACAACGCCCGGCAAGTGGATATTCGGGCTGTCCGTCCGCGATGAGGACGGGAACAAGCTGTCCATCCGCACCGCATATGCCCGTTTGTGGGGCGTGTTCGTCTACGGCAACTGCTATGCGCTGCCGCTCTTCGACTGGTACTTCAATTACAAGTGTTACCGCGCGTGCAAAGAAGAGGAGCTCCCGTGGGATTTGGAGAACGGATGCAGCATCGTTGTCCGCGAGCGGGAGGTGCGCTGGTATCGCGTGGCGCTGTACCTGCTGGTGATCGGGCTGCGAGCAGCCGCAGGTTACGGCATTGACCTGTACGCCAAGCTGCCGCCCAATCGCGGCGAGCTGACTCTTGCGGAGTATGTGGAGAACTGCAACGACTGCCTGAAGTATAATCAGGGCATGGCGCCGTATGTCCGGCCGGACGGAAGCTGGAATAGTGACGTGGGAATGGGCGGCTCGTACACCGGATTCTCGCTGGGCGATTCTGTATCCGATGTGACGGTCGAAACCGATGCGGACGGCTATGTGCAGTCTGTGACGGTGGTTTCGGATTCGCAGAACGGCTCGTGCGGCTATCAGGAGCGCATGACGGTGTATTACGCCTTTGCGGCCGCGTATGCCAAATGGAGCTGGCTGTATGCCGACCACATGAGGGATGACATCATTGACGACGGCTGGGAATACGATGCACCGGATACGAAAAACGTCAAGGAGGCGCATCTCGACGGGCTGGATTTCCGGTACGAATATGAATACAGCAATACAGATACCGTAAACGTGTATCTCAATCAGCCGATGCCGTATCATTCGGTGCTGACGATTGAGAAAGAGTGAATGAGTTATCGCAGGGCGGGGTGAGGGTGCCCCGCCCTGCGGACATTTATCAATTAAATCCGTGAAATCGAATATTACACAGGAGGTAAGCCATTACGGGCGCAGCGCGACCGGAGCCTGCGCAAGGATAGCGCCATTCTCCATTACTCCTGCCTCCTGACTTCTGCCTTTACAAAAAGGCTTTCTTATTTGCCCAAAGTGTGCTATACTAATCTCACAAAAACATATAGATAGAGGAATAGCCAATGAAAGGAATCATTCTTGCCGCCGGTAAGGGCTCGCGCCTGTACCCGATGACACGTCCGGTATGCAAACCGCTGCTGCCGGTATACGATAAACCGATGATCTACTATCCGCTGGCTGCGCTCCTGCAGGCCGGTATCCGCGATATTCTCATCATCATCCCGCCCGTAGAGGAAGGCCCGTTCTACCGTTTGCTCGGGTCCGGCAGCCGCTTCGGCGTCAACATCACCTACGAGGTGCAGGAGGTTGCACGCGGCATCGCGGACGCGCTGCTCATCGGCTCCCAGTTCATCGGGGATGACTCGGTTTGCCTTGTTCTGGGCGATAATATCTTCTATTCCCCCAATTTCCAGGACTGTCTGGACCGTGCTGTGCAGCAGAAATCCGGCGCCTGCGTATTCGGCTACTATGTCGATGACCCGCGTGCGTTCGGCGTTGTGGAGTTTGATGATCAGGGCCGTGCTATTTCCATCGAGGAGAAGCCGCGCTATCCGAAGTCTAACTATATCATTCCGGGTCTGTATTTCTACGATAACTCGGTTATGGAGATCGCCCGCGGGCTCAAGCCCTCGGCAAGAGGCGAGCTGGAGATTACGGATGTCAATATCGAGTACATGAAACGCGGTCAGCTGCACGTTGAAAAAGCTCGACCGGGATTTCGTCTGGCTGGATGCCGGTACCGCCGACAACCTGCTCGAATCCGCACAGGTTGTCCGCCGCGTGCAGGATGAGACCGGCCGCTACATCGCATGTCCGGAGGAGATTGCGTACGCGCGTGGTTATATCAGCCGTCAGACGCTGCTCCGTCATGCGGAAGAGCTGAATAAGACTCTGTATGGCCGTTATCTCGAGTGCCTGTAAAGGAGAATCGCAAATGCCTGTTTATACCGAAACCAAAACCTACCACACCAAGGCCCACATGGGCATGATCGACGTTACTGACGACTTCCGCGCAGCGGTGCAGAACGCCTGCCGCAAGACCGGCATGAAGTCCGGCACGATCACCGGCTTTACCACCGGCGGTGTTGCTGGCCTGACCACGCTTGAGTTTGAACCGGGCATGGTCTACCATGACCTCAAGGCGGCGATGGACGTCTTTTCGCCCTACCGCGATGAGCAGGGAAACGTCATTTACTATCACCACCACGATACCTGGCACGATGATAACGGCTCGTCGCATATCAAGGCGGCGCTGCTCAGCCCGTTTATCGTTATCCCGTTCGTGAATGGCGAGATCACCATCGGCCCGTGGCAGAATCTGACCCTTGTGGAGTGCGATACCCGCAACCGCGTGCGGGATATTGTCTTTCAGGTGATGGGAGAATAATTCCTTTCTGCTTAGAATTGTAAAACAAAGCCCCGGTTTCGTCGCTTGACAAAACCGGGGCTTCGCGCTATAATATAGCTGACAAACGGCGGCTCTTGTAGGGAGAGCAGTCGTTCCTCAGTTCGATTTTTAGTCGAGAAGAAGCCGCTCTCTCTTAACTACCGGAGGGCGGTTATTTCTTTAAGTATCCGAGGATACCAAAGATAACCGTGCAGAGCAAATCAAGCAGTCCAATGACTTCCGGAATTGTCATGCAGATCACCTCCCTTCTTTCGGGAGGAACAACCTTTATTCACCGTTTGCTGCCTTGATTATAGCATATAGTAATATATGCTGTCAATAAACCGTCCTTTGGGGCGGTTTTTGTGTTATAAAAGCGAAAAAGGGAGGTTGCCCCTCAACTTCTTTCCGCGCAGTCAGAAAGATTAGCGTCCGCTAACTAAATAACTTTTCTTTTTTCTATAAATGTGGTATAATATAAGCGTTCGAAAAATTTGAGTACGGTTCGGGAATCCCTGTGCCGTGCATAGAAATGGAGCGACAAAGCATGACTAAAATTGATATTATTTCCGGTTTTCTGGGTGCCGGCAAGACGACCCTCATCAAGCGTCTGCTGGCCGATGCGCTCAAGGGTGAGCAGGTTGTTCTGATCGAGAACGAGTTCGGTGAGATCGGCATTGACGGCGGCTTCCTCAAGGATGCCGGCATTGTTGTAAACGAGATGAACGCAGGCTGCATCTGCTGCTCGCTGGTTGGCGACTTCGGCAAGGCGCTGCACGATGTTGTGGACCAGTACCATCCGGACCGCATCCTGATCGAGCCGTCAGGCGTCGGCAAGCTGTCGGATGTTATCGCTGCGGTACAGAACGCGCACCTCGAGGTTCAGTTGAACAGCTTTGTAACCGTTGTTGACGCGCTCAAGGCCAAGATGTACCTCAAGAACTTCGGTGAGTTTTTCGAGAATCAGGTGGCGCATGCCGGTGCCATCCTGCTGTCCCGCACGGCTGAGTGCCCGGAGAAGCGCCTCGACGAGACCGTTGCCATGCTGCGCGGCCTGAATGCACGCCCGCATCGTCACCACCCGTGGAAGGACCTGACCGGCGAGCAGCTGCTCTCCACCATGGAAGGCAGCCGCGACCTCGTTGCGGAGGTTCTCGAGGAGATCGCGCACGAGCCGCACCACGAGCATCATCATCACCACCATGACCACGAGCATGATGAGCACGAGCATGAGCACGACCATGACCATGAGGAGCACGAGCATCATCACGAGCACGATGAGCACTGCACCTGCGGCTGCCACGATCACGACCATGAGCATGAGCATCACCACGATCATGACCACGAGCACCATCATCACGACCACGACGGTCACTGCTGCTGCGGTCACGACCACGATCACGATGCTGACGAGGTATTCACCTCCTGGGGTAAAGGAAACGACTCATAAGTACACCGAGGCAGAGCTTAACGCGGCTCTTACCGCGCTCGGCGATGTTACGCTCGGCACCGTACTGCGTGCAAAGGGCATCGTTCCGTGTGCAGACGGCGGCGAGTGGCTGCACTTTGACTACGTTCCGGGCGCACCCGAAATCCGCGGCGGCGCTGCCGATTACACCGGCCGTCTGTGCGTCATCGGCTCCGAGCTGGATGAGGAGCTCATCGCTGCTCTGTTCGGCGTAAACGAAAAGTGAGGTAACCAGATATGGCTAACGAACCCATTCCGGTATACGTCTTTACCGGCTTTCTGGAGAGCGGCAAGACCAAGTTCATTCAGGACATTCTCGCGGACCCGAACTTTACCGAGAACGAGCGCACGGTGCTGCTGCTGTGCGAAGAAGGCATCGAGGAATACGACGAGAAGTGGCTGCTGCACTACGGCACCGCGCTCGTTCCCATCGAGTCCGAGGACCGTCTGACGCCGAATATCCTCAAGCGCGTGGAGCAGAAATACCAGCCGGACCGCATTCTTGTTGAGTACAACGGCATGTGGAAGCTGGAAAAGCTGATGCAGGCATTTCCTGCCCGCTGGGAGCTGTACCAGATCGTCACCACGGTCGATGCGACCACGTTTGAGCTGTATTCCAACAACATCGGCCCGATGATGTTCGAGCATATCACCACTGCGGATCTGGTTGTGTTCAACCGCTGCACGGATGAGCTGAAGGACATGTTGTACAAGAAGAACATCAAGGCGATGAATCCGCGTGCGGCAATCTATCTGGATGACGTGAACGGCAATTCCGAGGACTACGCCCGCAATATGCCGCTGCCGTTTGACGTGGATGCGGATATCATCGACATCCAGCCGGAGGACTACGGTCTCTGGTACATCGACGCCACCGGCGACCCGATGAAGTATGACGGCAAGACCGTCCGCTTTCTTGCCCAGGCCTACGTCGGCAAGGATGTGCCCGCCGGCAGCTTCGTGCCCGGCCGCTTCGGCATGGTCTGCTGCGCGGATGACGTCACCTTCCTCGGCTTCCTCTGCCGCTATCCCGACCGTGATCAGCTGCATAACCGCGACTGGGTCAAGGTAACGGCGTCCATCACCGTCGAGGAGCTGCCGCAGTATCGCGGTCCCGGCCCGGTGCTGCATGCCATCACGGTAGAACCCGCCGAAAAGGCGAAGGAAGATATCGTTTACTTTAACTGAATCTTCTCCATGTAAAATAAAAAAGAGACGAGCCTGCCTGGCTCGTCTCTTTCTGTATATAAAGCGCACTGACCGCTCGATTAGGCCCGAACGGTCAGTGACTAAAAATCCTGATTGAATAAGGTCTGACTGCCTGAACAGCATCCCTTGGGTATATTATACCCGAGCAGCCCCGGTTTTGTCAAGTGCGGCAAAGCCGGGGTTTTGCTTTGCAATTGAGCAGAGAAGTGGTTTACCCGTTCGTGGGCGAGCACTGCTCGCCCCTACGGTGAGGCTAATGGCAAACCGTAGGGGAGGCCAGTGGCCTCCCAAAAACAGCTAAACCATCACACGATCTTCACTCTCCAAACTCCACTCTTTTGTAAAGCAGTGTCCCCGTCACACAGCAGTGACGGGGGACAGGGACAAAAGGGGGGATACAGACGATTCATAAACTCCATGAACGTCTTTTGAAAGACCGGTGACGGCTTGAGGGATTAGCCGATGCCACCGTACATAACGCCGAGGATCAGTGCGAGAACTGCACAGATAACGTATACCCACTTGCCGAGCGGGAAGAACCAGCTGCCGATCGGCTTCTTAGCGCCTTCGTTAACAGCAGCAAGTGCCTTTTCCTTGCCCAGTACCCAGAAGAACATAACGCCGGCCAGAGCAGCGCCGAGCGGGCAGATGTAAATGGAAACAACGTCCATCCACTGAGAGGTCCACGGCTGGATTGCGATGGAAACGACCAGACCAATCACACCGATGGTGCCAACGGCTGCTGCACGCTTGAACTTGAACTGCTCCTGCAGGAAGGCGATCGGTGCCTCGTACAGGTTTACGATGGAGGATACGCCTGCGAACAGTACGCAGATGTAGAAGATCGCGCCGATGATACGGCCGGCAGGCATTGCGTTGAATACGTTTACGAGGTAAACGAACATCAGGCCGGGGCCGCCCTTTACGTCGTTGATGCCTTCGCCCAGAACAACTGCCATTGCCGGAATGATAACGACTGCTGCCAGCAGAGCTGCGATGGTATCAAATACTGCAACGTTGCGTGCGGAGGACGGGATATCCTCGCTCTTGGACAGATAGGAACCGTAGATTACAGAACCGTTGCCTGCAACGGACAGGGGGAGAAGAACGCCTGACCGAATGCAAATACCCACAGGTCGGGCTTAGCCAGACCAGCCGGATTCAGGGTCAGAATGTACTTATAGCCTGCGGATGCGCCGGGCAGAGTGCCGATGTAGATTGCCAGTACGAGGAACAGACCGAACAGAACCGGCATCATGACCTTGTTTGCCTTCTCAATGCCGCCTGCAACGCCCATTACCATGATGGCAAGGGAAACTACCAGTGCAACGATCTGCCATACGCCGTTGCCGATGCCGAAGAAGCCGGCCGACGCCATTGCCTTGAGGGCTTCGGGAAGGGTCTCAGCCTCCGGTGCGGTCATGCCGAACGTGCCGCCGATAGCGCCCATATCCGTGCCGAGGCTGAACAGGCTGCCGGAGAGGGACATGAAGGTGTACTTGAAGATCCAGCCGAGAACGACCGTGTAGCCGATTGCCAGCATCAATGCACCGATGATCGGGATTGCACCGATCGCCTTACCGGATTTCTCGCTGCCGGTGCGCTCCTTGGTACACATGCCGAACGCACCAACCGGACCTGCAGCTGCACGGCGGCCGAGAGCGAACTCCTCAATAACGCCGGTACTGCCGATCAAAATTACAAAGATGAAATAGGGAAGCAGGAAGGTCATGCCGCCGTACTTCTGCACCATGATCGGGAAACGCCAGATGTTGCCCATACCAACCGCAGAACCGATACATGCCAGAATGAATCCCCACTTACTCTGGAAACCATCTCTCTGTTCTAAGTTTTTAGGCTCTTTACTCATTATCTTACACCCCTTTAATGTGTAAATGGATAGAAAAAGGGCGTTCTCTTTGCCGCAGAAAATGTTTAGTTTTCTGGGAAAAAGAACGCCTTTGTTCTTTTGCTTTCCTGTGCACTTTCCACGCGACACAGGTTACGCCCTGATTATAAAGTTATAAAAAGGTCAGGAGAAATTCCTGTTATGCAATGCCGCAGCGCCTTTGCTGCAGCATTGGCGGGAATACCGCACAATTTATACAATTATGCGGTATCGCCTTTGACGAAAGGATGGAACAGGGGATTATTTCTCTTCGTTCGGGTACGGCTCCAGGAATGCGTGGAAGTGACGCATCGGCAGATTGTGACCCCAAACAATACGCATGTTCGGAATGTTCTCACGATCCTCGTACAGAGCCTTAACAGCTGCGATTACATAGTCCAGATGCTCCTTGGTCAGGCGGCTGCGGTCGATTGCGAAGCGAACTACGTTACATACTTCAGCCTGCTGCTCCGGGGTCTTCAGGTCATACTCCATGGAGTAGTCGCCCAGCTCGGATACACGGATGCCGTAGCGGCGGATCAGCTCAAGGCTGAAGCCCTCACCAGCGAAGGTGTCGTGGCCGCGCTTGCCGTCGAAGAACTCATCCATGTTGATGTATACAGCGTGGCCGCCTGCCGGCAGTACAACGCCCTTAACGCCAGCGTCGTAGAAGCCTTCTGCCAGGTAGTTACACTGAGCAACACGCTCGTTCATGTAGTTAAAGTCGCAGGACTCGTACAGGCCAACTGCCAGAGCCATGATGTCACGGCCGGACATGCCGCCGTAGGAATCGTTGCCGTAGCAGGAGATCTGCTTAACCTTCAGCAGAACGCCAACATCGGTCTTAACGGTGCCGTCTTCGTTGAAGTCGGAGAAGTTCTTCCAGAACAGGCCCTTATCGCGGAATGCCAGCATGCCGCCCATGTTAGCGTGGCCGTCCTTCTTAGCGGACATGGTGAATGCGTCGCAGTAAGAGAACATCTCGGTAGCGATCTCAGCGATGGACTTGTCAGCGTAGCCTTCCTCATTCATCTTGATGAAGTAAGCGTTCTCAGCCCAGCGAGCGGTATCGAATACCAGCGGGATGTTGTACTTATGCGCAACGCGGTTGATTTCCTTCAGGTTGCCCATGGAATCGGCCTGGCCGCAAACCGGGTTGTTGGTGATGCAGGTGAAGATCAGCGGAACGTTCTCCGGACCTACGCTCTGAATCAGCTGCTCCAGCTTCTCGATATCCATGTTGCCCTTGAACGGGTTCTTCTCGTAACGGCCGCCTTCCGGTACTTCCCACAGCAGGGTCTTGTTGTACAGGTTACGCGGAATGGAACCCATCTGCTTGATGTTGCCTTCGGTGGTGTCGAAGTGACCATTCGACGGAATGGTGAACTTCTTGCCCGGGTGACGCTTAGCAAGGATGTTGCGAACGATTTCCATCAGAACGGACTCAGCTGCACGGCCCTGCTGGATGATAAATGCGTTCGGGCGCTCCATCTGAGCTGCGCCGCCATTGAACAGGCCGCCTTCGTACTCGCACAGATAAACTTCGTCCATCATCTTCTCAACGTCGCGGCAATCGGTGCGAACGAGGTCGATGATCTTCTTCCAGTTCTTCTCGCCGCCGCGCTCGAAGATGTCGCGGAAGGTGTCGAGCAGAACGTAATAACCGGTGTTGCGGCCGTAAGCCTCGTCGCCGAGGAACAGGCTTGCCCACTGATGATTGGTCATTGCAGTGGTACCGGAGTCGGACAGCATATCAACGGTCAGCATGCCGGACGGGAATGCGAACTCGTTGTAATGAGTAGCCTGAAGAGCGCGCTCACGCTGCTCAACGGTTACTTCCGGAAGATCACGGACTGCGTAAGTGAAATGATGCGGTGCGGGTACGTTCAGCGGATACTGCTTGCTCATAATAAATTACCTCCAGTTGTGTGTTTTGGAGGTACCCCGGTTGTCAAAGCCGGTTTTCCGGTTCCGGCTTTGCTTAGCGGACAGCACCTTTCTTTTTTTGCTGTTTTCTTTTCTTTTTTGGTTTGCCTTACGGCAGGAGAGCGGTTACCTCAATCTCGACGAGAGCGTCCTTGGGAAGTCTTGCAACCTCCACAGCGGAGCGTGCCGGGTAGCCGCCTTCACCGAAGAAGGTGGCGTAAACCTCGTTCATCGCGCCGAAATTGTTCATGTCGCTCAGGAAGACGGTAGTCTTGATCACCTGATCCATACCAGTTCCTGCCTCAGCAAGGATTGCCTTTACATTGGTGAGCGACTGTTTGGTCTGTGCTGCGATCCCTTCCGGAAAAGCACCGGTTGCGGGATCGATCGGAAGCTGACCCGAAGTAAATACGATACCGTTTGCTGCAATTGCCTGTGCATACGGGCCGATGGCTGCGGGTGCGTGTTCCGAACAGATAACCTTTTTCATTTCCTGCTCAGCCTCCTTTCGTCCTTTCGTGAGATAAATTTATCACTTTTAAAATTCTTTGTCAAGATGTATTTGTGCAATTTGGATGAATGAATAAAAAAATCTCGCGTATTTATCAATATTATCAACAACTATTGTGAAAAATGATAATTTTGAACAGACTTTTTTGTACAAAAAATACTGCGTAAAATATTTACTTTTTTCACCTCGCACTTAGAAAAGTTTATTATTTTACAGAACATGGTAATTAAAGTGCGAATTTATAAAAAAATTTTTGTTATCCTACTAAAACAACGCGATGAAGAATTCATGAAGAATCGCAGGAGAGCGGTACTGCCGCGGAAAAAATGAAAAAATTCAGACACCGACTAACCGGGGCAGGGAAAAGACATCCCGCGTTTGCACTTCAAATAAAAGCCTGCGTATGCTATAATAAATTGGATTACATTTCACAGGGGAGGTGCACCGCATGCCGGACGAAAAACTCACCGCCTACCGCGGCGGCAAGGCGCTTCGCCGCGGCTGGACAACCGGCTCGTGTGCGGCGGCGGCCTCGCAGGCGGCGGCTGTGCTGCTGCTGACCGGAATCGCGCCGCCGGAGATTCACCTGCACACGCCGGGCGGCATCACCTTCTGCCTGCCGGTCGAGGACGCGCATATGAGCGGAAACGCGGCTGTCTGCACCGTCCGCAAGGACGCGGGCGACGATCCGGACATCACAAACGGGGTCCGCATCACGGCTTCCGTGCGCCGAATCGAAAAGGGCGTTACCATAGAGGGCGGCGCCGGCGTCGGACGAATTACCCGCCCGGGACTGGCGATGCCGGTCGGAGAAGCGGCGATCAATCCCGGTCCGCGGCAGCAGATTGCGGACGCAGTGCACCGTGCCGCACAGCAGAACGGATACAACGGCGGCTTTTCCGTTACCATTTCGGTGAAGGACGGCGAGGCGCTTGCCACCCAGACCTACAACGGTCACCTCGGCATCGTCGGCGGCATCTCTATCCTCGGCACGAGCGGCATTGTCGAGCCGATGAGCGAAAAGGCGCTGGTCGATACCATCCGGCTCGAGCTGGACAGCCTGTACGCGCAGGGACAGCGCATCGCATTTCTGTGCCCGGGCAACTACGGCGCGGATTTCGCGCGGGACACGCTCGGCCTTGACCTCGAACGCGCGGTCAAGTGCTCCAACTTTATCGGGGAGGCGCTCGACCACGCGGTTTACCGCGGCTATCCGGATATCCTGCTGGTCGGGCACGCCGGAAAGCTGGTCAAGATGGCCGCAGGCGTGATGAACACGCATTCGTCGGTCGCAGACGCACGGCAGGAGATTTTCACCGCGCATGCGGCACTTGTGCGGCGCACCGCGCGAAATACTCGAAGGACTGATGGCTGCCATCTCGGTGGACGCGTGCGTGGAGCTGCTGGACGAAGTGAATCTGCGTCAGCCCGTCCTGTCGCGCATTGGCAGGGAGATGGAAAAGCGCATCGCCCTGCGTATGAAAGGCCGGGCACGCGTGGAATTTATCATGTTTACCGGAAAATACGGCGTGCTGGCCGAGTCAGCGGGCGCGCGCATACTCTGTGAGAGGTTGAAACTGCAATGAAGGGTATTTTATATGGAGTCGGCGTCGGTCCGGGCGATCCGGAGCTGCTGACCGCCAAGGCGATCCGGCTGCTGCGCGAGTGCGATGCGGTCGCCGCACCGAAGTCCGCCGACGGCAGACAGACCGCACTGGATATTGCTTCGCCGTACATCGGGCAGGACAAGTCAATCCTGCTGTTCGATATGCCGATGACGCACGACAGGCAGGCGCGAAATGCCAGCCACGACGCGGCGGCAGACGCGCTCTGTGCGCTGCTCGACGAGGGCAAGACCGTGGTGTTTCTCACGCTCGGTGACCCGACGATATATTCCACATACTGGTATGTACACAAGCGTGTTTCCGCCCGCGGCTATGCAGCCGAGCTGGTGCCCGGCGTGCCGTCCTTCTGCGCCGCGGCTGCTGCCATGGGACGCGCCCTGTGCGAGGATGGCGAAATGCTGCACATCATTCCGGCTACGCACGGCAGGGCGGAGGAAGGGCTTGCGCTCTCCGGCAGCAAGGTGCTGATGAAGACCGGAAAGAGTGTATTGGAGGTCCGCGAACTGCTCCGGCAGCGCGGCGAACTCGGCAGCGCGGCACTGATCGAGCGGGTCGGCATGGACGGTCAGCGGCTGATCGAAAATTTAGACGAGCTGGAACAGCCGAGCGGCTATTTCTCTATTATATTGGTAAAGGAGCAAAGCGAATGATCTACTTTGTGGGTGCAGGCTCAGGGGCGCCCGACCTGATCACGGTACGCGGCGCACGTCTGCTGAGCGAGGCAGATGTGATCGTTTACGCCGGTTCGCTGGTCAATCCGGCACTTTGGACTATAAAAAGGACGGATGTGAGGTGTACAACAGCGCGAAGATGACGCTCGAGGAGGTCATCGCCGTGATGGCGCCTGCCGCGAAAGCGGGCAAAACGGTCGTGCGTCTGCACACCGGCGACCCGTGCGTGTACGGTGCGCATAGAGAGCAGATGGACGAGCTGGACAGGCTCGGTCTGGCGTATGAGGTCTGTCCGGGCGTGTCCTCGTTCTGCGGCGCGGCAGCGGCACTCAAAGCCGAGTACACTGCCGAACGTGAGCCAGTCGGTCATCCTGACGCGCATGGAGGGCCGCACGCCCGTGCCCGAAAAAGGAGCAGATCGAGTCGTTCGCGGCACACGGAGCCACCATGGTCATCTTCCTGTCGGCGGGTCAGCTGGCGCGCCTGTCCGAGCGGCTGCTCGCGGGCGGCTACGCGCCGGATACGCCTGCGGCCATCGTGTACAAGGCCACCTGGCCGGACGAAAAGGTCGTGCGGACAACGGTCGCAGACCTCGCCGAAGCCGGTGCGCGAGAGGGCATTACCAAGACTGCGCTCATCACGGTGGGCGGGTTCCTCGGCACTGAGTACGAGCGCTCCAAGCTGTACGACCCGACCTTTACGACCGAATTTCGTGAGGCAAGCCGATGAAGCACGCAAAATTTGTATCCTTTACCCTGTGCGGCGCACAGACTGTGCAAAAGGCGGTAAAACTCCTGCCGGATTTCCGGTGTGAGCGGTACGCGCGGACGGTGGATGCGTCGCTCTCGGGCACGAGCCTTAAGCGCTTTGCGCAGCAGGCGATGGTCGATTGCGACCTGATCGTGTTCGTGGGCGCGACCGGAATCGCGGTACGCGCAGTGGCGCCGTATTTGATGGGAAAAGCCTATGATCCGGCGGTAATCGTCATTGACGAGCAGGGAAAGTTCGTGATTCCGCTCCTGTCCGGACATCTGGGCGGCGCCAACGAGAGTGCAAAAACACTTGCGGAAGGTCTGCAGGCTGTGCCGGTGCTCACCACCGCGACCGACGGACGGCAGGTGTTCGCCGTGGACACCTGGGCGAAAGCACACAGCTGTGCAGTCCTGGAGCCACACTATATTAAATATGTATCCGGTGCGCTGCTCAGAGGGGAAACCGTGGGCGTTCGCTCGGATTTTTCCGATAGACGGGCTGCTGCCCGCCCGTATTGACCTCAAAAAAGACGCGGAAAGCGGGTTCACGATTGGATTTCGCACAGACGCACAGCCGTTTGCACACGCTGCATCTCGTGCCGCGGATTGCATATCTCGGCATTGGCTGCCGCAAGGGCACGAGCGCGGATGCCATCGAGCAGACAGTTCAGGCGGCGCTTGCCTCGGCAAAACTGCCCTGGCAGGCGATCTGCGGCGCGGCGAGCATTGATATCAAGCAGAATGAGCCGGGTTTGCTGCTGTTTTGCGAAAAACACGGACTGCCGTTCCGTACCTTCACGGCCGAGCAGCTGCAGGACGCACAAGGCGAATTCAGCCGGTCGGCGTTCGTGCAGCAGACCGTCGGCGTCGATAATGTGTGCGAACGCGCGGCTGTGTGCGCGGCACAGAACGGCACACTTATCTTGCACAAATTCGCGCAGAACGGTGTAACGGCGGCTGTCGCCGTGCCGGACTGGCGCGTGACGTTTGAAGAACGGGAGGGTGAAGCATGAAGCTGTATTGCATCGGCATCGGGCCGGGCGGCGAGGAGCAGATGACGCTGCGCGCAGTGCGTGCTCTGGAAAAATGTGACTGCGTGGCAGGCTACGGCCTGTACCTTGATTTGATCGAGAACCTCATTTCGGACAAGGAGCGCATCGATTCCGGCATGACACGCGAGGTTTTGCGCTGCAAAGCGGCGGTTGAGGCGGCAAAACAGGGCAAAACGGTTGCTGTTGTGTCCTCGGGAGATGCGGGTGTGTACGGCATGGCGAGCCTGCTGCTCGAGCTTTGCGAGCACGAGCCGAACCTCGAGGTCGAGGTCATTCCGGGCATCACGGCGGCCTGCTCGGGCGGCGCCGTGCTCGGCTCGCCGCTGACGTGTGACTTTGCGTGCATCAGCCTGTCCGACCTGCTCACGCCGTGGGACAAGATTGAGCAGCGTCTGCGCGGCGCGGCGGCTGGCGATTTCTGCATCGCGCTGTACAATCCGTCGAGCAAAAAACGCACCGACCATCTGCGCCGTGCCTGCGATATTCTGCTGGAGATTGTGCCGCCGGAAACCGTCTGCGGTCTGGTGCGCAGCATTGGCCGAGAAGGCGAAAGCTGCACGCTTACAACGCTCGGTGAGCTGCGTGATACACAGGTCGATATGCTGACCACTGTGTTTGTCGGAAACAGCCGTACGCGCGTGATGGACGGCCGCATGGTCACGCCGAGGGGGTATCGCGGCGTATGAAGCTGATGATTTTCTCCGGTACGACAGAAGGACATGATTTGTGCCGGTTTTTGTCGAAAAATAACGTGCAGGCGGAGGTTTTTGTTGCAACAGAGTATGGTGCGGCGGTGATGGAGCCGATGGCGGGAATCACGGTACACGAGGGCCGTTTGGATGAGCGGGAGATGGAAAAGCGATTGACCTCGGACACGCTGCTCATCGACGCAACGCATCCGTACGCGGCGGCTGTGACCGACAATCTGCGGGCGGCCTGCGCGAAATCGGGCGCACGCTACGAGCGTCTGCTGCGGCCTGCCCTGCCTTATCAGAACTGCGAAATCGTGCTGAACACAGCCGCCGCAGTTGACTGGCTGAACGCGCACGAGGGCAAGGTTTTGCTCACCACAGGCAGTAAAGAACTGGAAGCATACACGGCGGTGCAGGACTTCCAAACGCGCCTGTTCCCGCGCGTGCTGCCGACCGCCTCGGTGCTCGAAAAGTGCGCCGCACTCGGCTTCCCGGGCGCGCACATCATCGCCATGCAAGGTCCGTTTTCGCAGGCGATGAACGCGGCGCTGCTGCGCGAGACCGGCGCAAAAATCCTCGTGACCAAGGATACCGGCGTGTCCGGCGGCTTTGCGGAGAAGGTCGCGGCAGCCGAGGAGGTCGGCGCAAAGGTACTGGTCATTGCGCGTCCGCGTATGGAAAACGGCAAAAATCAGGCGCAGATGCAGGCATTTTTTGACGGAATTGCTCGGTTTACGGAACGAAAAGCACCAGCGGGAATTTTTCATCATCGGCGCAGGCATGGGTACGGCGGACACGCTGACCGGCGAAGCCGTCCGCACGCTTGCAGCCACAGAGGAAGTATTTGCTACAAAACGGCTCGCATCGCTGTCGCCCAAGGCGGAGGTCTGCGCGTTCTCAGAGCTGGCTGAGCGGGCAATTTCCGGTCATGCCCGGCACACGGCGCTGTTGGTTTCCGGCGACGTAGGATTCTTCAGCGCGGCCGGAAAGCTGCGCGAGCGGCTCCTGCCATACGGCGGGGTAACACTCGTGCCGGGATTGTCAAGCATGCAGTATATGTGCGCGAAATGCGGCATTTCCTACGAAAATCTGTGTTTTAAGAGCCTGCACGGTCGCGTAGGAAATATTCTCGGTGCCGTAAGTTACCATACGGCAACATTTGCGCTGACCGGCGGTGAAAACAACGCGCAGACGGTTTGCAGCAGCCTTATGGACGCGGGATTGGGCGCGCTGCCCGTTCATCTCGGGGAAAATCTCGGCGCGGAAAATGAGCGGATTGTGCACGGCACAGCCGCAGAGATTGCGCAGCTTTCGTGCCCGGATTTAGCGGTTCTGCTGATCGAAAACCCGCGTGCGGCGAACAAAAACGAACCGATTCGAGATGAAATGCTCACGCGCGGAAAGGTGCCGATGACCAAGGAAGAGGTTCGGTGGGTGTCGGTGAACCGCCTGACTGTCCGACCGCCCGACACGGTCTGGGACGTGGGTGCGGGCACCGGCGCGGTCACGCTCGAGCTGGCGCGCAAGGCCAGCGACGGCACGATTTACGCCGTCGAGCGAAAGCCGGAAGCGGTCGCGCTCTTGCACGAAAACCGCATAAAACTCGGCGGATACAATGTGAAAATCATTGAAGGACCTGCGCCGGAGGCACTGGACAACCTTCCGGCACCGGACTGCGTGTTCGTCGGCGGGAGCGGCGGCAGAATGCGGGAGATTCTGGCACTTGCCAGGGAGAAAAATCCGGAAGTTCGCGTGGTCGTGAACGCATTGCGCTCGAGACCTTGTTTGCGGCGCAGACGGTCTTAAAAGAATTGGGGTTTTCTGACATCGAGGTCACACAGCTGGCAGCCACGCGCGGCAAGCCGGTCGGCGCGTACACCATGCTGACTGCGAACAATCCGGTGTTTATTCTGTCCGGGAGGGCCGCAAATGACACAAAATAATGCACCAAGACTGCTGCTTGCGGGCACCGGCAGCGGCTGCGGCAAGACGACGGTCACGACCGCGATTCTGCGGGCGCTGCAGTGCCGCGGCGTAAAACTCAGCGCGTTCAAGTGCGGTCCGGACTACATCGACCCGATGTTCCACACGGCGGTTTTGGGCGTTCCGAGCCGCAATTTAGACCTGTTTTTCGAGGACGAGGCCGGTATTCGCAGTCAGCTTGCGCGGCATATTCAGCCGGACGGTCTCGGCGTGATCGAGGGCGTCATGGGCTTTACGACGGCGTTTCCGGTACGACGGATACGGCTTCGGCGGCGCATCTGGCCCGCGCAACCGGCACGCCTGCGGTGTTGATCGTGCGGCCTAAGGGGCAGTCGCTGTCGCTTGCGGCACAGATTCACGGGTTCCGCACATTTGCGGAAAATACGCTCGCAGGAGTGATCTTAAACGGCGTTTCGGCGGGAATGTACTCGTTTTACAAACAAATCGCAGAGAAAGCGGGGCTGCCTGTGCTCGGCTTTTTGCCGCCGGTTCCGGAGGCCGAAATACCTGATCGCCACCTTGGTCTGGTGACGGCAGACGAGCTGTCCGATCTGCGTGAGAAAATTGATCGGCTCGCGGATGCGGCAGAGGAAGGCATTGACCTCCACGCGTTGTGTGCATTAGCACAGACGGCGAAACCGCTGACCGATACGCACATGCCGCTCGCTCGTGTGATCGATTTTCCGGTGCGGATCGCGGTAGCGAAGGACCGCGCATTCTGCTTCTATTACGAGGATAACTTCGATGTGCTGCATGAACTCGGGGCAGAGCTTGTGCCGTTTTCGCCGCTCACAGACGAGCGACTGCCGGAGAATATCGACGGTCTGTACCTTGGCGGCGGATATCCGGAATTGTACGAAAACAGCTTTCAGAGAATAAAATTATGCGAGATTCTATCAAAGCAGCGATTCTAAACGGTTTGCCGACAGTTGCAGAATGCGGCGGATTTCTTTATCTGCTGCAGTCGCTCGACGGCGCGGCAATGGCAGGCGTGCTGCCGACTTCGGCGCACATGACGCACAGGCTGCAGCCGTTCGGCTATGTCACGCTCACGGCAAACAGTGATAACCTGCTGTGCGAAGCCGGTGGACAATTTCCTGTGCACGAGTTCCATTATGCACAGGCTGTGGATAATGGCACAGATTTTCGCGCGGTCAAGCCAAACGGGCGCGCGTGGGACTGCGGCTTTGCGTCGGACACGCTCTATGCAGGATTTCCGCATTTGTATTTCCGTGCGAAAACTGAAATTGCAGCGAATTTTGTCCGGAAATGCGCGGAAAGGAGCGGAAAATGACACTTGAACAGACTATTTCTGCCATTCAGCCGCTGGATGAGAAAAGCATGACGGCGGCGCGAAACCGTTTTGCAAATATTGCCATGCCGCTCGGTGGACTGGGTCTTCTGCAGGACGCGATTGTGCAGCTTGCGGGTATTCTCGGTCAGTCGGTGCCGGATATTTCCAGACGCGCGGCGGTTGTTTTCTGCGCGGACAACGGCGTAGTCGCCGAGGGCGTGACGCAGTGCGGGCAGGAGGTGACAGCCACGGTCGCGGAAAATATGGGCCGCGGCGAGTCCACCGTATGTCTGATGGCAAAACAGCTCGGAATGGACGTATTTCCGGTCGATATTGGTGTTGCGCAGCCGATAAAGAGCGAAAAAAGTGCTGCAATTTGCCGTTCGGCGCGGAACTGCAAACTTTGCGCATGAGCCTGCCATGACGCGGAAAGAGGCGCTCGAAGCGGTCGAAATCGGCATTAAAATGGCGGAAATGGGTGCCGAAAAGGGATATTCGCTGCTTATTGGCGGCGAAATGGGCATCGGCAACACGACTACGAGCGCGGCAGTCACGGCGGCGCTTACCGGCGCGGCGGCTGCGGCGGTCACAGGACGCGGAGCGGGTCTGTCAACGGCCGGTCTGGAGCGGAAAATCGCAGTGATCGAGGCGGCGCTGGCGCTTCACAAACCCGACTCGAATGACTCGATCGACGTGCTGCACAAGGTCGGCGGTTTGATATCGCGGGGCTGTGCGGCCTGTATCTGGGTGCGGCGGCGCAGCGCATTCCGGTCGTGCTGGATGGCGTGATTTTCGTGCGCGGCGGCGCTTCTCGCCGTGCGATTGTGTCCGCAGTCTGTGCATTTTATGGTCGCAGCGCACAGATCGGACGAACCGGCGAGCATTTTGCTGCTCGATGCACTCGGCAAGCGGCCGTTCCTGACGGCGGGCATGCACCTCGGGGAGGGGACAGGCGCGGCGGCCGGCGTGGCGCTTTTTGGATCTGGCACTGGCGCCATATCGGGAAATGGTGAGCTTCACGGACATTGGAATGGAGGCATATCAGCCGCAACAGTAGTTGTTTGTCTGACAGATAGCACAAATTCTTTGCATAAATATTGTGTGTAACGCCGATAAATGCTATCTGCCTGCATTCTTTACAGGAATGCTGTGTGCAGCAAAAAGCACCGAGCGTTAACTCGGTGCTTACAGTTCGGATTTTCAGCATTTCAGGGCTTCATCTGCGATATTTGCGGTGATTTTGTTGTAGAACTCCTGCTTTTGCGCATCGTTTTCAAACGCTGAGAACGGCACGATGACCGCGGAGAATTCATCAACAAAAATGTAATAATGCTTGTCGTCGGTTGCGGTGCGCTGAACAGCCGAATACTGGTAAACGGTATCTTCGTTCTCGCCGGATAGCTCGAATTCGCTTTCACGCAGCGTGAGCGTTTTCGGTCCGCAAAGCTGCTTGTTCTTTGCGTTTCTGAGAATTTTCTCGATATTTTTGATCATTTTATGACGCATATAGCGCGGTGTACCCCAGAAGCAGACGGCAGCGAGCGCAACGTAAACCGCGATGGAAACCGGCGTGAGCGTATGCAGCCAGTACATGAGCGCACTGCCGCCGAGAATGACAATAGCCGCAGTGGCGATTCTCATGGTGCGAATACTGCGTTGAACAATCGCATTATTGTTGTAATAATTCAAATTAAAATCAATGAAATCCTGTTTGGTGATATCGTAATGCAGCTCCATTTTTTCTTACCTCAACTTACTCGGATAAAATTATTGTATCGAAAATCAGAGCGGATTGCAAGTCTAATTCAGAAAGGGGAGCGAAAATGCTGATTTTAGTGACCGGCGGAGCGGCTTCGGGCAAGTCGGAGCACGCGGAACGGCTGGTGTGTGAAAAAGCACAGAGCCGATTATATCTGGCGACCATGCAGCCGTTCGGCAAGTCCGCAGAGGCGCGGATTGCGCGGCATCGGGCGCTTCGTGCGGGAAAGGGCTTCGCTACGGTAGAGAGAACACTTGACTTAGCGAATCTCAGGCTCTCTCGGCAATACGACGGAATTTTGCTCGAGGATTTGGGCAATCTGCTGGCAACGAGCTGTTTGCGCCGGAAGGCGCAGGTGCAGGATCGGCGTTCGACAGCATTGTTGCAGGCGTGGATAATCTGCAAAAATACTGTGAAACGCTGGTTATCGTTTCCAACGAAATTTTGCGGACGGCGTGCCGTATCCGCCGGAGACCATGCAGTATATTCGGATTTTGGGAGAACTGCACCAGAAATTAACTGGAAAAGCAGACGCGGTATATGAATCGGTATGCGGTATTTTACTGCCGGTAAAGGAGGGAAAACAGCAGTGAAAAGTGTAATCAGCGGACTTTTTGGTCGCGTTCTCAATGTACTCTGCGATACCTGTTCCGCAGGTGAACTGGGAAAAACAGACCATGCGGTGGGCACTTGGCTTCCTGCCGCTCATCGGTGTGTTGATCGGTGCGATAGAGTGGTTCTGGTTCGCGTTTTGCGTGCATTTCGGCGCGGCAGGCGTGTTTTACGCTGTGATCGCAGCGCTGATTCCTCTGGCAGTGTCCGGCGGCATTCATCTGGACGGCCTGTGCGACACCTGCGACGCGCTGTGCTCGTTCGGCGACCGGGAAAAAGCGGCTGGCCATCCTCAAGGACCCGCACGTTGGCGCGTTTGGGCCGCTCTGGCTGATGGCATTCCTGCTGGCCGAGGTCGGGTGTTTTACCCAGATTTACGACCGGCCTGTGCTTCTTCCGCTGGCATGCACAGGATTTGCTTTCGCACGGGCAATGGGCGGCCGCAAGGTGGTTGCGTCACCGTGCGCGAAAGACAGCGGACTTGCACATATATTTGCGGAAAACAGCGATAAACGCGCGGTATCGCGCATGTTAGTTGCTGAATTTGTTCTGTTTGCGGTGCTTCTCGGATTGTGGATATACCGCGTGCCGCACGCGCTTGCTGCGGCGAAAGTGCTCGTTATCGTGCTCGTTGCGTGGTATGCTGTGCATGAGCACATAAGCCGCCGCGTGTTCGGCGGTGTAACCGGAGACCTGGCAGGATTCTGCATCTCGCTGTCGGAATTGATCACGCTTGCGGCAGCAGCGATTGAGGACTGATTTTATGACCGTGCTCATCATTGGCGGGGCATATCAGGGGAAACGAAAAGTTGCCGAAAACCTGTATGCAGACCTGCCGAGGATTGAAAATCTGCACGAAATCGTGCGGAAAATGCTGAAGGAAGACAAAGACCCGCTGTCGCTCGCAGATACGCTGTGCGGACACGTTATCACCTGCGATGAGATCGGCTGCGGCATCGTTCCCATCGACCGTGCGGACGAAAACTGGCGTGAAGCGGTTGGTCGTCTGTGCTGTGCTTTGGCACAGAAAGCAGACGCAGTCGTGCGCGTGATCGCAGGCGTGCCGCAATTCATCAAAGGAGAACAACCATGACGATAACCCTTGCCGTGCTGCTCGGCTTCGCGCTCGACTGGCTGCTCGGAGACCCGAAAAAATTGCCGCATCCGGTATGTGCGGTGGGAAAACTCATCTCAGGAACCGAAAAAGTTCTGCGCCGCATCTTTCCCGCAACGCCTGCGTCACTGACATTCGCCGGAATCGTACTCTGGCTCATCACCTGCGGCGTGAGCTTTGCCGTGCCGTTTTTCCTTTTGCGCTGGCTGTATCATGTGAACTTCTGGCTCGGTTTTGCCGCCGAAACGCTGCTCTGCTGGATGATTTTCGCACGAAAAAAGCCTTGCGGACGCCGGTTATCATGTCTACGGCGCGGTCAAGCAGTCGCTCGAGGAGGGCCGCAAGGCCATCGCGTGGTACGTCGGCCGCGACACCGCAGAGCTGTCCGAGGAGGGCGTTATCAAGGCCGCTGTCGAGACCATGGCTGAAAACCTGACGGACGGTGTGGTCTCGCCGCTCGTGTTCATGCTCATCGGCGGAGCGCCGCTCGGCATGCTGTATAAGGCGGTCAACACGCTGGATTCCATGGTCGGCTATCATAACGATAAATACGAGTATTTCGGCAAGTTTTCGGCAAAAATGGACGATTTATTCAACTTTATCCCTGCCAGACTGGCCGCACTGTGTATGATCGCCGGTGCCGGCATGCTGCACCTCGATAACCGAAACGCGCTCCGGATTTACCGTCGTGACCGCAGCAAACACAAGAGTCCGAACGCCGGTCAGACCGAGTCTGTGTGCGCGGGCGCGCTGCACATCCAGCTCGGCGGCGATGCCAGCTACTTCGGCAAAATCGTTAAAAAGCCGCCTTCGGTGATCCGATGCGCCGTGTAGACCGCACGGATATTCTCGCAGCGGTCGATCTGATGACGGCGGCAAGCGTGTTTGCGCTGGTGCTGTGCTGTGTAATCCGCCTGATCGTAAAAAGTTAGGATGCTATGCGGGAGAAAACTCGCATTTGAAAGGATGAAAAAAATGCTTAATTATGTCCACGGCGGCGACATCCAAACCTACATCGACCGCCACGGCTTCGCGCCGCTCGACCTGTCCGCGAACATCAATCCGTTCGGCATACCGGACGCGGTACGCGCGGCCATGCACAGGGCTGTGGATAACTGCACGCAGTATCCCGACCCGTTTTGCCGCGCCGCGCGGCAGGCCATCGGTGCGAGAGAAGGCGTCAATCCGGATTTTCTGTACTGCGGCAACGGTGCGGCGGATGTACTCGACCGATTGGCGGCGGTGCTGAAACCGCGCAAGGTACTTCTCACCGCACCGACCTTTGCGGAGTACGAGCGCACGCTCAGGTGCGGAGATTCGGGTGCATAATCTGCGGGAAACGGACGGTTTTGCGCTCACAGAGCGCATTTTGGACGAGATTTCACCGGATTTGGATGCGGTGTATCTCTGTAATCCGAACAATCCGACCGGGCGAACCGCCCAACCGGAACTTCTGCGGGAAATCGTCCGAAAATGCACAGAAAACGGCGTAAAACTGGTCGTGGATGAGTGCTTCAACGACTTCCTGACAGACGCAGAGCGGCACACACGGAAAGACCTGCTGGAATCAATCCCGGTCTGATTATCCTGCGCGCGTACACGAAAATGTACGCCGTACCCGGTGTGCGCTTCGGCTGGTGCATGACGGCGGACGCGGCGCTGATTGAGAAATTATACCATGCCGGACAGCCGTGGAACGTGTCGGTCATCGCGCAGGCGTGCGCCGCCGCGGCGGCAAACGGGCCGGACTGGGCCATCGAAACCGCCAAACGCATTGCCGAGGAACGAAAATTCTTATCCGACGGACTTGCAGCCTGCGGACTGACCGTCTTTCCGGGCGAGGCCAACTTCCTGCTGTTCCGTTCAAACGATACCGGACTGCACGAGAAACTCGCGGAGCACGGCATAATGATACGAAACTGCGATAATTATCGCGGACTTTCGGCAGGATACTATCGCGTTGCCGTAAAAACGAGAGAAGCAAGCAAGTGCTTGCTAAACGCAATCAAATTGATAATGGAAAATGGATAATGGAGAACGAAAGTACGCGCTTTGTGCGGATTTGACAGCGCTGCCGGCGCAAGGGCAGTGACATTTTCCATTCTCCATTTTCGATTTTCCATTATGCGGGAGGTTTGCAAATGGCAAAAATTATCATGATACAGGGCACCTGCTCAAACGCCGGCAAAAGCCTGCTTTGCGCGGCCCTGTGCCGGATTTTCCGGCAGGACGGCTACCGCGTTGCGCCGTTCAAGGCACAGAACATGGCGCTCAACTCGTTCATCACGGCGGACGGCAGGGAGATGGGCCGCGCACAGGTCGTGCAGGCCGAGGCGGCGGGCATCGCGCCCGATGTGCGCATGAACCCGATCTTGCTCAAGCCGACAAGCGACGTTGGCTCGCAGGTCATCATCATGGGCGAGGCGCAGGGAAACCGCACCGCGCGGGAGTATTGGGGCCGCAAAAAGGCGCTTTTGCCCATTATCAAGGACGCATTTGACAGCCTTGCCGCCGAGAACGACATTATCGTGATCGAGGGTGCGGGCAGTCCGGCGGAGATCAACCTGAAGCAGGATGATATTGTAAATATGGGTCTGGCGAAGCTGGTGGATGCACCCGTTCTGCTGGTAGGCGACATCGACCGCGGCGGCGTGTTCGCGTCGCTGTACGGCACGGTCAAGCTGCTCGAGGAGGACGAGCAGGCGCGGATTCGCGGTCTCATCATCAACAAATTCCGCGGTGACGTGGAGATTCTGCGGCCGGGTCTGACGCAGCTCGAGGATTTGACCGGCAAGCCGGTTATCGGCGTGGTGCCGTACGGCCATTTTGACATCGACGATGAAGACAGCCTGACCGAGCGTCTGGATACAAAGGCTGCTCCCGCACTGGTAAACATTGCGGTTGTAAAGCTGCCGCGACTGTCCAATTTCACCGATTTTTCCGCACTTTCGCGTGTATCCGGCGTGAGTGTCGCGTACGCGGACAAACCGGCGCAGCTTGCCGGAGCCGACCTGATTATCCTGCCGGGCACCAAGTCCACGCTGGCAGACCTGCGGTGGCTGCGCGAGAGCGGCATAGAGGCGCAGATTCTCAAGGCGCACGCAGCAGGTACGCCGGTTTTCGGCATCTGCGGCGGCTACCAGATGATGGGACGCACGGTCTCCGACCCGGACAATACCGAGGGCGGCGGCAGTCTGCGCGGCATGAGTCTGCTGCCGATCGACACGGTGTTCCGCCCGAGCAAGACCACGACGCAGACGCGCGGTACGCTGCTGGAGATTGACGGCGTGCTGTCCGATTTGAGCGGTCTGGCGGTCGAGGGCTATGAGATTCACATGGGCGAAACCGTGCGCGACGCGAGTGCAAAGCCGCTCGTTCGATTGCTTCGCAGGGAAGGCGAAATCGAGGACGGCTGTCAGACGGAAAACGCCTTCGGCACTTATCTGCACGGCGTGTTCGATGCGCCGGAGGCGGCGCTGCGGACGGCGCAGGCACTGGCGCAAAAGAAGGGCGTGACGCTGACCGGCGAAGCACTCGATACGCACGCCTACAAGGAGCAGCAGTACGACAAACTGGCGGATTCGGTGCGAAAATCGCTCGATATGGAGTGGATTTACCGTATAATGGAGGGAAAAGCATGACAGGACTTATTCACCTGTACTGCGGCGGCGGCAAGGGCAAAACCACGGCGGCGGTCGGACTGACCGTGCGCTGCGCGGGCCGCGGAAACAAGGTCGTGTTCGCGCAGTTTCTCAAGGATGGGACTTCGGGCGAGTGCCGCGTGCTGGCGAAATTGCCCGGCGTGACCGTTATGGCAGCCAATCCGGTCGGCAAGTTCTCGTTCCGCATGACGGATGCGGAGAAGCGGGAGACAGCGGACGCGCTCACCCGCACCTTCAATGCGGCAACCGGCTTTTGCCGTGCGGGGGAGCACGCGCGCGGCTGCTCGTGCTGGATGAGGTCTGCGCGGCAATCTCGTGCGGCTTTCTGGATGAGAAAACGGTCGTAAAATTCCTTGAGACCAAGCCGGAAACGCTCGAGGTCGTACTGACCGGACGGGGTCCGTCCGAAGCGCTGCAGGCACACGCGGACTACATTACAGAAATGAAAATGCAGCGGCACCCGTTTGAGAAGGGCATCGCTGCGCGGGAGGGAATCGAATTTTGAACGGATACATGAAGCCGCAGGACATCGAAAAGCGGTCGTTTGAGATCATCACCGCCGAGCTGGGCGAGCGCACGTTTCCGGCAGGCATCGCCGAGGTGGTCAAGCGCGTCATTCACACCACGGCGGATTTTGACTACGCGGACAGCCTCGCGTTTTCGCCGGACGTGATAAGCAGGGCAAAAGCCGCGCTTGCGGCAGGGGCGACGGTGGTTACCGATACCAATATGGCGCTCTCTGGGGTGAGCAAGGCGACGCTGGCAAAGCTCGGCGGAAAGGCGGTCTGCCTGATGGCGGATGAGCAGGTGGCAAGCGAGGCCAAGGCGCGCGGTGTCACGCGGGCAGTCGTTTCGATGGAGCACGCCGCCAAATTTGAAGGCCTGCTCCTCTTTGCCATCGGCAATGCGCCGACCGCGCTCATCCGGCTGCATGAGTTGATTGAGGAAGGCATTGTCGCGCCTGCGCTCGTCATCGGTGTGCCGGTAGGTTTTGTCAATGTTGTCGAGGCGAAGGAGCTGTTTATCGGCGGGAAAACGCCGTATATCATTGCGCGGGGGCGCAAGGGCGGCTCGAATGTCGCGGCGGCGATTGTCAATGCGCTGCTCTATCAGATGGTACATCGAGAAGGCTTTTTAATTGCTGTCGCCAAACCACGGTTTGCCGACAAGAGGAACGGACCGTAGGCCGTTCCAAAGTCGTCCGAAAGTTCCCATACGGAAACTTTCTCCCTCTTAGGGTATAAAAACCGGCGCTATCCTTGCGCGGCTTCTCGGCCGCGCTGCGCAGATACATGCTCCCGGTTTTTATGAATCGCGTTGCGATTCTATTAAAACGCGCTATCGCGCGATATGCTGAAAATTTTAGCAGATATACTGTTCGGAAGAATAAAAAGAGAGAGTTTCAAACGAAACTCTCTCTTTTGCTACGACCAAAGACCTTTTTTCCCTGCAGTCGGCAATGTATGCGTCGATATTGTCCGCTGTGATGACCTCGGAACCCGAGTCGATCACCGATTCGACGGATTTGCCCTCGAGTGCGTCCAAAGCGGCCTCGACGGCCTTGTAGCCCATTTCATAGCCCTGCTGGGCAATATCGACAGTCAGCTCGCCGCGGTCGAGCGCTTCCACCGCAGCCTGATTGCCGTCAAAGCCGCAGATAACGGTTTTTTTGATAGGCGGCGCTGTTGTTATCCCAGATGCACTTGATGGCTGCAAGCGCCATATCATCGCTGGTAACGAGCAGCGCGTCCACACCCTGCGGATACTCCTGCATGACAGCCTCCATCGCGGCTGCCGCACGGTCGGGCTGCGCGTCGCAGTACTGCACCTCGAGCACGGTGCCGCCCGCCTGCTCCACGGCGCTGCGGTAGCCGCGCAGACGGGCTTCGTGCGTCTCATCGCCCTGTGCGCCGGTCAGGATGACAGCCTGCGGCTTGTCCGCGCCGTTCGACTTTGCCTTCTTCATAGCAGCTAAGCCGCCGGATTTGGCTGCCGCCTCGTTGCCGGTGCCGACAAAGGACAGTTTTTTGTCCGAGGTGAAATCTGTATCCAGTGCGATGATCGGCTTGTCTGTACTTTCGGCGGCCGCCGACAACTGCCCGGACTGCATGGGCGAAATGACAACTGCGTCTACGCTGTCATCGTCAAGCGCGGACCGGAACAGATCCAGCTGTTCCGCGCTGTAGTCCGCCGAAGACGGAAACTGAATGTCAATCGTTACATTCGGGTGCTCGCTGGCGCAGGCTTCCGCGCCAGCCATGACGTTCTGAAAATGCTCGCCCGCGTGCTTGATGATCACCGCTATATGATGGGTATCGCCGGTGCTGGTCAGGCTGCAGGCGCTCAGTCCTGCCGTGCAGGCAAGGCATGCCAGTGCTGCCGCAATCATTCTCCTGTTCATGGTGTGTCTCCTCGTTCTCTTTTCTGTCGGAAGCTGCTCCTGCTCTTCTCTTGATAATATTTTAACATATTTTCCACAGAGAGACAAATAGAAAAGGCATGACTCCAAATCATGCCTTTTTCTGTAACTTTTATCAGGTTATTTGCTCAGACGCTGCTCCATATAATTGTGCGCGTTCAGCTCAAGAGTATCATTAAGCGGTACGAGCGGCTCGGTCTTGCCGTAGCGGCGGTCGAGCGCGGTCTGCAGGATGAAGTCGCACAGCACGGGATTCTTCGGCAGCAGCGAGCCGTGCGAGTAGGTGGCGAACACGTTGTTGTAGCGTGCGCCCTCGGTCTGGTCCTCGCCGTTGTTGCCGTAGCCCTTTATCATCATGCCGAGCGGCGCGACATCCTCACCGAGATAGGTTTTGCCCGAGTGATTCTCAAAGCCGACCACGATGGAGCCGCTGCTCTCGGGCGTTGTGCGGTACATGTAGTTGCCGATCATGCGCTCTTTCGCGCCGATGGTGTGCACGTTGATCGCGCCGATGAAGTCGAGCTGCACGCCGTCCCACGTTTTGTAATACTGACCGAGCATCTGGTAGCCGCCGCAGATGGCGAGGAACACCTTCTCCTCCTCAACAGCGGTGCAGATATCCTTGCCCTTGCCAGAGGCGAGGTCGCGCAGCAGCACCTCCTGCTCGAAGTCCTGTCCGCCGCCGATGAAGAAAATGTCGTACTTGTCCACATCGAGCGGCTGACCGATCGAGCACTCGTCCACATTGACGCTGATGCCGCGGCTCTCCAGACGGCGCTTCATCGTGATAATGTTGCCCCGGTCACCGTACAGATTGAGAATGTCGGGGTAAAGATGGCAGATATTCAGTTCCATTGCAGTTGCTCCCCCTTATTCGTAGAACGCCTTAACGTCGGTGTGCTTGCTGATCTCACCGCGCAGGTCGAACATGGCAGTGTATGTCGGCATAAGGAATGCCGGTGTCTCATCCGAGCCGATCTCGGTCAGCAGCCTGTCGTACTCGCGGATAACCTCGATACGCTCGGGGGCAAAGCCTGCGTACTTGAGACGCAGCGCCATATCATCCGCACGCACGCCGGAAACCAGTACGCGTGTAAAGCGCACCTGCTGGTCGGCGAGTGCCTCGAAGTCAACGTCCCAGATCCAGCTGATGTCCGTGCCGTCCGCGAAGCGGTCATTGAGCAGGAATGCCAGCTTGTAATTGCCCTCATCGTGAGCGATCAGGTTGATGACCTGATTGAAGCCGGCAGGATTCTTTACCAGCATCATGCGCGCCTGTGCCTGACCGAGCTTGAACTGCTCGGCACGGCCGAAGCCGCAATCGAACTGAGAAAGCGCGCTGACCGCGGTCTGCTCATCGATGCCGACAACGTGCGCGACAGCGGCTTCTGCGGCGGCGTTGTAGATGTTGTAGCCGCCCGGCAGGTTGACGTGTACCTCGTGCTCGTGACCGAAGATGTCCAGTATGATGTCGGACGAGTCCGCACCGGTGGCGAGCACCTTGGTGACAGCGACCTGCGGCGTCTGGCGGTGGTAGCCGCACTTCGGGCAGCGGAAGCCGCCGAGATGGCCGTAGGTGATGTAATCGTACTCATATTCGGTCTTGCAGTGGATGCAGTACGGCGCGTCGGACAGCTCGTGAGCGGTCTCCTTGTAAATCGGGACATTCACGCCGAACCAGACGATCTTGTTCGGCACGCTGTCCGCAAGGGAAGCGGTGAGCGAGCAGTCCGCGTTCAGGCAGAGCGTTGCATTCGGCACATGCGTGATACCCTCGCGGATGGCGTTGAGCGTGTGCGTAATTTCGCCGTAGCGGTCAAGCTGGTCGCGGAAGATGTTGTTGACGACCAGACATTCGACCGGCAGGTATTCGCTCGTTTTGCGGAAGGCTGCCTCGTCGCACTCGATGAGCGCGTGCGTGTACGGGCATTTGCCGGACAGCGTGGAATGCTGTGCAAATACCGCGATGATGCCGGTCAGCAGGTTCGCGCCCGACTTGTTGGAGAAATATTTGAGTCCCGCATCGGCGATCGCCTGCTCGATCATGCGGGAGGTGGTGGTCTTGCCGTTCGTGCCGGTCACGACCGTGACCTTTACGCCGCGCGACAGCTCACCCAGAATATTTTTATCAATTTTCAGTGCCAGCTTGCCCGGCAGGTTGGTGCCGCCGCGTCCCAGCCTGCGCAGGACAGCGCCCGATGCCTTGCACACCAGCACCGCCAGGCTGGTTTGGAGTTTCATTGTTGTAACCTCTTTTTTTCAAGTCATATAAAATAAGTATAGCGCATTTTGCGGCATTGCACAAGGGAAAACGTCGGGAGAGCTGATCGGCGTGCGCTTTTCGAGCGAAGATTTCTCGGCACAGACTTTCCGGTGTGCCCGAACCGTGTGAACGGTTAGCCGTTTCTGGGCGAAGAGTGCGCTGTGGCACAGCGGGGGACTGCGGCACTCGCCGCGGGAGCAAAGAGGAAGGGACACCCATGGTTTCCCTTCCTCTTTGAACTCCTGCCTTTCCCTTGTTAGATAGTCTGGCGCAGATTGCCGACATGTGACCGCTGCGAAATGGGGGAACGGCAGAGGATTTTTTCTTCCGTGTCTTTCTCGACTTATTCGCAGTGTCAGATACCGTTCTGCTACACAGGTCGGCTACTTCCAGCAGGCGCAACATACCCGTGTTGCGCAATTCGTTAGTCTGGAGGTTACGGACAGCACCTACGAATCTATCTATTTAGTAGCATTTATCCTCGCAGGCCCTGTCCATCATAACGCGCTGACGAATTGTGCGGCACTGTCATGCCGCACTCTGCGTTGATTAACCCGCATGTGTAGCAGTACGCTGTCTGTGAATTGCGAAAAGGCGGAGAAAGCGATTGAGCGGTAGACCGACTGCCGTTCCCCTTTTTCCTGCTTACGCAGTCTACCGTCTGCACCCAAGGTAGGCTACCAAGGGAAACGGGTGTTCAAAGAGGGTAGAAACCGTAGGTGTCTACCCTCTTTGCCCTCAGCGGCGGGCGCCGCAGTTTGCCAAAGCAACAATTCGGTGCGCATATTGACATTTTTGTGTGCATATGCTATCATAAAGCGCAATAAAGGGAGTAGTCGGCGCGGTTGTTCCGCCGCGCGGCAGAGCCAACATACTGGGGAGGACGCTCCTCTGGTTTTGCATGAAATGACGAGACTTATCTGTTCTACGCGGCAGATGGGTCTTTTTTTGTGCCTGTTTTCCGCCGGATAAACGACTGAGGAGGACAAGAAAATGGGTTTGCTGGAGTTATTTTTGATCGCAGTCGGTCTGTCGATGGACGCGTTCGCGGTGTCTGTCTGCAAGGGACTGAGCGTGCGCACGCTCAAGGCTAAGCACGCGGTCATCTGCGGACTGTATTTCGGCGGCTTTCAGTTTTTGATGCCGCTCATCGGCTTTGCACTCGGCGTGCGCTTTCAGTCGCTCATCACGAGCATTGATCACTGGATCGCCTTTGTGCTGCTGGGGCTTATTGGCGCAAACATGGTGCGCGAGTCGCGCGAGCACGATGACGAAAGCGTCAGCGATTCGTTCCGCTTTATGACCATGCTGCCGCTTGCGGTTGCCACGAGCATTGACGCGCTTGCGGTCGGTGTGACGTTTGCGTTCCTGCAGGTCGATATCGTTCCGGCGGTGTCGTTCATCGGTGCAACCACGTTTGTGCTGTCGTGCATCGGCGTGAAGATCGGCCATGTGTTCGGCACAAAGTACAAGTCCCGCGCAGAGCTGTTCGGCGGTATCGTGCTGATTTTGATGGGTCTCAAAATCCTGCTGGAGCATTTGGGTTTTCTGGGATAACAAAAGGGCACCTCAATGAGGTGCCTTTTTACTGTCTCTATGCGTTTTTAGTCGAAAATCATTCAGCTGCAGCCTGCACACCCGCCATATCCTGCACGGTCTTGCAGGTCAGCTCCTTGCTGATCTTGCCCGCAAAGCCGGTCAGCGTCTTGCCCGGACCGATCTCGCATGCCGAGGTCAGACCGGCAGCCATGCCGTTCTTCACCAGCTGCGTCCAGCGAACCGGAGAGATCATGTGCTGCTCGAGATGTGCCGGCAGGTCGGAGCAGTCGTAAACCTTGCCGTCGAGGTTGGAGTAAATATCCATCTTCGGTGCGGAGAAGGTAAAGTCCGCAACGTAAGCGCGCAGCTCTGCGGCAGCCTTTGCCATCAGCGGGGTATGGAATGCACCGGATACCGCAAGCGGGAGCGCACGGCGTGCACCGGCAGCCTTGCAGTTTTCGATCGCCTCGGCGAGAGCCGCCTTTTCACCTGCGATAACCAGCTGACCCGGGCAGTTGTAGTTTACCGGACGGACCACGCCGGAGGCCACCTTCGCGCAGGCTTCTTCAATTACGCTGTCCTCCAGACCGAGGATAGCCGCCATGCCGCCGTCGATCGAGTCCGCTGCCTGCTGCATCAGCTTGCCGCGCATGGAAACGATCTTCACGCCGTCTGCGAGGGAAACAACACCTGCAGCCGCCAGTGCGGTGTATTCACCGAGCGAGAAGCCTGCCGCTGCCTTGAATTCCACGCCTGCTTCCTTCAGTGCAGCCCAGGCTGCCATGGAATGGGTGAAAATCGCGATCTGGCTGTTCTCCGTGCGGGAGAGCGTTGCCTTGTCGCTCTCAAAGCACAGCTTGGCTACATCCAGATCGGCGCCTTCGCTTGCTTCCTCAAAAACCAGCTTGGCAGCCTGCGAGTTCTCATAAAGATCCTTGCCCATGCCGGGGGCCTGTGCGCCCTGACCTGGGAAAAATGCAAAACCGTAGTTCACGTTTGGTTCCTCCAAAATAATCATCAAATTTAGACGGCATAGAACGTTAACGCATATTTCTGTGCGAAGTGTTGCGAAATATGCCGCGCCGCCTTGACATTTTCCTGTGCTTTTATTATAATAGTCGGAGAATACTTTGTCAATCTAACTATTGTCGCTTTTCCACGCTTTTTGGGAGAGCGATTTGGACTTTTTAGGAGCGTGGAAATCATCAACAGTAAACTGATCGGCACGGGCGCCTGCATTCCGGATTTTGTCCTGACCAACGCCATGCTGGAAAAAATGGTCGATACCAACGATGAGTGGATCGTGCAGCGCACCGGTGTGCGCGAGCGCCGCATCGCAAAGAATACACATACATGGGAGCTGGCGCTCGGTGCCGCACAGGACGCACTCGCGGACGCAGGCATCACCGCAGAGGAGCTTGACCTCATTCTCGTCAGCACCTGCTCGCCGGATACCAACACGCCGAATACGGCATCTATCCTGCAGGACAAGCTGGGTGCGCGTCAGGTCGGCGCGTTCGATATCAACAACGCCTGCACCGGCTTTGTCTCCGCGACCGACATTGCGGACAGTTACATTAAATCCGGCAAGGCAAAGACCGTACTGGTTGTCTCGGCGGAAACGCTTTCGCGCATTGTGGACTACACCGACCGCTCGACCTGCATTCTGTTCGGCGACGGTGCCGCTGCAGCCGTTTATCAGGCGACTGAGGACGAAACGGTCGGCATTCTGTCCACCTTCACCGCGGCAGACGGTTCGGGCGCAGAGTACCTGCACATGGACGCCCTGCCGGTCGAGGATCCGCTTTCCGGTGACCGCACGGTGGACCCGAAGGCGCGTTTCCTGAAAATGCAGGGTGCACCGGTCGTGCGCTTCACCGCAAAGAGCCGTACCGCTTGCGATCGACACCGCACTCAAGCGGGCGGGCGTCACCGCAGAGGAAATCGACTGGGTGGTGCCGCATCAGGCGAATCTGCGTATTCTGGATGTTATTGCACGCAGATACCATCTGCCGAAGGAGAAGATCTACGTCAATATGGACCGTTTCGGCAATACCTCGTCGGCAAGCGTGCCGATCTGCCTGAACGAAATGCGTAAGAACGGCCTGCTGCACGAGGGTCAGACCATCGTCTGCACCGGCTTCGGCGGCGGACTTACTTATGGCGCTTTGTGCTGAAATTGTAATTACAGTACAATATTCAACAGAAATGTACGATACCAGATATTAAGTGTAATAACATTTGGTTACATTTCGTGAAAAAGTATGCTATAATAACTTGATAGATTTAGAATTACAAGAAATTACCTGTATAAAAGGGGAGAATGACCTATGAAGACCAAGATCACAGAACTTCTCGGTATTGAATATCCGATTGTGCAGGGCGCGATGGCGTGGATCGCGGAGCACCATCTGGCTGCTGCGGTTTCCAAGGCAGGCGGTCTGGGCATCATCGCGGGCGGCGCGGCTCCGGTCGATTACATCCGTGAGGAGATCCACAAGGCGCGTGCCATTACGGACAAGCCGCTCGGTATGAACATCATGCTGCTCTCCCCGAATGCGGACGATCTGGCACAGCTGGCTATCGACGAGAAGATCGAAGTGCTGACCACCGGCGCAGGCAATCCGGGCAAGTATATCGCGGACTGGAAGAACGCAGGCATTAAGGTTATGCCGGTCGTTGCTTCGGTTGCACTGGCAAAGCGCATGGAGCGCGCAGGTGCGGATGCCGTTATCGCAGAGGGTATGGAAGGCGGCGGCCAGATCGGTGAGCTGACCACCATGCCGCTCGTTCCGCAGGTCGTAGACGCACTGAGCATTCCGGTCATCGCCGCAGGCGGCATTGCAGACGGCCGCGGCATGGCAGCTGCCATGATGCTCGGCGCCGAAGGCGTACAGTGCGGCACCGTGTTCCTCGCATCCAACGAGTGCTACATTTCGGATAAGTACAAGGAGCTCGTCCTCAAGGCTACCGACATTTCGACCGTTGTTACCGGTCGTCCGTCCGGTCATCCGGTGCGTTCGCTCAAGACCCCGATGGCGCGCAAGTGCCTCGAGCTCGAGAAGCAGAACACCGATGCCTCCCTTGAGGAGCTTGAGAAGGCGACCGCCGGTTCTCTGCGCAAGGCCGTGCAGGACGGCAACTATGAGGAGGGCACCTTTATGTCCGGTCAGATTGCGGGTATGCTCAAGGAGCTGCATCCGTGCGAGGAGATCCTCAAGGGCATGACCGCGCAGGCAGAGGACCTTCTGAAGAACGCTTATAAGAGATTTGAATAAGAGCGGAGAGTGAAGAGATACGAAAACTCCTCACTCCTGCCTGCCTATAGAATGGAGTAAACAATGAGCTTAGCAATCGTAACCGGCGGTTCCCGCGGCATTGGCGCGGCAATCGCGGAAAAAGCTGGCGCAGGACGGCTTCGACGTCCTCATCAATTGTGCGTCCTCGGTCGAAAAGGCTGAGGCTGTGGCGGAGAAGTGCCGCGCGCACGGCGTCAACGCTTATGTGAAGAAGTGGGATGTTGCGGACTATGACGCCTGCAGCACCGCGCTCAAGGAAATTAAGGAAGAGATCGGCGTACCGTTCGTTCTCGTCAACAATGCGGGCATCACCCGCGACGGTCTGATGGTCCGCATGAAGGAGGACCAGTTCGACGACGTTATCCGCACCAACCTCAAGGGCGCATTCAACATGCTCAGCCTGTGCGGTGCGATGATGATGCGTGCCAAGCAGGGCCGCATCATCAACATCACCTCGGTTTCGGCGTTCACCGGAAACTACGGCCAGATCAACTACACCGCTGCCAAGGCGGGTATGGTCGGCATGACCAAGACCGCCGCCAAGGAGTTGGGTGCGCGCGGCATTACGGTAAATGCGGTCGCTCCGGGCTGGATCGCCACCGAGATGAGCGACAAGGTGCCCGAGGACATCCGCGAGAACGCCAAGAAGCAGATCGCGCTCGGCCGTTTCGGCAAGCCGGAGGAGATCGCAGGCGTGGTTGCCTTTCTGGCTTCCGACGCTGCAAGCTATATTTCCGGCCAGACGATCATCGCGGACGGCGGACTTTATTAAGGCATCACCGGACAATTCGCCTGCGGCACTTTGCGGTAATTTTCCGCTCTGATGCCGGCCGCAGTTTCTTGTGCAGGCTCCGGCCGCACTGCTGCGATTTTGCAATACACAAAGTATTGCTGCAAACCCGCGCCTAATCAGAACGCAAAATTCCTGCGCAAATTGCTATTGCCGAATTATCCGGTGAAACCTTTTTTGCTGCGTGGAATAAAAATTGCGATTAGATAAATGCGTGATATTGGAATGAAGGAGCAAATATATGGAACGTGTAGTAATCACCGGCATGGGTGCCATCACTCCGGTCGGCAACGATGTGCCGTCGTTTTGGGAGTCGCTCAAGACCGGCAAGTGCGGCATCGGTCCCATCACCAAGTTTGATGTATCCGATTTTAAGGTAAAGCTGGGTGCAGAGGTCAAGGACTTCGACCCGACCCAGTATATGGAGAAGCGTGAGGCGCGCCGCGCAGACGCAAATGTGCATTACGCAATGGCGGCAGCGGTTCAGGCTGTCGAGCAGGCAGGCCTCAAGGAAGGCAATTTCGATCCCTATCGCACGGGCGTTATCTTCGGCTCGGGCGTAGGCGGTCTGCACGTTGCAGAGCAGGAGGTCCCGAAGCTGCTCGAAAAGGGTCCCGGCCGCGTTTCGCCGTTCGCTATCCCGGAGATGATCGCCAACATCGCGGCGGCTTATATCTCCATGCACTTCGGCTTCAAGGGCGAGAATTTCTGCCCGGTCTCCGCGTGCGCGACCGGCAACCACTCCATCGGTGAGGCTATGCGCGCTATCCGCCACGGCTATCAGGACGTTGTTGTCTGCGGCGGCACGGAGAACGGCATTATCCCGATCTCGATGGCAGGCTTCCAGAACATGAAGGCCGTTCACATGGGCGAGGACCCGACGGCGGCCTCCATCCCGTTTGACGCACGCCGTTCCGGCTTTGTCATGGGCGAGGGCGCGGGCTGCCTCGTACTCGAGAGCCTGACCCACGCACAGCAGCGCGGCGCGACCATTCTGGCAGAGGTGGCAGGCTACGGTGCCTCCGGCGACGCGTACCACATCACCAGCCCGTCTCCGGACGGCGAAGCAGCCGCGCACGCTATCCGCGGCGCCATCGAAGATGCGGGCCTGACACCGGCTGACGTTGACTACATCAACGCGCACGGCACCTCGACCCCGCTCAACGAGAAGTACGAAACCATCGCCATCAAAAAGGCGTTCGGCGACGAGGCTTACAACGTAAAGGTATCCTCCACCAAGTCCATGACCGGCCATCTGCTGGGCGGCGCGGCTGCGGTTGAGGCCATTGCCTGCGTTATGGCAATCCGCGAGGGCATTGTACCGCCGACCATCGGCTACAAGGAGCCGGATCCGGGTGTGATCTGGATATCACCCCGAACAAGGCGGTTGAGATGCCGATCAATGTTGCCATCTCCAACTCGCTCGGCTTTGGCGGCCACAACGCCTGCATCCTGATCAAGAAGGTATAAAAATGGACATCAAAGAACTGAAAGACATCGCGCTTGAGCTGATGGACGCACTGGCTGCAAAAAGCTGGGCGAGGTCGAGCTCGAGCTGGATGACGCAAAAATCAAGATCAAGGCAGCTGAACCGGCTCCCGTGATCGCTGCAGCATCGGTAGCAGCGGCGGCACCCGCAGCGGCGCCGGCGGCAGCACCCGCAGCGGAGAGCGCAGACGCGGCACCGGCAGAGGAGCAGCTTCCGGCAGGCACGCAGGTGAAGAGCCCGCTGGTCGGCACGTTTTATTCTTCTCCGTCTCCGGACGAACCGCCGTTCGTGCTGGTCGGTCAGCAGGTGAAGGAGGGCGATACCCTCTGCATCATCGAGGCGATGAAGATCATGAACGAGATCAAGGCACCGTGCGACGGCAAGGTCATCCGCATTATGGCGCAGCCGGGCGATATGGTGGAGTATAACCAAGTCCTTTGTGTTATTGAGTAAGACGTAAGCATCTGCCGCGCATCAGCGCGGATTCAATAAATTTGCATAGCAAATTCATAAAAACAGAGAGCAAGTATCACCGTTTTTATACCGATAGAGGAGAAAGTTTCGACCGACGGGAGGAACTTTTTTCGTACGACTTGGGAACGGTCCACGATCCGTTCTATTACCGGCAAAACTGTAGTTTTGCGGTAATTATCTTGCTTTTTAGATTGAGAGGGATTATAATATGCTGAACAAAGAACAGATCATGGAGATCCTTCCGCACCGTCCGCCGATGCTTCTGGTGGACGAGATCCTCGAAATGGACGAGAACCATGTAGTCGGTGCGCTGCACCTGACCGGTGACGAGTTCTTCTTCCAGGGCCACTTTCCGGGCAACCCGATTATGCCCGCGGTGTTCCGTCTGGAGGCGCTCGCGCAGGCAGGCGGCGTAGCGCTGCTGTCTCTGCCCGAATTCAAAGGGCAAGACTGCGGTCTACACCGGCATTGACAAGGCGAAATTCCGCGCAATGGCAAAGCCGGGCGATACCCTTCGTCTGGAAGTTACCTTCACCAAGCGCCGCGGCCCGATGGCAGTAGCCGAGGGCATTGCCTGGGTCGGTGACGAGAAGGCCGCCGAAGCGGAGATCAAATGCATGGTCATCAATGACTGAGGCGGGGAGAGCTAATCGAATGTTTCAGAAGGTACTCATTGCGAACCGCGGCGAGATTGCGGTCCGCATTATTCAGGCCTGCCGTGATTTAGGCATTATCTCGGTGGCCGTTTACTCCGAGGCTGACCGCGAAGCGCTGCACGCGCAGATCGCGGACGAAGCGGTCTGCATCGGTCCGGCCCGTGCGGCGGACAGCTACCTGAATATGGATAATATCATTTCGGCGGCGCTGGCTTCCGGCTGTCAGGCCATTCATCCGGGCTTCGGCTTCCTGTCCGAGAATCCGGATTTTGCCGAGCGCATCACGCAGGCCGGTCTGGCGTTTATCGGCCCGACTGCGGCAACCATCCGTCTGATGGGAGACAAATCCGAGGCAAAGCGCAACGCGATCGCTGCAGGCGTTCCGGTCGCGCTCGGCACGGACGGCCCGCTGCGCGATTTTGACGAAGCCATCTCCGAGGCCGAGCGCATCGGCTATCCCGTCATGCTCAAGGCGGCTTCCGGCGGCGGCGGCAAGGGCATCCGCGTGGCGGAGAGCGTCAAGGACCTCAAGGACGCGTACGACAGCGCCTCTGCAGAGGCTATCGCCAACTTCGGTGACGGCCGCCTGTACATGGAAAAATATATTCACAATCCGCGCCATATCGAGGTGCAGATTCTGGGCGATAACTACGGCAACGTGGTGCACCTGTTCGAGCGTGAGTGCTCGGTGCAGCGCCGCCACCAGAAGCTGATCGAGGAAAGTCCGTCGGCTTTCGTCACGCCCGAGCTGCGCGAGAAGATGACCTCGGCGGCTGTTGCGCTGGCAAAGCGCGTCGGCTACCGAAACGCGGGTACAATCGAATTTCTGGTCGATAACGACCGCAATTTCTACTTCTGCGAGATGAACACCCGCATTCAGGTCGAGCACCCGGTCACCGAGGAGGTCACCGGCGTAGATCTGGTCTGCGAGCAGCTTCGCGTGGCGGCAGGCGAGCCGCTGTCCTTTAAGCAGGAGGATCTGACCATCCGCGGTCACGCCATCGAGTGCCGCATCAACGCGGAGGACCCGTCGAGAAACTTCGCGCCCTGTCCGGGCACACTGGTGTCCTTGCATCTGCCGGGCGGTCCCGGCGTGCGCGTGGATTCCGCGGCTTATCAGGGATATAAGATTCCGCCGTTTTACGATTCCATGATCGGCAAGCTGATCGTCTACGGCGCCGACCGTGAGCAGGCCATCGTTCGCATGCGCCGTGCCCTCGCGGAGATGCTGTTTGAGGGCGTTGTGACCGCAACCGACTATCAGATGCACATCCTGTGCTCGAAGGCGTTTGTGGAAGCAAACTTTAATGTTAATTCCATCGCAAACGGCGATTTTGACTAAATCATTTATTATGGTATAATAGATTTAGCGCAAGTATAGTTGAATCCGAAGAAGTTTGAGCAATCCGCAGATTTTTGCAATCCGCAGACTGTTAATCTGCAGGATTCAAGAAGGTGATACCGCACGATTGCAAACAATCACGCGGTATTGATCTTAACAGTGAAAGGGGAGTTACGCATGGGTCTGATCGACCTGTTTCAAAAAACACGCGAGACCTCTATGGAAATGAAACCGCAGGAGGACGAAGCGGCCAAGGTCGTAACCTGCAAGGGCTGCGGCGCAGAACTGAAGGCGTATGCCTACGGCAAGAATCTGTATGTGTGCCCGCACTGCGGACGCTACGGACGACTGCTCGCGCGCACGCGCATCCGTCAGATCGCGGATAAGGACAGCTTTGAGGAGCTGTACGCCAATCTGGCACCGGCGGACCCGATCCACTTCCCGGGATACGCAGAGAAAACGGCAGAGCTGGCTGAAAAGGTCGGCATGCCGGACGCAGTCAAGACCGGGTGTGTAAGATCGGCGGCGTGGAAACCGCGATCGGCGTCATGGACAGCCATTTCATGATGGCGTCTATGGGTTCGGTCGTCGGTGAAAAGCTGACCCGCCTGTTCGAGTACGCGACCGAAAAGGGTCTGCCTGTCGTGCTGTTCACCTGCTCGGGCGGTGCGCGTATGCAGGAGGGCATGTTTTCGCTCCTGCAGATGGCAAAGGTGTCCGCGGCGGCGCGCCGTCACTCGGATGCCGGACTGCTGTATATCACCGTGCTGACCGACCCGACCACGGGCGGTGTTACCGCGTCGTTCGCCATGCTGGGCGATATTATCCTCGCGGAGCCGCGCACGACCATCGGCTTTGCCGGCCGCCGTGTTATCGAGGGAACCATCGGTCAGACCCTCCCGGACGATTTTCAGTCCTCGGAGTTCTTGCTATCGCACGGTTTCTGTGATAAAATAGTTCCGCGTAATCAACTCAGAGAAACGCTGGAAAAACTCTTGAAGCTGCACTGCGGCTCTAAGTCCAAGAAATGGCAGGTGTGGCGTCGTGATTAACAAACCCGCAAGTGAAAAATGCGTATCATCCACGATACCAAGCGCCCGATGATCACGGATTATATCAATGAACTGTTCACCGACTTCACCGAGCTGCACGGCGACCGCTATTTTTCGGACGACCATGCCATCCTCGGCGGCGTTGGCTACTTCAACGGCACACCGGTGACGGTAATCGGCCACCGCAAGGGCCGCACCATTGAGCAGAATATGGACGCCAACTTCGGCATGGCGCACCCGGAGGGCTATCGAAAGGCCTTGCGTCTCGCACATCAGGCGGAGAAATTCCACCGCCCGGTCATCAACTTTGTTGACACTGGCGGCGCGTTCTGCGGCGTTGGCGCGGAGGAACGCGGTCAGGGCGAGGCCATTGCCCGCTGTTTGTATGAGTTTATCGAGCTGAAAACGCCTGTTGTCTCTATCGTGACGGGTGAGGGCGGCTCCGGCGGCGCACTGGCGCTGGCGGTGGCAGATCGTGTGCTCATGCTCGAGAACGCCCTGTATTCGGTTATTTCGCCGCGCGGCTGCGCGTCCATTCTCTGGAAGGACCCCAAGCGCGAGGCGGAGGCAGCGGACACGCTGCATATCACCGCGCAGGACCTGTACAGCTTCGGTATGATCGAAGGCATCATTCAGGAGGGCACATCCTCCGCACAGCTTATCCGCAATGTGGCGCGCACGCTGCGCGACCAGCTTGCCGAGCTGGATGCTGAGCCGGACATCGACACGATGCTGCAAAAACGGTATGAAAAGTTCCGCAAGATCGGAATTTTCAGAACAATAAATCAAGAAAGTAATGAAGGAGTGTAAATCCCATGTTTGAAAAGGTATGCGAGATTCTGGCAGACAAGTTTGACGCTGATGCTTCCACCATGACCATGGACACCAAGGTTAAGGAAGACCTGAACGCGGACTCCCTGGACGTCGTTGAGCTGATGATGGACCTCGAGGAGAACTTCGGCGTGACCATTTCCGATGAGGAAGCTACCAAGATGAGCATCATCGGTGACATCGTAAACTACATCGAAGCAAACCAGTAAGGGCGCTTCGCTTCTCGATTGAAAGGCCTTTGGCCTTTCAATCGAGGGGACGTACCGAGCCGTTGGCTCGGATACGTCCTTGTGCGGGCTTCTGCGCGTCCGCCTTTGACGGGCACACAGAATCCCTTTCTTGTATAAAAAAGTCAGGCGCATGTCCTGACTTTTTATGCGTTTGCGGGCAAACGCGTTTGAATCCGCGTATGCGCGGTCCGCTGCGGCGGAGCCAATGACTCGGATTTCTGTGCGAAATCCTGCCATGCGGGTGCGGTTTGCAAGCAAACCGGAATTGAATCGCGCCATGGCGCGAAAAAGCCACTGTTCACTGAACAGTGGCTTTTTGTAATTCTCAATTCTCCATTACTGAGCCGAAATGGTAACAGTCGAGGTGGCGTTATCCCAATCCACGGAAAAGCCGAGCGCGAAAACGAGGTCGCGCAGCTTGAAGTAGTTATTGCCGCCGATGGAGTAGGCGGTGAGGGAAAGCGGCTTTCCGTCGAGGTAGACGGAGGCGTTCGTGAGCGTGGCAGCCTTATTGCCGGCGGGCAGGGCAGCCTGTTCGCCGCCGACCGGCGTGTACGCGGTTCGGCTCGTCAGGTCGATGCGCTGCTGGGCGGCGTTCCACTTTACCTCAAATTCATAATCCAGACCTTTCAGTGCTTTTTGCAAGATCGCGCAGCTTGAAATAGTTGTTGCTGTTGATGGTGTACGCAGCCAGATCAGCCTTTGCGCCGTTGAGTGTTACCTTGTGGCGGGAAACATGTGCGGTCGGGTTGGTGAGTTTACGCAGGGAGGTGATGGTGTCCTGCAGAGCCGAACGCGGAGACAGCGCACGGTCGCTGTTGTAAGGGCTTTCCCAGAAGGAGTAATATTGCTCGTCCATATCGCCGGTGAAGTCGAGGATAGCGGAAGAAAATTCCTCTGCGGTAACGGACTGACCGTTGATAGTTTTGACTGGTGTCGGTGTCTCGGCATCCCAGTCGAAGCCGTCCGTGTAGGTGAGGACCACAACGGCTTTATCGCCCTGTTTGGTCCAGAAGGTGACCGGATTGTTATTCATTACTTCCTGACCAGAGACCAGATACGCCTTGGCTTTGCCAACGTAAAACTGGGTGCACGGCGAAACATCCGTGCCGAAGTTGCTCACGCCCTCCGGAATATCCAGCGCGTAGATTTTCCCATCCGCATACGAATACATATGCTGACCGTTCAGACCTGCGCCGCAGTACAGCTCGGGCGTGCCGTCGCCGTCCATATCCACCAGCTTTGCCATGGAAAGTCCGGTCAGCAGTCCCTTGAAGCCATCGTCCGTGCGGGCGGCAGCCTTGCCATACTTATTCTGCAGGGTGGTGATCTGATTCAGATACGCCTTAGCACCCTGCGGAGACAGGGAACCAAGGTCGGCCGCGCCTGCAGCGCCGACAGCCATCGCGCCGGTCAGTACGGTGCAGAGCATTGCCTTTCCGATTTTATTCATAGAGATTCTCCTTCCTTTTATCAGACGCTTGCGTCTTTTCTTTATTGTACGGCAGGAGTAAGCCTGCGTCAACCGGAAAACATGGGGAGATTTCTCAGTTCGGTAAAATATTTTACAATTTGGAGCGGATATATCGCCGTAATTTTGACGATAAAATAGGTGGAAAATGAACGAAAAAACGGGTATAATAAATTCTGTACGAAAATAATCCCGCTGATGGAGGAATAGAATATATGATCCGTAACGATTTACGCAACATCGCCATCATTGCGCACGTTGACCATGGCAAGACTACTCTGGTCGATCAGATGCTCAAGCAGGCTGGCGCTTTCCGCGAAAATCAGGTGGTAGAGGAGCGTGTCATGGACTCGGGCGACATCGAGCGTGAGCGCGGCATTACCATTCTGGCAAAGAACACCTCTGTACATTACAAGGGCGTAAAGATCAACATCGTAGATACCCCGGGCCACGCCGACTTCTCCGGCGAGGTAGAGCGTATCCTCAAGATGGTAGACGGCGTTGTTCTGCTGGTCGATGCAGCAGAAGGCCCGATGCCGCAGACCCGCTTCGTGCTGCAGAAGGCACTGGAGTTCGGTCACAAGATCATCATTGCACTCAACAAGATCGACCGTCCGGACGCTCGTCTCAACGAGATCGGCGACGAGGTTCTCGAGCTGCTGCTCAACCTTGATGCGACCGACGAGCAGCTGGACAGCCCGATCGTTTACTGCTCCGGCCGTGCAGGCACCGCTTCCATGTCCCCGAACGCCGAGGGGACCGACCTGACCCCGCTCTTCGAACAGATTCTGGAGCACATTCCAGCCCCGCAGGTGGATACCGACGGCCCGACGCAGATGCTGGTTTCCTCGATCGACTACAACGACTATGTAGGCCGCATCGGCATTGGCCGTATCGAGCGCGGCTCGATGAAGGTGGGCCAGCAGGTCACGGTGTGCGACTACCACGGCAACACCAAGCCGTACAACGCAAAGCTGGTTACCCTGTACTCCATCGAGGAGCTGGGCCGTCAGCCGATCGAGGAGGCACAGGCAGGCGAGATCGTTTGCTTCTCCGGCATCGAGGGGTGTAACCATCGGTGAGACCCTGTGCGACCCCGAGCACGTTGAGGCTCTGCCGTTCGTTAAGATTTCCGAGCCGACCGTTGAGATGACCTTTATGGTCAACGACTCTCCGTTCGCCGGCAAGGAAGGCAAGTTTGTCACCTCCCGCCACCTGCGTGAGCGTCTGTTCCGTGAGCTGCTCAAGGATGTATCCCTGCGCGTAAACGAAACCGACACCACCGACGCATTCCGCGTTTGCGGCCGCGGTGAGATGCACCTGTCCATCCTGATCGAGAACCTGCGCCGTGAGGGCTACGAGTTCCAGGTCGGCGCACCGAAGGCACTGCTCAAGGAGATCGACGGCAAGACCTGTGAGCCGATGGAGCGCATGATCGCGGACGTTCCGGCCGATGCAGTCGGCGCGATCATGGAGAAGATGGGCGCTCGTAAGGGGCGAGCTGGTTTCCATGAACCCGAAGGGCACCGACCGTATGCGTCTGGAGTTCATTATTCCGGCACGCGGCCTGTTCGGCTACCGCACTGAGTTCCTGACCGATACCAAGGGCGAGGGTGTTATGTCCTCCGTATTCAACGGCTATCAGCCGTACAAGGGCGATATCCAGAAGCGCACCACCGGTTCTCTGATCGCGTTTGAGGCCGGCGAGGCTGTCGGCTACGGCCTGTTCAACGCACAGGATCGCGGCCCGCTGTTCATCGGCCCCGGCACGATGGTATACGAAGGCATGATCGTCGGCGAGAACCCGCGCGGCGAGGACATGGCTGTGAACGTCTGCAAGAAGAAGCAGCTGACCAACATGCGTGCATCCGGCTCGGATGATGCGCTGCGCCTGATTCCTCCGCGCCAGATGTCCATCGAGGCGGCACTCGAGTTCATCTCCGACGATGAGCTGCTCGAGATCACTCCGGAGAGCATCCGTATGCGCAAGCGCGTTCTGTCCAACACTGAGCGTCTGAAAAGACCAAGGGCGGCAAGAAGTAATTGTGGCAACGCCACAATTGCGTTTCTGTGCGGATTTTATGCACAAAAGCACTCATTTCACCCGGTTATCAAAAAATAAAGATATATAAAGGAGAATTCCCACCATGGCTATCAAGGAAGTTCTGCACACTGATCTTGCACCGGCAGCAGTAGGCCCGTACTCTCAGGCAATCGCTGCAAACGGTTTCGTATTTACCTCCGGTCAGGTTCCGATCGATCCGAAGGCGGGCAAGATTGTAGCAACCACCATCGAGGAGCAGACCGAGCAGGTCATGAAGAACCTGCAGTGCGTTCTGGCACAGGGCGGCGTGTCCTTTGACCGCGTAGTCAAGACCACCTGCTTCCTGTCCGACATCAACGACTTTGCTGCATTCAACGGCGTGTACGCGAAGTACTTCCCGGAAGGCGCTCCGGCTCGTTCCTGCGTTGAAGTAGCTGCTCTGCCGCTCGGCGCTAAGGTTGAAGTTGAGGTTATCGCAGTTCAGGGCTAAAAGCTAACCCTAAAAGACTCGAAACGTATGTTTCGAGTCTTTTTGTGCAGTAATGGAGAATTGAGAATGGAGAATGGAGAATGGAAAATGAACGTGGAATGAAACGTGTTATCGTATTTTTATCCGGAATAATCGTCATGTAACGCCAAATCGTAGGGTGCGGCACCTTCTCTTGCCCTTCGGGCAATTCACCTTGCCGCACCCTACGGTAAGGCTATCTGAAACGATGTTATTTTCTGCAAATGGCTTTATCTAACACTCATTTTCCATTTTCCATTCTCAATTTTCCATTACTTGATTTCCCACCAAAATGCTTGCTTTGCGGCCTTTGTATGCAAACGGCGAAAAATATTATGCGGTGAGAAGAAATTTATCGAAAAATGATAATGCAATTTGCGGCATACTGTTGTATAATAAAGCTATATCGGAAAATCTGGTCGTATGACCCTTGAGAAACGAAAGGATTTCTGCGATGAATAAAGTAAATGCCGTCATGGTTGGCGGCCTGTTTGACGAAAACGGCATTTCCGCTTTTGCGCGTCCGGTGTTGTTCGGCACTGCGGGCGATGCAATGCGGGATGCGTTGCCTGATGCGGTGGAGGCGTGCTTCTTTGCGCACGACGACAGAGAGCCTGCCGTTGCCGGCGCACAGGACATCGCGCTCGATGCCGCAAATCGTTTTGCCTCGCTGGCTGCGCTGCCGGAGAGCGAGCACGTTCTGGTGCTGGCGGCTCCGTTTGCACTGGCCGAGGAGGACGCTCTGTTCCATCTGGCGGAGACGCACCTGAACACCGGTTACGGCGTCAGCGTACTGTCTGCCGAGCAGCAGGGCTTTGATGCGGAAGGTCAGCCTCTGCCGAGAGACAGCCGCTGCTATGCCGCCATGTTCACCTGGGATATGCTGAAAAAGGCACTCGCGAGCGGCGCTGATACGCTCGACGGCCTGGTTGCGGCGGCTGTTGCAGCCGGTGCGCAGAAGGGCATTGCTATCACCAACAAGATTTACGTCATCTGCGACGGCACTGCCGCCTTTATGGCGCAGGTCGAGATGATGCAGCGTGTCAACTACGGCCTCATCAAGAAGGGCGTGCAGATCTTCGATCTGACCAGCACCTACATTGCGCCGGACGCTGATATTGCTCCGGGCGCGACCATTCTGCCCGGCTGTCACATCCGTCCCGGCTGCAAGGTCGGCGCGGGCGCGGTTATCGGCCCGAACACCATCCTCGAAAAAAAGGCCGAGATCGGCGCAGGCACCACGGTAAACAATTCGCAGGTTTATGAATCCACCGTCGGCAGCAATACCACGGTCGGTCCGTTTGCCTATATCCGCCCGCAGAGCGTGGTCGGTGACGGCTGCCGCATCGGCGACTTCGTAGAGCTGAAGAAGTCCACCATCGGCAACGGCACCAAGGTTTCGCACCTGACCTATATCGGCGATGCGACCGTCGGCGAGCGCGTCAACTTCGGCTGCGGCACGGTCGTTGTCAACTACGACGGCTATCACAAGTACCGCACCGAGATCGGTGACGACTGCTTCATCGGCTGCAATACCAACCTCGTTTCGCCTGTCAAGCTGGGCGACCGTGCGTTTACGGCTGCCGGTACGACTGTCACCAAGGACGTTCCTGCCGGTGCGCTGAGCGTTGCACGTTCCCGCCAGACCAATCTTGAGGGCTGGAACGACCGCCGCCGCGCCGCACACGAGAAGGACGAAAAGTAAATCCATAAAAACGTATATAAATCCACACGGAACAAAAAATATATTTATATGACGGAGGCAAATCAATGATTTCTCACGGAAAAAACATCAAAATTTTCTCCGGCAACTCCCATCCCGCACTGGCGATGCAGATCGCTTCTGCGCTCGGACTGCCGATCGGCAAGGCTGCCATCTCCACCTTCGCTGACGGCGAAATCTCGGTTTCCATTTCGGAATCCGTTCGCGGCTCGGACGTGTTCCTCGTACAGTCCACCTGCGGTCCGGTAAACAACAACCTGATGGAGCTGCTCATCATGATCGACTCCTGCAAGCGTGCATCGGCAGGCCGTATCACGGCTGTAATCCCGTATTTCGGCTACGCTCGTCAGGACCGCAAGAGCAAGGCGCGTGACCCGATCTCCGCAAAGCTGGTCGCAAACCTTATTACTGCTGCAGGCGCTGACCGCGTGCTGACCATGGACCTGCACGCTGCACAGATCCAGGGCTTCTTTGACATTCCGGTGGATAACATGCTCGGTTCTTCCGTTCTGATCCCGTACATTGCGGGCAAGTTCGGCGTCGGCACCGATGATACCGTTATCGTTTCTCCCGATCTGGGTTCGGTTACCCGTGCCCGCAAGTTCACCCAGAAGCTGGATATGCCGCTTGCCATCATCGACAAGCGCCGTCCGAAGGCCAACGTATCCGAGGTTATGAACATCATCGGCAACGTAGAGGGCAAGAAGTGCATTCTGGTTGACGACCTGATCGACACCGCAGGCACGCTCGTACACGCAGCGGACGCTCTGGTAGAGCGCGGCGGCGCGACCGAGGTTTACGCCTGTGCAAGCCACGGCGTACTGTCCGGACCGGCGATCGAGCGCATTCAGAACAGCCCGATCAAGGAGCTGACCATCCTCGATACCATCCCGCTGACCAACGACAAGAAGCTGGATAAGATCAACGTTCTGCCGGTTGCACCGGTGTTCACCGAGGCGATCGCGCGTATCTACGAGGAAACTTCGGTTTCGACCCTGTTCGATTAAGATTAACAGACGAAAGAGCTGTTGCATTGCGCAGCAGCTCTTTTTGTATATATTTTCTGCACCGGCTGAGCGGGGGACACGAACTGCCGCAGGCGTGTTCGCCCCTGACGGGCGGCACCTTTTCTGCACCGGCTGAGCGGGGTACTCGAACTGCGTTAGCGGGTTCGCCCCTGACGGGCGGAGAGTTTTCCGCTGAACCTCAGCGAGGGGGATTCGCCGTCTGCGGACGGCTGGGAGCGTCGCGGCGCCCGCCGCGGGGGCAAAAAGGAAGGACAACCTGCGGTTTTCCTTCCTCTTTGAACTCCTACGTTTCCCTTGTTAGATAGCCTGACGCAGACCAGAGGCGGCGACCGCTCCGAAAAGGGGAACGACAGAGGATTTTTTCCTCTGCTACGGACGAACTACCTTCGAGTCCGTCCTCTTGAGCAGCCTGTTCGCAGTGTCAGATACCATTCTGCTACACAGGTCGGCTACTCCACGCAGGGCGCAACATACCCGTGTTGCGCAATTCGTGAGCGCGTTATGATAGATAGCACCTGCGAAGATAAATTGTACCAAACGTCTAAATCGTAGGTGCCGTGCGGTACAACGTGTTAAAAGTTGCGCGGCACGGTTATGCCGCGCCTGCGTAGAGCAGCCCGTATGTGTAGCAGTACACTATCTGTGAACTGCGAATATGTTTGCGAAACAAACGCAAAGTAACCCTGTCGTTCCCCCATTTTCGCAGCGGTCACATGTCGGTAATCTGCGTCAGACTAACAAGCAAAAAGGAAGTGGGAGTTAAGAGGGTAGAAACCTTGGTGTCTACCCTCTTGCCCCGCCGCGGGGCGCGGCACGCTCCCGCCGCAGCGGCGGGCGCACTCCTCGCTGAATCCAGCGGAACCAATCAACGGCTTGCAGCAATGCTAGAAAGAGGTAATCCATGAAACTATTAGTCATCGGCGATGTGGTCGGTGAGGCGGGTATCGACGCGCTTCACGGCCTGCTCCGCCGCATCAAGCGCGACACCGGCGCGGATTTCGTCATCGTAAACGGCGAAAATGCGGCCGGCAACGGCGTTCTCCCGCGTCAGGCGGATGATATTTTGCCGCCGGCGCGGACGTGATCACGCTCGGCAACCATGTGTTCGGCAAGCAGCAGATCGTGCCGTATCTGGACAGCCGTTCGGATGTTCTCCGTCCGGCCAATCTTGCGCCGCAAAGCCCGGCCGGGGCTGGGGCATTATGACGGCCCGCAGGGCATGCGCCTGCTCGTCATGAACCTGATCGGCCGCTGCGACATGAAATACGGCCCGGATAATCCGTTCCTGTGTGCAGACCGCATCCTCAAGGAAAATGAGGGCATGTACGACGTGGCTCTTGCCGAAATCCACGCGAACGCCACGAGCGAAAAGCTGGCTATGGGCTATTACCTCGATGGCCGCGCGGCGCTGTCTGGGGGCACGCACACACATGTGCAGACCGCGGATGAGCGCGTCAATCCCAAAGGGCACCGGTTATATCACGGACATCGGCATGACCGGCCCGATCGTGTCCGTGCTCGGCGTGCGCGTGGAGCAGTCCATCGCCATGTTTCGCGGTGACCTGACCGAGTATTTCAAGACAGCTGAGGGCGACTGTGCAGTTTCCGGTGCGCTGTTCGATATTACAAGAAACGGAAAATGCAATTCCGTCACCCGCGTGTGGGAGCGCTGGAATGTGAGATAAAGTGTACGCAGATGCACAGTATCGCATTTTTGATACACGATTGCGCATTGTGAAACGGATTTTGCCATGCGGAAACGTTTTCGCAAAAAAGTTCTATCGGCGGACAAGTGACCGTGTCAGGAAAACAGTGAGAAATCCCTCAGGTTTTGTACATTTTGCAAGAACTTGCAATCCGACTTGCAAAAAAGCAAAATCACAGTTGACGAGAGGGTGGGTTTGCGGTATGCTATAATCGAAAGACAATGGGGCAAAGGTTAAGAAATTTAACCGGCCCGGTTAGCATGCCGTGGCGAGGGACTCCGCGGTGCTTAAGGAGGAAATGATACAGATGAACTCATTGCTCACCAAATTCACCTTTACCGATGAATTGACCGATGTCATCGAGAACTGCAAGGGCGTATTTGTTCCCACCAGCAAGGCGGAACTGTACGACATGGTATTCGGTCCGGAACATGCCGACGTGTACGACGTTGTATTCGATGTACCGGGCAAGGGCCAGATCAAAGGAAGCTGACGTTGTACGCTGCAAGAACGGCGCATCCGTTAACTTTGTAGAGGATTACATGCGCCGCCGCGAGCCGGACTGCATGCGCATCGCAGACGACAAGCCGACCGATAAGAAGCGCTTCGCGGATGTGTACGGCTACAAGTTCGACAAGCTGCGCCGCGAGACCATGGACTGGTTCAAGACGCAGGAGCTGATCCTCATGCCGTTTAATTCCGGCGGCAACCAGTACGGCTACGGCTCCATGCTCGTATGCCCGAAGCAGTGCGCTTTCTTCGCATTTGCGCTGGCACATCTGCAGGGCTTTGTAAGCGCAGAGGAGACCGAGGGCTACAAGCCGCGTGCGATCATCTATGTCGCGCCGCCGTTCCGTCACACCCACTTCAACGGCAAGCAGGTCGTTGTTCACAACCGTCTGGATGACTGCCACGAGGTATTCTCCTATAACCTGTATCCGGGCCCGTCTGCCAAGAAGGGTGTTTACTCCGTACTGCTCGACATTGGCGAGCAGGAGGGCTGGACCACCTGCCATACTTCCGCAGGCCGTCTGATCACCCCGTACGAGAACGAGCTTGTCATCATGCACGAGGGCGCTTCCGGCGGCGGCAAGAGCGAGATGCTGCAGGACATCGCCCGCGAGCCGGACGGCGAGGTGCTGCTCTCTACCAACACGGTAACGGGCGAAAGACCTACCTGCATATCAGCTCCACCTGCAAGATTGAGCCGGTGTGCGATGATATGGCTACCTGCTATCCGGGCGTGCAGAACAACTCCGGCAAGCTGGTACTCGTTGACGGTGAGGACGGCTGGTTTCTCCGCATGGACGGCGTAACCCACTACGGCTGCGATCCGGTTTACGAGCGCATCTGCACCGAGCCGAAGGAGCCGCTGTGCTTCTTCAACATGGAAGGCCATCCGGGTGCAACCCTGCTGATCTGGGAGCACACGCTGGATTCCAACGGCAAGCCGTGCTCCAACCCGCGTGCCATCGTGCCGCGCTGGGATGTTCGAACATCGTCAAGGAGCCGGTAGAAGTAGACGTACGCTCTTTCGGCGTTCGTATGCCCCCTCCACCCGCGATAACCCGAACTACGGCATCATGGGTATGCTGCATATCATTCCGCCGGCACTGGCTTGGCTGTGGCGTCTGATCGCACCGCGCGGCTTCAATAACCCGTCTATCGTAACCGGCAACGAGCTGAAGAGCGAGGGCGTTGGTTCCCTACTGGCCGTTTGCAACCGGCAAGCGCGTAAAAGCAGGCCAACCTGCTGCTGCACCAGATCGTGGACAGCCCGAACACCCGCTAAGTCCTGATCCCGAACCAGCACATCGGCGTTTACAAGGTCGGCTTTGCGGCTGAGTGGATCTCCCGTGAGTATCTGGCACGCCACGGCGGCGCAAAGATCCGCCGCGAGCACCTTGAGCCGGCACGCTGCCCGCTGCTCGGCTACGCGATGAAGGATCTGACCATCGACGGCCAGAAGATCCGCTCTAAGTTCCTGCGCGTTGATACGCAGGACCGCGTAGGCACCGACGGCTACGATGCAGGCGCAAAGATCCTGACCGACTTCTTCCGCAAGGAGCTGGCGAAGTTCGATACGCCGGAGCTTGAGCCGCTCGGCAAGCAGATCATCGACTGCTTCATGAACGGTGGCACGCTGGAGGACTTCGAGAAGATCACTCCGACCGGCCTCTAATAAAACGTAAAGAAAATCACCGAAACAAATCGTTTCGGTGATTTTTTGTTTTCGGCACGGAATAGACGGGGAACGTGAACCGCGTAAATTTTACCGCAGAATAGTTAGCGACTCTCGATTTGCCGAACGGTCAGCAAGTCACCTTCCACAGTGAATTTGACCTCGAATCCCGCAAACGGGAAGCCGTACACGCGGCCTGCCTCGTGCTGATACCCCGGTCGGGGGTCCTGTGCGAGTACGTTCAGCAGGGTTTGACGCCGCTCCTCGGGCAGTTTTCCGAGCAGAGCCGCCGGACATTCCACGCGCACCGCATCGGTCGTCAGCGCAAAGCCGCCGCGTGCCTCCGGATGTGAATCCGTGTACGCAAGGTACGGCTTGATGTCGAAGATCGGCGTGCCGTCCATCAGGTCTGCGCCCGAGATATGCAGCACCGGGCCGTCCGGCGTGTTGAGCTCCACGCGGTCAAGCCGCACCGAGGACAGTCCGATCTCGTTCGGCCGGAACGGCGAGCGTGTCGCAAATACGCCGATGCGCTTGTTGCCGCCCAGCTTGGGCGGGCGCACGGTCGGGGACCAGCCCTCACGCACGGCTGCCGAAAACTGCCAGATCAGCCACAGATGCGAGAAGCCCTCTATGCCGCGCAGCGCATCCGCGTTGCGGTATTCCGGCTCGAATACAATGCGCGCCGGTACGTCCGCCAGCCCGCTCTGACGCGGAATGCCGAATTTGGTGGGGAAATCGCTGCGTATCCGCGCAATAATGTGCATTTCTACCGTCTGTGACATAAGAATTCTCCTTTGGGGTGATATATTCAGTATAGCACAGGAAATGTCGGGTGCAAAGCGGTGTTTTACAGATTGTTAATGTTAGATACTGTTGTAACTGTGCTGGCTGGTTGAAAACTGCGTATTGCGTGCGAAATCATCTATGTTATGAATAGAAAAAGTTGTGTTTTGATTTTGGCTGACACCAATTTGACACCATTTGCGCTGAAAAGCCTCAGAAATGACACCAATCAATTCGACATAAGGGAAAATCAGTTTTGAGAGGATGTTGAAATTGATTGACGAAGGCTGTAAGATATTGTACAATATTTACAAAGAGGTAAAGGAGTAAAAAAGATTATGAAAAACTCGAAACGCTGGATCAGCGGAGCAATGGC
>VOFG01001556.1_pt1 | contig 147746 bp, 136 predicted proteins | sample 5384171 | NCBI WGS metagenome assembly VOFG01 (sample SAMN12384726, study PRJNA508395) | human gut metagenome | isolation source: healthy gut F | host: Homo sapiens
CTATAATAACTCTATTGAACGTGCGCCCCATGTTTGCATGAAGGTGCCCACCGGCGGCGGCAAGACTTTTATGGCCTGCGCTTCCGTTCGGCGGATTTTTGATGCCTTGCCCACTGGAAAGCCGCAGGTGGTGGTGTGGCTGGTCCCCAGCGATTCCATCCTGACACAGACCATCCGCACGCTATCCGATGTGGATCACCCTTACCGGCAGAGGCTGGATCAGGATTTTGCCGGGCGTGTCGGCGTGTACACCAAGGAAATGCTGCTGAACGGGCAGAACTTTTCGCCGGACACTGTGCGGGAAATGCTGACGGTCTGTGTGATGAGCTATGGCTCACTGCGCATTGACAGCCGGAAGAAGGACGTCCGCAAGGTCTATCAGGAAAATGGCAATCTGTTCCGCTTTGCAGAGTATTTCAAGGACACGCAGGCGCTGTTGGCCGATACGCCGGATACGGCGCTGATTCAGGTGCTGCGCCATCTTGAGCCTGTTGTGATTGTGGACGAAAGCCACAATGCAGAATCGAAGCTCAGCACGGAGATGCTGAATAATCTGAATCCGTCCTTCGTACTCGATCTGACGGCAACGCCGCGAAAAAACAGCAACATTATCTCCTATGTAGACGCCCGTGAGCTGAAGAAGGAGCACATGGTAAAGCTCCCCGTAGTGGTATATAACCGCACCACCCGGCAGAGTGTCATTCAGGATGCCATCCAGCTGAGAGGAAGCATTGAGCAGGAAGCTATTGCCGCAGAAGCAGTTGGCGGGAAGTATATTCGGCCCATTGTACTGTTTCAGGCACAGCCGCGCACTGGGGACAACAGCGATACGTTTGATAAAATCAAGGCGATGCTGGTAGGCATGGGCATTCCGAAAAACCAGATAGCGGTGAAAACATCTGATGTGGATGACCTCAAGGGACAGAACTTGATGAGCAGGGATTGTGAAATCCGATACATCATCACCGTCAACGCGCTGAAAGAGGGCTGGGACTGCCCCTTTGCCTACATATTGGCATCACTGGCCAACCGCACCTCCACCGTGGATGTGGAGCAGATTTTGGGACGCATTCTGCGTCAGCCCTACGCGATGCAGCACAGCTCGCCGCTTCTGAACACCTCCTATGTGCTGACAAACTCCGTGGACTTCCACACCACCTTGGAGAAAATTGTGGCTGGTTTGAATAAAGCGGGCTTCAGCCGTAAGGATTACCGTATCGGTGAAGCGATGGAAGAACCGCAGGCTGTGACTCAACCGGAAGCAGAACAGACGGAAATTCCATTTGCGCCGCAAGCCACTGAGTCCGATGCCTTTGACGATGTAAATGTACAGGAAGTGAAAACGGCGCTGGAAAGCACGGCGCAGGGAAGCACTGCGATTTCTGCAATGGTTCGAGAAGCAACGGTGCAGGCGGAAACCTACACGGCGGCGGCCAACGAAGCGGATGACGGATTTATGGGAGGTGAGCTGGGAGATATGCTGATACAAAATAGGGTACAGCCCTATCTTGCTGAAGAGGTATCCGCATTGCGGATTCCGCAGTTTTTCCTTCGTTCCGTTCCGGATTTATTTGGCGATGAATTTGAACTGCTGGAGAAGGAGAATCTTTCCGAGGGATTTTCTCTGACCGGGCAGGATGCACAGGTTAGCTTTGAGCTGGCCACCGGTGAAATGTACCGCGTTGATGTGGAGGATCACGGCGAGGCAGTGCCTAAGTACAAGCGTGCGGACAGTGAGCTGAGTGAATACATCCGCAATCGCATGGCACAGCTTCCGACAGAACAGAAAATTCAAAGCTGCACCAATATGCTGTGCGCCCAGATCAATCGGAACAATCGATATGCAGCATCGGAGATCAACGACTATGTGCGTAGAATTGTTGGCGGCATGACACAGGATGAGTTGGCAGCTATGGAGACAGCCATCCCGACATACGCAGCCAAGATTTCTAAGAAGATTGAAGGGCTGGAAGAGGCATATCGGGAAGAGCAGTTCCTTCGCTGGCTGGATGCAGGCAAGATTGTGTGCCGCGAGAGTTATGTACTGCCGTCTGTAATTACACCTGCCAACACAACGGATGCCATTCCCAAGTCCTTGTATGAGGCTGAGAAAGATGATATGAATCCGGAAGAGCACGAGCTGATCGACGCCGTAGTAGCCCTCGACAATGTCAAATGGTGGCACCGAATCATTGAGAAGAAGGGCTTCCGGCTGAATGGCTTTATCAACCATTATCCTGACTTCATGGTAATGACCAAGTCCGGAAAGCTGGTGCTGATTGAATATAAAGGTGATGACCGCGATAACAGCAACAGCGCCCGTAAGCTGAAGCTCGGCCGTAAATGGCAGGCTCAGTGCGGGCAAGAGTATCGGTATTTTATGGTGTTCAAAAACCGCGATTTCGGCATTGATGGCGCATATACGCTGGATCGGTTTGTTGAGATTATGCGGGAGCTATAACATCTTTAATCGCTGTGGCCACGACGCTGGGAAGTTTTGCTGCTTTATTATAATGCCAATTTTACTGGTGGGAGGTTGCAATGGGAATCAGATTTACAGGAATCAGTACGCCAATAGGTGGACTCGAATGGGAATATACCGATAAAAAAGAGCATCCATCTGAGTTGCTAATATATCCCGGGCAGAAAATACAAGTTTTTATCAGTTCAATTTGTGGGAAAGAAAAATATGACCGTGTTCGTTCTGAACTAAAGCGACATATTGAAGCCACCGGTTTGGCAGTAGTGTATCTTTTTGAAGGTACAGGGGCCTCAACTGTAGCAGCGGGGGCGCACTACTTATATGCACTCGAAGATAGCGATGTTTGCATTTTTTTGATTGACAATGCTGATGGTATTTCACCGGGGGTGCAAGAAGAAATTGACATGGTCAAAAGGAACAACATCAAGGCGCTCTACTATTTTTGTGATGAAACGCAAAAGGAGAAAACGCCTTTAGAAAAAAGCCTTCGGGGTTCCCAGTTTGCTAAAAGTAAAACCATTCACCAATTTAGTGAGCTTATGCAGAATGGAGCACAAGATTTACTTGACGATATCATTTCTGTATACCACCACTATTGCAAAAATAGGTTTAATTTAAGAAATGCAACCGAAGCAGAAGATATTCAGCAGGTTGAATTTATTAGAGGCAGGGATATCCAAACACTGACAATGCCAAAAACGGTGTTAAAAAACATTGATAAATCTACTGACTATTACCTGAAATATGCCTTGGGTTATTCTGGAATTCGCATTCCTGGAGAAGAAGAGAAAACCGGAGAAATGGATGAGTGGTGCATACAGTTTTTGCCGGTTTTATTTGAGGGCAAAACTATTAAGCAGTTTAATGTTGCTTTATTCCTTGAGGCCTTGAAGAAAAATCAAACAGATTGTTATTCCTCCCTCGTAGCTGTTCGGTGGGAAGCTATACAAGCGTATTTTATGGGTGATGTTGACTCTTGCATCAAGCATCTGGAAAAAGCTTTAGCTTTAGCCAGAGAGTTAAAACAACCATCATGGGTGATAAATGATATTCTAATTGATTTAAGAAACCAGCAGATAGTGTTAGATGCCATCAATAATCGCTTCTCGATGCCCACGGCACAACAAGAACTTTCTAATAGTGAAGAAGAAATTTATTATCCGCTGATTGATCGTGTCCATGAATCTCTATATCAAAAAATTGCCGAAAATGCATACAAGCAGAAATTAACTTCGCCATACTCTGTCACGTTAGGCGCCGATTATACTCAATACGGCAATTGGATTGCGAGTTCTCTCATAATCGCTATGCATAATGGATCGCTGACGCATATATTACTTACTTATGATAAGGTGCGAGATTTTGTTTTTAACCTTAGCTGCAAATATAATGATTGGCGTTTACGCCGGAATCTACTTCAACTTGCGGTGTTTGATGGAAAACGCAAAGAAGTCGAAGGGCTGCAACGGACATATCCCGCATTGCTGGCCCGCATGACAGCAGAAGATGCAGACGCGATCATGGAATTCTGCAATAACCAACCTCTTGCATATAGGAGGTTTGAAAGCCAGCTTTTGGGATTTGGGGCCGTTTCCTACTTCTTGAGTGATAAAGCCTATTCTGAATATGAAACGATTATAGTCAAAGGAATTAATTTCTTTATCAATAGTGAAAAACCTGTTTTATCAATCGGTGCAGATATTTTTAAATGCCTTGATGATGCAGCTTACAGGATGAAACAAGAAAGCCTCGTTGACATTTGCTGCCTGTTTATGGAGCATAACTTTAGGCGTTGGTATGGGGAAATGTTCACATTGATTGCCAACAGAATTGACCTAGGAAAGCTGGAGGATGATTCCGCTAAAAAATTACTTTCGCATATCATTGATTTGATACAAGAAGAGAAAGACAGAGATCAGATAAAAAACTTCCCAAGGTTCCTATATGTGCTGCGGAAACAAAATCGACAGTTAACAAATAAACTCGATTCGCTTGTCGCGGAATACTTTCCAACATTTTATTCCGGTGAATATAGGCTAGAAACAATGGAACTTGAGGATTGCCATATGGCGGATTTTGTTCGCCAGTATACAGAACAGATAAAGCAAAATAATGACCGTCAAGGGAAGAATGGAACTTACTACGGACATGCATTTCGTAATGCGGCAACTATCCGTTCCATCTTTGTTTGTCGTGAAGATAGATGGAATTCTCAACTTATGGATGATGTTATCGACGCGGCTTCAGAGACATTACTGCATTCAAAAGAAAGTATTCGTACCAAACTGGATTCTATTTCACTACTAATCTGCATTATTATAAAGTTTCCAGAAGATTATAAACGTAATGCTGGAATTTACAATACCATTTATGAGCAACGAGAATCTATAACCGCATCCGGGAATTCGTTTGTGGAAGCTAATATCGATAGTGTGGCGCTTCAAGTATGCCTTAACCTATTGTTTACAGCGATGGGAATTGACACCTATACGTCTATTCTTGAACTTCTACCTCTTGCCCAAAATGATGCAGCAACATCAATTTCGATAGCCACAACTATTGATGAATACCTTGAACTTACAAACGCTATCACACTTCCCAGCAGGGTGGAGACCGTGGTTCTGCAAAATGTGCTTGGGTGGCTACATTCGGAGCATTTGGATTTGCGCTGTATTGCCTCAAGAATACTATTGGCGTTAGCAAGGAATCCAGAGAACGGGAGCATAGTTGACCGGCAACTAATAAACTTGATTGACGAAGACTGCGTTTATATCAAAAACCTTGTTTTGAGAAGAATAAACAAATCAAAAGGCGTTAGTGATTCAGTTAAAGAATATATCATGAACAAGTGTAAATCTGATCCTAATTACGTTGTTCGCATGGTATGCTCAGAAGAAATGCGAGCGTATCCGCAATAAAACTGAATAATGAACTGCCGCCCGATGGTCAGCTGACCACCGGGCGGTGCTTTTCTCCTCCCTTCTCTTCCCGGTCGAGACTAGCTTCTCCTTCATCACTATGTACTACTTCCACCCATTCCGTTTGGCCAAATCATCCATCGCTGCGCAGAACCTCTCCCACGGTGCCAATGTTATCTGTGACGGGTCGCCCTCGCGGATACGCATGGTGCGGCGGATCTCCTTGGGGATGACCACGCGGCCGAGGTCGTCGATCCGGCGCACGATTCCGGTTGCCTTCATATTCGGAAAACTCCTTTGCTCTGTTTTGCGTTTCGGCAACCCTATTTTCTGCAAAATCCGGTAGTCTATGCAGTCCGTGCCGCTCACGGGCGTTCCAGTTTTTTCTTCAAAAAATGTCTGCCGCGGCGCAAAACGTCCCCGGAGCAGAGCGCATCTGCACCGGGGACGTTTTCGGATCGCTCGGGCCGCCTCAGACGATCTCGAGATCGTCGCGGTCGCGGAGCATGTACTTTTTCAGCGGGGTCAGGCTGGCGAGCCAGTAGAGCAGGCCGCCGCAGATGGCATCGAAGCCGCTGCCCGTGAAGATGAGAAACAGCGGGCTCTGAATGCTGCCGGTCAGCGGATTGTACACGAACAGGATCGTGATCAGGCACGAGAGGATGACGCAGCCGATGCCGACCAGGTTGAACCCGCCGGTGAACCGGTACGCATCGTGCCCCTCGATGAAGTAGGCCGCCTTGAGCGACAGCTTCCACTTTTTCACAACGAGATAGTCCACGACGATCATGCCGATGATCGGCGCCTGAATGAACGCGGCAATGGAGATGAACGCGCCGAAGTGCTCTTCCACGCCGCCCCAGACGGTCAGCGCGCTGACATACACCATGGCGATGAGCACCAGCACCTTATAGCTGACCTTGGGCATGCCGCTCTTGACGATCATGCAGTTGACATAGGAGCCGGTACCCTGCGTGCCGACATTCGCAAACGCGACCAGCAGCAGGCTCAGCAGCGCGAAGCCGGAGCCGCAGAGGTAGGAGAGCATATTGGTAGGATCGCTCTCGTACACGCCGGTGCGCACGAACATCGCCAGCGCCATCACGCCGCCGGCGGCGACGAAAAACGGCGCGACCACGCCGTAGGCCAGCGTTGTGCCCCAGTAGCCGCCGCGCTCGGTCTTGGCCAGGCGCGGCAGCACCAGCGCCTGCGTTGACCACGAGAACGCGAACGCCACGTTGCCCTCGGCCGAGATCATGAACGCCTGCAGCGGCGTCATGTCCGCATCCAGCTGCGGTTTGACCGCCACGATCTCGCGCAGCGGCACGGCCGTGAAGCACAGCACGACGACGACTGCACCGACCGCCAGCAGCGCCGTGACCAGAAAGCGGTTGGTCCACTTGATGACATTCGGCCCGCCGAGTGCGATGAGCGTGCCGAGCACGACGCACAAGCAGCCCAATATCGGGTTCCAGACGGCCGCGTTGAGCACGAGGCCGAACTTCGCCGCAAGGTTGATCATCGACGAGGAAAACAGGCTCGCCGCGACCGCGTACCAGCCGAAGTTTGCCACGCTGATGATCGTGGACAGCACAGCCACGCCGCGCCGCCCCAGCACCGAGCGCAGCCAGATCCACAGATCAATGCCGTAGCGCGTGGCAAAGATGACGGGCAGGCACTCGATGAACACCCAGACGATGTTGAAGCAGAAAATGTTGATGAGCATTCTGCTGAAGGAGAGGTACTGCGCGACATAGGCGCCCTGCGTATAGCACCACGTGGCGATGGCAAAGCCGCTCGTGGACAAAAACAGATCCAGGAAGGAATACTGCCGGTCGCCCTTGAGCATGGGCACAACGCCCGTAACGGTCTCCTGCCGGATATAGCTTTCTCTGTCTGTCATGGTTCAGCCTCCCAGCATGCAGGTCACGATCAGCACCAGACTGGCCGCCACGCTGGCGATGATGATGCCATAATCGACCCGGGTCATTTTCTTGGGGAACTCGTAGGTGTCGGACTGCATGATCTCCAGCCGCCGCTCGGTCTCCTCGTAGATGAGCTGTTCAATCGAGCCCTGCTGGGCCTCTGTCTTCTGCTTCAAGCAAACTCCTCCTCATGGTCATATCGCTCCAGCGTCAGCCGGGCGTATTGCTTTGTGTATTTATACCAGATGTAGAGATACTCGCCGACGTGCTTGGCGCACGCCTCCTGATACAGCCCCCACAAAAACCAGAAGTAGGACGCCATGGCCACATAGCCGATGTAGTGGCGCAGCTCCGCCCCCGTGGGCGCGTGGCCGAGATAGCGTGCGATCACCTGCTCCGCCTCCTCGGGCGTGTAGTCCGAGCAGGCGATAAATGTGCCGATGTCGCAGCCAGGGTCGGCCATGCCGGCATATTCCCAGTCGATCAGGTACATCTTCCCCTGCTTGTCGATCAGGAAGTTTGGGTTATAGCTGTCGCAGTGGCAGGCGCACAGGGGGACCGCGTCGCCCTTCAGGCGCTCGTGCAGCGCGCACATCGTCTCGTGCAGCTCCTGCATGCCGGTAAAGTCGGAGACGTCCGTCCCCTGCAGCAGGTCGAGAAAGCCGTTGATCTTCTCCCAGATGTCAAACCGGCCGTCGAGCTGTATGCCGCTCGTGTGCAGGCGGCGCAGCATACGCAGCGCCGTGTCGACCTGTTCGTCGTTATGATAGTCCAGAATGGCCGCGTCCTCGATATAGTGCGAGATCTTCCAGCCCTTGGCCGCGTCGATGTAGAGAAACGTGTCGTCGAGCCCCAGCGCCTTGGCCGCCTCCAGCGCCTGCGCCTCGGCCGGGCGGTCGATGTAAGCCTCCGTGCCCGCACCGGGGTGGCGGTACACGTAGTCCCGGCCGTTGCACGTGAACTTGAACGACAGGTTCGTCAGCCCCGTCTTGATCGGGATGATGCCGTGGATGCTGTCCGGTGTGCAGTGGAGCACGGCGCAGATGTTATCGAAAATGTACGAGTCGGCATTGGTGACATAGGCGCTGTCAAACGCCCGCAGCTCATCGAGCGAGTCGAACTCATGGATGCCGCCGGGATATTTGCGGATGTACATCTCCAGCTCGCGGATGTGCCGGGCGTACAGATCCTCCCATAGGCCCGCCCGTGTGACCGGGCTGTCATACTCCCGCTCGAGGATCTGCGTGAACTTCTCGCTGAAGCTGCGGTCGAAATAGACGTGGCCGAACATGTACCATGCGTCGCTCCCGCCGACCTGCACGCCCGTGATGCGGCCCTTGCGGTTCGTGACCATGCAGTACTCGTCCGTTTTGCCTGCGCTGTAGAGCGACGCGTAATACGCCTGATACACATAGGGCTCAAACGGGTTTTGCTCAAAGTAGTTGTCCGAGGAGCAGATGAAGGTGTTTTTCAGCCGGTCGCGGACGAGCATGAGCGTGGAGGGGTTGTTGTAGCGGTGGTAATCCTCGTTGATGACGATCTTCACATGGAAGCGGTCCTCGAGGTAAAACAGCTTTTCCTTCATATAGCCGACCACGACCGTGATGTCGTCGATGCCCGCCGCCTGCAGCTGGCGGATCTCGCGCTCGATGAGCACCTCGCCCTTCACCTTCAGCAGGGCCTTCGGCTTTTCATACGACAGGGGGGCAAAGCGCGAGCTCATGCCCGCCGCCATAATGACGGCGTTGTCCACCCGGTACGGCGCGAGCGCCGCAAGCCCCGCATCCGTGATGCGGTTTGCCCCGTCGAGACAGCCCATGGCGCTCAGCTCCTTGACCATCCCGTTCACGGTGCCGAGCGCTTTGCCGGTGCCCTGCGCGATGGCGCGCTGCGAAAGCGCCGGCTCGCCCGCGGGACGGGCGGCAATGTAGCTGAGCAGCACAAACTGGTTTTTTGTCAACAAGATCGTCAGACTCCCTTGCGTTCATTTTCTTGATATGCAATGCGCATTATGAACTTATTCCCCGGATTTGTCAAGCGCATTTAAAAACCATGTCGGAAATATGTGCAGATTCCCTTGTGTTTCGGATTTCGACATTATATAATGAAAAAATGTTGTAAAGGATGCGTTTGCTTTCTATGGTCTACCTGGTGCTGATATATGCCCTGATCTACACACTGGGCGAGTTCGTTTCCCGCAGGATCGGCCTGCCGCACAGCGTCACTTTCGCGGGGCTGGCGGTCTTTCTCGCGGCGGCGCTGATCCTTTACCGACGCAGATACGGTCTCGGCGCCTGCCGCCGGGGGCGGAAGCGGTGGCCGGGGCTGCTGTTGCTGCTGCTCTGGCCGGCCGGCGATCTGGTGCTGGCCGCCTGCGGCCGCAGCGCCGCCGCGGACGGGTTTTTCGCCTGCGGGATGTACGTCGTGTGCGGCATGGCGGAGGAGCTGGCTTTCCGCGGGTATCTGTGGGAACATACGCAGCGGCTGCGGCCGCTGACGGCGGCCGTGCTCAACGCGGCCGTGTTCGGCGTGTTCCACGCCGTCAATCTCATCGGAGGCGCACCGGGCGCCGTCGGCATACAGGCGGTGTGCGCCGCCTGCACGGGCTTCGCCCTGTGCGGGACGGTCGCCTATTACCGCTCCATCGTGCCGGCGCTGGGCATCCATGCGCTCATCAATCTCTTCGGCGGACTTTTCCCCGCCGATGACCTTCGCGGCGCCGGGCTGCTCGTGTCCGGGTTCTGTGCCGCCTGCAGCGTGCTCGCCGGGCTGTGGATGCTACGGGCAGAGGAGAACGGAAAACATGAAACTGTACATTGATCCTGGCACGGGCAGCATGCTCTTTGCCATTCTGATCGGCATCATCGGCGCACTGAACTTTGCGCTGCGGGGCTGGATCATCAAGCTGCGCTTTCTCCTGAGCGGCGGAGAAAAGACCGCCGTCGACCAGGAAAAGCACCCGCTGGCCGTCTTCGTGGACGACAAGCGCTACTGGAACGTGATGGAGCCCGTGTGCCGCGAGCTGGACCGGCGCGGGCTGGACGTCGCGTATCTGACGGCGTCGCCCGACGATCCGGCGCTGCAAAACCCCTACGCGCACGTGCACGCGGAGTTTCTCGGCGAGGGCAACAAGGCCTTTGCCAAGCTCAACTTCCTGCGTGCGAACGTGCTGCTGTCCACCACGCCGGGGCTGGATGTCTACCAGTGGAAGCGCTCGCCGGGCGTGGACTGCTATGTGCACATCCTGCACGCGGCCAACGAGGTCGCCGGCTACCGGATGTTCGGCATCGACTATTACGACACGGTCTTCGTCTCCGGCGACTATCAGATCCGCGACCTGCGCGCGCTCGAGGCGCTGCGCGGCCTGCCCGCCAAGGAGGTCGTGAAGATCGGCATCCCCTACATGGACGAGATGAAGCGGCGGCTGGACGCCGCCGGCCCCATCGCGCCGCACAGGACAACGGTGCTCATCGCGCCGTCCTGGGGGCCGAGCGCGATCTTCAGCAAATACGGCGGCAAGATCATCGACAAGCTGCTCGCCGGCGGCTACCATGTCATCATCCGCCCGCACCCCCAGTCGTACAAGTCGGAAAAGGACATGATCGGCAAGCTCATGGCCGCCTACCCGGACTCGGAGGATCTGGAGTGGAACCGCGACAACGATAACTTCGACGTGCTCCGGCGCGCCGACCTGCTCGTCTCCGATTTCTCCGGCGTCATCTTCGATTTCACGCTGGTCTTTGACAAGCCCGTCATCTACGCGGACACGAAGTTTGACAAGAGCCCCTACGACTGCTGGTGGCTCGACACGCCGTACTGGACGTTCGAGATCCTGCCGCAGATCGGCCAGCAGCTCACCGAGGACAACTTCGACACGCTCGGCGACATGGTGCAGCAGTGCCTGACCGACCCGAAATACGCCCAGGGCCGCGACACGGCAAGAGCGCAGACCTGGGTCTATCCGGGCGAGGGCGCCGTGCGCGCCGCGGACTATCTCGAGCAGAAGGTGAAGGAACTTACCGCAACGCATGAGGAGAAAGAACCGTGACATTTTTTCAGATACTGGATTCCCTGCTGCTGCAGCCGCTGCAGCTTTTGTTTGAGGTCGTCTATGTCAACGCCAACCGCGTGATCGGCAACCCCGGCCTGTCCATCATCGTGCTGAGCCTGGTCATGAACTTTCTGGTGCTGCCGCTCTACATGCGGGCCGACGCGCTGCAGGAAGAGGAGCGCGACATGGAGGCCCGCCTGCACCGCGGCGTGACGCACATCAAAAAGACGTTCCGCGGCGACGAGAAGATGATGATCCTGCAGACCTACTACCGCCAGAACCACTATAAGCCCACGTATGTTCTGCGCAGTGCGGTGTCGCTATTTCTGGAGATTCCGTTTTTCATCGCCGCCTACCGCTTCCTGTCCGGGCTGGAGCTCATCAAGGGCGTGTCCTTCGGGCCGATCGCCGACCTCGGCGCCGCCGACGGGCTGATCGCCATCGCCGGCGTGCACATCAACCTCCTGCCCATCATCATGACGGCGGTCAACCTCGTCTCGTGCATCATCTTCACGAAGGGCGCAACGCCCAAGACGAAGATCCAGCTGTACGTGATGGCGGTGTTCTTCCTGTTTTTCCTGTACGCCTCCCCCGCCGGTCTGGTGTTTTACTGGACGCTCAACAACATCTTCTCCCTCATCAAGACCATCTTCTACAAGCTCAAGCATCCGGGGCGGGTGCTCAAGATCCTGGCCGCCGTCGCCGGTGCGGCGCTGCTGGCGCTCGGTCTCGTGCGCTATTCCTTCTCCGAGCGGCCGGTCGTCAAGGCCGCGCTGCTGCTTCTGGGCGCGGCGCTGATGCTGCCCCTGATCGTGGGGCTGATCCGCACGAAGAAGCCCGCCGCCGGCAAGCCCGCCACCAAGCCGAACGCAAAGATCTTCTTTGGCTGCGCCGCGTTCCTGGCGCTGTTCATCGGCGGGTATATCCCGGCGTCCGTCATCTCGTCGTCCGCGCAGGAATTCGTGAACGTGCAGATGTACTACAGCCCGATCTGGTTCGTCATCAACAGCCTGTGCCTCGCCATCGGCACCTTTGTCATCTGGTTCGGCATCTTCTACTGGCTGGCCAGCCCGAAGGGCAAGGTCGCCTTTGAGAAGGTTTTGTGGATGCTCGTCGGCGTCGCCATCGTGGATTTCATGTTCTTCGGCAAGTACCTCGGTGTGCTCTCGTCCACGCTCAGCTTTGAGGGCGGCATGCAGTTTGCGCCGGCCGAGCTCTGGGGCAACCTGCTCGCAATCGCGGCCACCGCCGGTGTCATGTATCTGGTCTATCGACGGTGGAGCAAGCATGTATTCAAGGCAGCGCTCGCGTTCGTTCTGGCCATTGCCATCATGCTGCCGATCAATATCGGCAGCATCCACTCGCAGATCAAGAGCATCCGCCAGACGATGGAAGAGAGCGGCGGTGTGCCGGAATACACCATGAGCAAGACCGGCAAAAACGTCATCGTGCTCATGCTCGACCGCGCCGTGGGCGCATTCCTGCCGTATATTTTCAACGAAAAGCCGGAGCTGCAGGCACAGTTCGACGGCTTCACCGCTTATACGAACGTCGTCTCCACCGGCGCTTTCACGAACATGGGCACGCCCGCGCTCATGGGTGGATACGAATACACGGTCGACCAGATCAACCTGCGCAAAGATGAAAAGCTGGTCGACAAGCACAACGAAGCGCTCAAGATGATGCCGGTCCTGTTTGACCAGAACGACTTTGACGTCACGGTCTTCGACCCCATCTACGCCAACTACCAGTGGGTGCCCGACCTGTCCGTCTTCTCCGATTACCCGGACATTCACCGCTATATCACCTTCGGCGCCTTTGAATCGGACATGAGCCCGAAAAACTGGGTCAGCGCGAATATGCGCAATTTCTTCGGTTACAGTCTCATGAAGGTGTGCCCCGTCGCTGCGCAGTCCATCCTCTATGACAACGGCAACTATAACCGCAGCAGCGTGCAGACGGAGGAGGAGGAAAATTTCGTCGAGCAGACGATCACCAGCCCCCACACCGCCACCGGCATGGACGCCACGTTCCTCAAGGGATACCATGCACTGACCCATCTCCCGACGATCACGCAGACCACCAAGAGCGGGGACAACACGTTCCTGTTCATGACCAACGACACCACGCACTCCCCCGTGCTGCTGCAGGAGCCGGATTATTCCGTTGCCGGCACCATTGATAACACGGAGTATGACAAAACGCACGCGGACCGTTTCACCGTTGACGGCAAGTCGATCACCATGGAGGAGGATGTCCAGTTTGCGCACTATGACCCCAACGTGGCCTCGCTGATGCAGCTCGGCAAATGGTTTGACTATATGCGTGAAAACGGCGTGTACGATAACACGCGCATCATCCTCGTCGCAGATCACGGACGCGGCCTGTACCTCAATTGGGATCGCGTTATCGACAACGGCCCCGATACGGACTTTTTCTTCCCCCTGCTGATGGTCAAGGACTTCAACGCCGAAGGGTTCTCGTTCTCGGACGAATTTATGACCACGGCCGACGTGCCGACACTGGCGACAAGCGGGCTGATCGACAACCCGACGAACCCCTTCACCGGCAACGCCATCAATGCAAACGCCAAATATGACCGGCCGTTTTATGCATTCATGTCCTACGATTGGGACACTTCCAAAAACAACGGCAACCAGTTCTTCCCCGGCACATGGTACCGGGTTGACAATCAGAATGCGCGCGACAAGCGCAACTGGGTCATGGTCGGTGAGAACACCGTCCTGCCGGACGCCCTGCGCTGACCCCGCCGCGCCCATGCGGCGCGTGGATTGGAATTCGGACATAAAGCCTTTCTTGGTCGCTGCGGCCTGGTCGCACCCCGCACGGGGTGCGCGGATTGAAATTCGATCATCGTGCAGGGCTTCTCTTTCCAAATCATCGCGCCCCGCGCAGAACGCCCCCAACGGCAGACGCCCCGGACTGCAAATGCAGTCCGGGGCGTTCATATAAAAGGAAGGCATGCTCTGCCGAAAGAACGAGATCGGAAGCGCGCGGACACCGTCGCGCAACGGGAGAAGAGGTACCGTGAAAGATCGAAAAGAGACCTCTGGGCCTGCACGCTTCCAAATGAGGGGGTATGTTCAGCATAGAACAAATTACGCCACAAGGAAAGCCACGGAACCGCAGTTTCGTGGCTTTTTGCCTCACTTATGCGTTTTTGTGGTCTAATGTGTGCTCCCACGCATCGCCGAGCTCCTTCCACCGGCCCATGATATCCTTCCACAGGTGCAGCGCCCAGGGCGCAAACACCTCCGGCGGCGGGCAATCCGGCCGGCTGAGCCAGTTTTGAATAATATCCATGACCACATCCGACATCTTCCCGGACATGAACGCCTCGTTCTGCGGATCGGAAAAGAGGTCGGAAAAGTCCGCCTGCAGGTACGGCCGCAGCCGGGCGCAGAGAAAGTCGTGGAACGAATTCTGTCCCGTGAACGTGAGCGCGCGGGCATAAAACGCGCGGTCGGCATACAGATACGTGCACACGCGCCCGAAAAGGTCGAACAGGCCCGGCTCATCGTCGCCGATGGCCTTCTGAAAGCCCTTGTCGTAGATCCACGTCACGAGCTGGTACTTGTCCGTAAAGTGCCGGTAGAACGTGCGGCGGTTGATCTCCGCGGCCGCGCACAGATCGGTCACGGTGATGTCCGCGAAGTCGCGCCGGAGCATGAGCTCCTTGAGACTCTCGGCGAGCACTTTTTTCGTTGCGGATTCGCGCATGGCGGCCGCCCCCTTCCGATGTTGCTGCCGCCAGTATAGCGCACACGCGGCGAAACTGCAACAGACCCTGCCGCGGATGCGGCAGGGTCTGTGCATAAGGAAAAAAGAAGGGAGGGGAAAGAATGATCACTTTGCAAATGCCTGCGCGAGCTCCTGAGTGACGCGCAGATACGTCTCGATGTCCGCGACGGTGTGGCAGTGCAGCGGCGAGACGCGGATCGCACCCGTGAGGCCGACGGCCTCGACGATGCGCTTGGAATACACGCTGGTGTTGACGCGCTCAAAGGTCGTGACGCCGCGCTTCTGGTACTCCTCGACGCAGCGGGTCATGTCCAGACCGTCGATGCCCATGGCAACGATCAGGTCGCGGTGCGTGAGATCCTCGGTGTCAACATACACGTGCACGCCGGGGATGTGGCGCAGACCGGGCACGTTCTGCGTGCCCTCGAGCATGGTGTGCAGTAGCGCGCGCTCCTGCAGGTGGATGTGCTCCATGCCGGTCACGAACAGCGTGCGGCGGTCGTCCGACTGGATGAAATGGCCGCCGAGCCAGCAGACATAGTCCACCACGGCGCTCATGGCCGCGAAGTTGCCGGGCGTGGGCGAGCCGAGCTCCCAGACGTCGGCCGGGCGCTGCAAGACCTTGCGGTGCGGCAGCTTGGCCACGCGATCGGACACGTAGCCGTAGCCCATACCGCGGGTGCCGAAGAATTTATAGGGTGCAAACGTCGCGCCGTCGACGCCGAGGGCGTCCACGTCGAGCACGGCGTGCGGCGCGTGCTGCACGGCGTCGGTGACGATGTAGATATCGGGGTTGATCTCGCGCGCAGCCTTGACGATACCGGCCATGTCCATGATGCTGCCGGTGATGTTCGAGGCATACATGATGCTCAGCAGGCAGGTATCCGGCGAGACGACGCGGCGGATTTCCTCGACGTCGATGCCGCCGGTCTTCGGGTTCGCCTGCGCGACGCGAAATTCCTTGCCGGTCTTGTCGCAGTAGTATTTCACCGCGTCATATGCCGACGGGTGCTCGAGCACGGACGTGACCGCGCTCTTGCCGGGGCAGTTTTCCAGGATGGCGCCGACGATCTGGAACATCGCCTGCGAGGCAGTCATCTCCGAGATGAGCGCGCCGCCCGATGCGCCGAAAACGATGTGCATAATGTCGTCGATGCCGTGCAGCTGCACTTTTTTGAGCGCGCGGGAACGATCGTGCAGCCGCTCCGGGCAGTCCGGGAACGCCTGGTACTTTGCCTGCGCCTCGACGGACGCCTTCAGGCGCAGCGAACCGCCGGAATTTTCAAAGAACAGGCGCTGGCCGAATTCCGGATCCGCATCCACATAGTAAAAGCGATCCTTGATCTCCGCCGACAGTGCAGGATCAAACAGCAGACCTTCGTTGAGATTTTGCATGGTTTTCTCCTTCCAAATGTAACAATCTGAGCGGGTGCGGCGCGGCGGCCGCACCCGAAATCGTCATTTCTCTTCCGCAGCCGGGGTCTCGGGCGCGGCTGCGGTGCCCTTTTCAAAGTGGCGGCCGATGCCGGTGATCGCACTGAGCAGGAACAGCAGGATCAGCAGCCAGCTGTGGAAGTTATATGGCACGTAATCCAAAAACGAGAACGACTCCGAGACGACGCCGCTCGCGATCGCGAGGCTGACGGCGTTGAGGCCGACGGGGTTGTACGGCACGATGCCGGCAAGGCCGGTCGCAATGCCGTCCATGAGGTTCGAGCCGCGGGTGCGCTCGATGTTGTGCGTCTGCAGGAGCTTGCGCACGACCGGGCCGACGAACAGGATCGAGATGGACGCAGCGCCGATGGCCACGCTGCCGATGACGCTCAGCAGGATGGTGACGAGCTCGGCCTGACGCGGGGTCTTGCTGGCGTTGTTGAGCTTTTCGAGCAGCATGTCAAACACGCCGCTGCGCTTGAGCATCTCGAGCAGCGCGAACATGAAGAAGCTGAAGCAGATGACATTGAGCATGCCGGTCAGGCCGGCGCCGATGGGGCCGGTGGCCGAAAACAGCGTCGGCACATCGAGGAAGCCGAACACCAGGCACAGCACAAAGCCGACCAGATCGCAGACGATGAGCGTGCTGATGAGGTTCCAGCCGCGGAGCATCAGGATGATCATGATGACCGGGATGACGAGCATGACGAGCGTCTTGGCATAGGCGGGGTCGATGACGTCCGGCAGCGTGACGGACGTGGACGTCTTGATACCGACGATGATGAACAGCACGGCGGAAATGACGCCGGCGATCAGCGAATACGGCAGACGGGTGCGCACGACGTCGCGCACTTCCGCGTCCTGCGTGAGCGCGGAGGCGATGGTCGTGTCGGAAATGGGGGCGAGGTTATCGCCGAAGATCGCGCCGCTGACGATGGCGCCGACCACGACGGAGGGATTCGCACCGACGGTCGCCGCGACGGGCAGCAGCACCGGCAGCACGGCGACGATGGCACCGTTGGACGTGCCGCAGGCCGTCGAGATCAGCAGGCAGACGAGAAACGCCACCAGCGGCAGGAAGCCCGCGCTCAGGCCGAGCTTCATCACAAGCCAGGTCAGGCCCTGAATGAGGCCGCTCTGGCGCAGCTCCTGCGACAGGATGCCGGCCAGCAGGAACGCGAAGATAATGACACACAGCGTGTCGTTTTTCAGGCCGTCCACGACCGCCTGTTCAAATTCCTTTTTGTTTTTTGCCAGCAGGAACGCCACACACAGTCCGGCGAAACCTGCCATGCAGAACAACACCAGGGACACTTTCTTCATCGCGGCGATCACGATCATGAGGCACATGAAGACCAGCAGCGGCGCACACGCGCCGAGCGTGCCCCCGTAAAATTGCATACGTTTGTTTTTCTCCATTGTGAGGTCCTCCTCTCAAATAATCCAACACCGGTATTGTTGTATGCGGTATTTTTAGCTCTTTTATGCGTAAAAGTCAATTGAATTTTCAATGTTTTTCATGCACTATTGCATTTTCTACAATTTATACAGTATAATGTTGTTGCTACTGCAACATTCGTTGCGGCACTGCTCACAATCCCCAGAAAAAAGGATGGTGTTCCCATGAGCGGTAAACTGGAACAGCGCATTCAAAGCGCGCATTTGACGCGGACGGAAAAAGTCATCGCGGATTATTTTCTCGAGCACAGCGGCTCGCTATATTTTTTAACGGCCAAGGACATCGCGCTTGCGCTCGGCGTGAGCGACACCTCGGTCATCCGCCTGTGCCGCACGCTGGGCTACCGCGGCTTCCGTGAGCTGCAGGAGAGCCTGCGCAGCGAGCTCTCACAGGTCATCGAGCGTGAAAAATACGTCATCCCGCAGCATCAGGTGCCGGACAAATTGCAAAAGTATCAGGATCTGAGCTCGTTTCAGTGCCTGCAGTTCGCCGTAGACTGTCTGCAGGAGACTTACCGCAAGAACGACCCGGAAAAATACGGGCAGATCGTGCGTATTCTGCTCGAGAGTGAGCACATCTTTGTCTCCGGCTTCCGCGGTCTGGCGGGGCCGGCGCGGCACCTGGGGACGCTGCTGTCGCAGTATACCCGGCACGTGGAGTATTTCTGCGACGCAGACACCCGCTGCGTAGAAAAGCTGCTCGACTACGGCCCGCACGACTGTGTGATCCTGCTCGGTGCCGAGCGCTACTCGCGCATGACGTGCGTACTGGCCGAGATGGCGCACGACGCCGGCTGCCGGCTGATCGTCATCACCGACAAGCTCACCGCGCCCTTCGCCGGCGATGCGGACATCGTGCTTCTCGCCGATCTGTCCAGCCCCTCGCCCACAAACTCCTATATCGGCGTGAACTTTCTCATCGAGGCCATCGCCTTCGAGTTCAGCCGCACGCTCGGCGTATATCCGCAGCAGCGGCTGTCCCGGCTGGACGCTTACCTGTCCGAGCTGCAGCTGTACTGACCGGCGGCCAAAAAGCATTGCATTCGCGGATATTTTTCGTTACAATAAAGACAATCTGAAATTGGGAGGCCATGCCATGCATCCGCGCAACCTGCACCTGTATTTCTTCAGCCCCACGGGCGGCACGCAGCGCGTCGCCGGGCTCTTCGCGGAAAATCTGAACGCGGCCGACGCCTGCACCGACATCACCGTGCACGCCGAGGCGAAGACGTTTTCTGCCGACGACTGCCTGCTCGTGTTCTTCCCGGTCTATGGCGGGCGCGTGCCCGGGCCGTGTCTCGCGCGCATGCGCGCCCTGCGCGGGACGGACACTCCGGCCGTGCTCGTGGCCGTGTTCGGCAACCGCGCCGTGGACGACGCTCTGCTCGAAATGCGCGATACGCTCACCCCGCTGGGCTTTCGCGTCGTGGCGGCGGCAGAGGTCATTGCGCCGCACTCGGTCAACACCGACATCGCCGCCGGCCGGCCGGACGCAGCCGACCGCGCGAAGATTGAAGGGTTCTGCACCCAGCTCGCGGCCCGCATCGCCGCCGACGCCCCGGCCGAGATCGCCGTGCCCGGCGATCCGGACTACCGCGCCTACAACGGCCTGCCGCTCAAGCCAACCGGCGGCCTGCGCTGCATCCGCTGCGGCCTGTGCGCGGACAACTGCCCCGCCGGCGCGATCCCGAAGGCCGCGCCGCAGAAGGTGGACAAGCATAAGTGCATCTCCTGTCTGCGCTGCATCCAGATCTGCCCGCAGTCGGCCCGCGGCGTGCCGCTGCCGCTGCGGCTGGCCGCGGCCGCCACGGTGAAAAAATACTGCACCGGGCGCAAGGAGCCGAAATTCTACCTGTAACGGAAAACACCGCCCCGGAAGCGATCTGCTTCCGGGGCGGCGCTTTGTTATCGGGCTTCGGCATCGTCCGCCGTATCCAGCCCCGCGAAGAAGGCGTCATACGGACAGCCGTAGAGCCGTTTGAGCGCGAGCAGCACGCTCACGCGCACATTGAGCTCACCCGCCTCGTATTTGGCGTAGGTCGTGCGGCCGATGTCGCAGCCGCGGCGCTGCAGCTCGGCGCACAGCTTCCCCTGCGAGAGGCCGCTGGCGTTGCGCAGGCGGCGCAAATTGTCGCCAAGATCGCGATCCCGCCGTAATTTCTGCTCCATCTTCTCACCACAGCACAGCATTTTCTGACCAATATTGGTTGCAAGTGCTTTTATTTTATGCGGAAGCAGCCGCAAAAGCTGTCCGCAATACTGGTCAAGCGCAAAAAGGTGTGCCCCTCACCCCTCCGGCCTGCGGCCGAGGGCACTTTGAGCGCGTTGCGCAGCGGGTTCGACCCCGGCGCGCCTTTTTCGCAGGCGGGGTAGCCGCAGTCCGCGAGCACGCGGCGCAGCTCCGCCTCGGTGACGATCTGCGGGTCATAGCGCACGGTCAGCTCCGCGCGCCAGAATGACACCGCCGCGTCGAGCACGCCGCGCGTGTGCAGCAGGTCATCCACGATCCACTCCGGGCACTGGCGGCAGTAGATGCCGCGCACATACGTCGTCAGGACTTTTTCTTCCATGGGAAACGTCTCTCCTTTTTGTCGCTGTCCTTGAGCCGCAGCGAGTGCATGAGCACGCCGATCGAGCTGGCCGACATGGCCGTGGCGCAGATGGACGGATGCAGCACGCCGAGCGCCGCGACCGGGATGCTGACGAGGTTATAAAACAGCGCCCACGTCAGGTTCTGGCGGATGGTGCGGATGGTCGCGCGGGAAATGTCAAACAGCTCCGGCAGCTTTTCCAGATTGCCGGACGGCAGCAGGATGCCCGCCGACTCGATGGCGATGTCCGACCCGCCGCCCATGGCGACCGCGCAGTCCGCCACGGCGAGCGCCGGCGTGTCGTTGATGCCGTCGCCGACCATGCAGACCGTTTTCCCCTGCGCGCGCAGGCGCTCGATGGCGGCGGCCTTCTCGTCGGGCCGCACCTCGGAGAGCACGTGGTCGATGCCGACCTCGGCCGCGATGGCCTCGGCCGTGCGGGCATGATCGCCCGTCATCATCCAGACCTCCTTGCCCGCCGCGCGCAGCTGCGCAACGACGGCGGCCGCCTCGCTCTTGCGCGTGTCGGCGATGCCGAGCGTGCCGAGCACGACGCCGCCGCGCGCGACGCACAGCTCCGTCTTGGCCTGCGCGCGCAGATCCGGCAGCGCGGTAAGCGCAGCCGTGTCGATGCCCAGCTCACGAAGCCACGTCCGGCTGCCGCAGACGACGGCCGCACCTGCAACCGTGCCGCGCACGCCGCGGCCGAGTGCGTAGGAAAAGTCCTCCGCCGGCGGCAGCGGCGCGTCGGACTGCTGCTGCGCATACGCCGTGACGGCACGCGCCAGCGGGTGATCCGAGCACTGCTCGAGCGCGGCGGCGAACCGCACGAGCGTCTCCGGCTGCACGCCGCTGCACGGGCAGACGTCCGTGAGCGCGGGCGCGCCGTTCGTGAGCGTGCCGGTCTTGTCAAAAACGACACAGTCGGCCTTGTAAGCGTTTTCAAGCTCCGCGCCGCTCTTGAAGAGGATGCCGTGCTCCGCCGCGCGGCCGGAGCCGACCATGAGCCCCGTAGGCGTGGCGAGGCCGAGCGCGCACGGGCACGCGACCGACAGCACGTCGCAGCATGTGAGCAGCGCGCGCTCGAGATTGCGCGGCGCAACGCGCCGGTACCAGACGAGGAACGTCAGCGCCGCCGCGCCGATGACGCCCGGCACGAACCAGCGCGCGACCTTGTCGGCAAAGCGCTGCACGGGTGCTTTTTCGCACTGGGCATGGCGCACGATCTGGATGATCTGCTCGAGCACGGACGCCTTGCCCAGCGCCTCGGCCGAGACGATGGCCGAGCCGGAGCGGTTGAGGCTGCCGCCGATGACCTTGTCGCCGGGCGCTTTGTCCACCGGCATGCTCTCGCCGGTGAGCATGGACTCGTCGACCGCGCACTGACCGCTGACGACCGTGCCGTCGACCGGTACGCGCTCGCCGGGACGGATGCGCACCCGGTCGTGCTCCGCGATCTGGTCGACCGGCAGCTCGACAAACGTGTCCCCGCGCTGGACCATGGCCGTGCGCGGCTGCAGGTGCATGAGCTTGCGGATGGCGGAGTTGGCCTCCCCGGCCGCGACCTGCTCCATATATTTGCCGAAGAGGATGAGCGAGAGCAGCACCCCGTCGGACGCAAAGTAGAGTTTGTAGCTGCGGCGCAGCGTGAACGTCACGTAAGCGCTGTAGAGATAGATGAGCGTGGACGAGAGCGAGACGAGAAAGTCCATGCCGAACGTGCGATTGCGCAGCCCGCGCCACGCGCTCTTGTAAAAATACCGCCCGGGGCCGAACTGCAGCGCCGTCCCGGCCAGAAACTGCAGCTTCGGGTGCATCTCGAGCATGAGCGGCGCCGTGCAGCAGGCCGAGGTCACGAGCGTCTTGAGCAGATCCATGCGCTTTTCCAGCTCCTGATCCGCGTCGCCGCCGCGCAGCTCGCCGGGCGTGACGGCGCAGCCCGCGACCGCGCAGGCCGCGGCGAGATCGCGCCCGTCCACGCCGATGGGCCACAGGTACGCCGTGAGCGTGCCGTCCGCCTGCACGGCCACGCCCTTGACGCCGAACACCGCGCGCAGCGCGGCCGCGGCGGCGGCTGCCGTTTCCGCGTCCGCTTCCGCCGGGAGCAGATCCTGCTCCTCGACCGGCACGCGAAAGCCCGCGCGTTTGACCCGCGCCGCGATCGCGGCGAGATCGGTCACGCCCTCGTCATAGGTGATGAGCGCCGACGCGGCGGTGTAGTTCACCGCCGCGCGCTGCACGCCCGGCAGCTTTTCCAGCGCGCGGTCCAGCCGCGCCACGCACGCGGCGCACTCCATGTCCAGAATCCTCAGCGAGATGTCTTTCATTTGCTTCGCCCCCAAGTCAAAAGGGGAACGCACAGCCGGCGCTCCCCCTCAAAAATCATCAGGCCTCTTCGCCCGCTTCCAGCAGGTTCTGCTTGAATTCCCTGCGCTTTTTGATCGCCGTCATGCACGCCGGGATGGCCACGGCGGGCAGATCGAGCAGCAGCGCCCAGTCGATCCAGTCGATGCCCTTGATGAACTGGCCCTCGTGCCACACGCCCCTGGCGAGCTTGAAGTAGTTGTAGTTCCAGGCGCCCCAGATGTCCGTCGTGGGCTTGAACAGGTGCACCTTCAAAAACGCCGCGCTCGTGACGATGCCGTTGGCGGCAACGGTCAGGAACGAGGACGTGCGCTTGTTTTTCAGCAGAAACTCCGCCACGGTAGGCAGAACGTACACAGCCAGGTTGATGATCCAGAGCTGCATCGGGATCTTATAGTGCCAGCGGATGGCCTGACGGATGTGGTCGGCATCGTGCAGCAGGGCTGCGCCGAGGATGACCAGGTTCCACTTTTCCAGTACGGCGGCGGTCTCGTCGTCGAGGCGGGTATCCAGGAATTTTGCTTCGTCTTTCACGGACTGTGTCATGGTATTTCCTCCCCCTGATCGAATCAATATGTACCCAGATTTTCATTTACCATCTGGTCAGCAAAAAAGTAGCACATCCCGCCCGGAATGTCAAGACGCTGACCGGGAAAACTGGAAATTTTCTTCGCCGCAAAACGAGCAAAGGCTCCGGTTTCCCGGAGCCTTTGCTTTTTTGCCGTTGTCGTCAGCTGTGGCAGCTGTGTTCGCCGCAGCCGTGCTCGCCGCAGGTGTGGCCCGCGCCGTGCGCGTGGTCGTGATGATCGCAGCGCGCCTCGGGATCATAGCCGAGCGAGCCGTCAAGCAGTGCCTGCACTGCCGCGTCCGCGCTGCCGCTCACGCCGCCGTAAAACCGGATGCCGGCCTCCGTGAGCGCCGACTGCGCGCCGCCGCCAATGCCGCCGCAGATGACCACGTCGGCGTGGTTCGCCGCGAGAAAGCCCGCCAGCGCGCCGTGGCCGCTGCCGTTCGTGGACACGACGGCCGCCACCGTGACGGCACCGTCGGCCACGTCGTAGAACTTGAATGCCTCCGAGCGGCCAAAGTGCTGAAAAATGTTTCCGTTTTCATAAGGAACTGCAATGCGCATAAAAATGGCTCCTTTCCGCCGTTTGTTGCCTACAGCATACCGCAGTTTCACCCCGAATGCAAGTGTGCAGAAACGGGCGCAAAATGCATGACGTGGCCGCGCCCTGGAACATCTGCTCGACCATGGCCTTGAACGTGGCCATGACCTGCCCGTCCGCAACGTGCTCGGCTGTGCCCCGGATCTGGTAGTCCTCGAGCGTCTTGGCGTCGTACACGGACACGGCGATGCGGCCGTCATTCGCGGCGAGGTTGCGCAGCGCGGTGTCCAGGAACACGTCACCGACGACGAGCTTGCCGTCGTCCGTCACGTCCTTGAACGCGACCGGCACCACGTTCGGCACGCCGGCGCTGCAGGCGACCAGGTCCCACATGTTTTCCTTGAGCAGTTTTTTGACGTTTTCGGTGAGCATGATTCGTTCCTCCTTGTGGTTTTTGAGCTTGCCTTCATGATAGCAGGTCACACGGCAGAAACAAGATATCCGCAAATTTATGAGTGACTCATAAATTCCATAGTGCGGCTTGACACCGGCGGGCGGATGGATTAAGGTGGACAAAAACCGGCACGGCCGCGGTCGCGCTTTCGGAAGGAGAGATCGCCATGTCTTATGACCGGATCGGCGTCATCGGCGCCATGGATTCGGAGCTCGCCGCCCTCATCGCGGCGCTCACGCAGCCCGCGCAGGAGACCGTGCAGGGGCTGGTCTTTCACACGGGCCGCCTGGGCGCGCGGGAGGTCGTGCTCGTCCGGTGCGGCATCGGCAAAGTCAGCGCGGCGCGCTGCACGCAGGTGCTCATCGACCGGTTCGCGCCCGGCGCGGTCATCAACACCGGCATCGCAGGCGGGCTGGCAAGCGGCCTCGCCGTCGGCGATATCGTGGTGGCTGATGGGCTGGTGCAGCACGATTTTGACGCCGCGCCCATCGGCTTCGTGCGCGGCTGCGTGTGCATGGGCGACCCCGGCGCGCCGACGGTGTTCGCGCCCGACGCGGTGCTGTCCGCGCTGCTGGCGCGGACGGCCGGCAACGCGATCGGCGCGCAGCGGGTGCACCGCGGCCTGATCGCCACAGGCGACCAGTTCATCTCCGGCGCGGCGGCAAAGGCCGCCATCCGCCGCGCGTTCCCGGCCGCCATGGCGGCGGAGATGGAGGGCGGCGCGGTCGCGCAGGCGGCGAGCATGAGCGGCGTGCCGTTTGCCGTGGTGCGTGCGATCTCGGATCTGGCCGACGGCACGGCCGCCGCGTCGTTCGAGCAGTTCGAGCAGCACGCGGCCGACGCATCGGCCGTGGCCGTTTTGCAGGCGCTCGCGCTGCTGGACTGAAAGCCCGCGAGACAGCAAAAGGCTCCCCCGTCAGAAGGTGCTAGTTCGGGATATGCAAAAAACATATTTTTAACTGGCATTCTTCAAGCGGGTTGCAAAAGAATAATGACCATATCGGGCTTCGTGCCTGGTATGGTCGTTTTCTCTATTGTTGAATATCCAATTTATACTCGTTGTTAAGCGACTTCAAGTATAAAAAGTCTCCGTAACGGCGATATGCGGCGGCAAGGCGGCAACGAGCGCACATATAAAAACCGCCGACGCGATATTCTCGTCGCTCGGCAAGGTGTACCATATAGATGAAGACCTGTTTCCGGCATTCGGAGCTCTCGGCGGGGCATCGGGCGCGTTTGTTTTGATGTACATTGACGCTCTGGCGGAAGCGGGTGTCCGCGCGGAATTTGCAAGACCGATCGCCGAGGAGATCGCCACCGCGACGGTTATGGGCAGCGGCGCGCTTGCTATGAACAGCTCCGAGCACCCAATCGCACTCATGAACGCGGTGTGCTCCCCCGGCGGCACAACCATCGAGGGCGTGTGCAAGCTGCGTGAGCTCGGCTTCGACACCGCCGTGCAGCAGGCGCTCCAGGCGATAATCGACAAGGACTTCTTTTTGGAGACGAACTGACGCGCCTGCCAATACGGTTGTTGCGGCATCCCGACCGGTGATTGCCGACGAAACAATAAAAAACGGGCGACCATTGGTCGCCCGCATATTCGCGGTTTGTTATTGTCGAGATGACGCAGCTAAACCCACTACCAGTGTTGGTAACGCAATGCCCGCCACGGCGAGTGGCACAATCCCTCCGGCTTACCGCCATGCGGCAACCCACCTCCCTTTACACAAGGGAGCCAATGGGTGCGTCAATGTGCCTCTGAAAAAATAGCTGAACAGTTACTTAATTCCAATGCCAAATAATTGACAAAGCGTATAGTTTCATGATATAAATTATTGATAGACCTAAACTGCAAAATATATTTATAGGGGGAAAATTATACGGGGAAAAACAATGGCGAACAGACGCTATGTACATCCCGGTCAGTCGCAGGTCATCGGCCGTGACAGACGCGATTATAAGGCGATGAACACCGCCACCGCAGGCATTTCCATTGCGGGCTTCGACACTGCTCCCAGACAGCATGCCGCCGACGGCTCTGCCAAGGAAGCAAAGAAAACCTTCAAGGATCTGCGTGGTACCTTCACCGAGGAGCAGATGAAGATAGAGACCTCCCGCTGCCTCGGCTGCGGCGCAGCCGGCAATGCTCCGGCGGCAGTCGCAAAGCTCGTCACCAAGAAGATCGCAAGAAAGTAAGCAGCCGCTATGCACGAGATCGGAGTTGTCCGCTCAATGGTCAAAACCGTCACCGATTTTGCGAGCGAAACGACATTAAGGAGGTCGCGGAGATCGTCCTCGATATAGGCGAGCTGTCGCTGGTCATCCCCAAGTATGTTGAGGATATATATCCCGTCGTCGTTGGGGATACATGGCTCAAGGACACAAAGCTTGTGATAAATGTCATTCCCGGCATGGCTGAATGCGACGAATGCAACGAGCTGTTCCATGTCATTGAGCACGAGGGCTATTGCCCCAACTGCGGCAGCTTTGAAAAAACCATACTTTCGGGCAAGGATTTTCTCATCCGCGAGATACACATACCCGAAGGCTGAAAACATTTGGGCTCCATGTTTGCCATGGAGCCCCTCAGCGTACAAAAAGTCAGAGACTTTTTTATACGCTTCAAAAACGCCACATTTTTGTAAAAATAAATTTTCACAAAAAATCTCGCTGCGCTCGTCAAAAAGCCTGATAAAACTGATCAATCAGTTTTTCAGTCGTTTTTGATGGCTATGATCCAATTGCGAGCGGGGGCTTACCCCCCTCGCGCTCCCCCGCTGTACACTTGTCTTTACGAAACAGGCTGTAGTGCTCCATGTCTGCATGGAGCCCATTTTAGAAGTGAAAGGAATGAGGTTATGGAGCTTTATACGAACGCCAGGTTCATCTCCTGCGAAAAGGAAAACCGCATTTACACCGCGATGGCGGTAAAGGGCGGTCACATCGTGTGGCTCGGCGATGAAAGCAGCATCCCTCCGCGCTACGGCAAGGCAAAACGGGTCGATCTCGGCGGCGCGACGGTAACGCCCGCGTTCGGCGACACGCATATGCATTTCGGCTCGCTGTGCGTTTTCGAGAACACATTCTATCTCATGGATGTCAAAAATTTTGCCGAAGCAAAGGCGGCGGTCAGGCGCTATGCCGACAGTCACCGGAAAAACAAGGTGCTCATGGGCTACGGCTGCACCGCGAACACCGTTGCCGAGCATCGGCTGCCCGAAAAGCGCGATCTTGACGACTGGACGGAGCGTCCGCTCATGGTCATGAAGTACGACGGTCATGCTGCCGTGTGCAACAGCGCAATGCTGGCACTGCTGTCGGATAAGGTGAAATCCGATCCCGGCTGCAATACCGAGACCGGATGGCTGTACCAGTCGGCGTTTTATAACGGCGTGAATGAGGCGACGGCGTATATCCCCACGATGGATATTATACGCGGTCTCTCCGGAGGCGCGGAGTACCTTGCGTCGGTCGGCATCGGGCTCGTGCACACCGTTGAGGGCGTGGGCTTTGCAAACGATCTGGATATAGACATGATAAAAATACTCGCGCCCGGCCTGCCGCAGGCGTTCCGCATATTCTTCCAGACCATGGACCTCAAGGCCGTGAAAAAGCACGGCTTCAAGCGCGTCGGCGGCTGCTTCAAGCTTGCCCTCGACGGCTGCTTCGGCTCAGAGGACGCGGCGCTCAAGGAGCCGTACGCGAACGATCCGAACAACTACGGCGTTTTGAATTATCCGCAGGAGCGCGTGAACGAGTTCGCCATCGGCGCAAACCGCGAGGGCTGGCAGATAACCATGCACGCCATAGGCGATGCGGCGGTGGAGCAGTGCATAACGGCATATGAGGCGGCTTATGCCGATAAGCCGTGGGACGATGCGCGCCATGTGATGATCCATGTCTGCCTTGCAAGCGAGGAGCAGCTAAAGCGCGCGGCAAAGATAAAGCTGTGCATAGCCGCGCAGTCGCCGTTTATATATTGGAAGCAGGAGCCGGACGAGTATCTGTGCTCGGTGCTCGGCAGAGAGCGCACTGACAGACTAAACGCGCTGGGAACGATGCACCGCCTCGGACTTGTCGTAGGCGACGGCTCCGACGGACCGTGCACACGTCCAAAGCCCCTGTACGGTATGGCGTGCTCCGTAAATCATCCCAATCCGGACGAGCGCATATCGCGTCTCGACGCGCTGCGCATGATAACGGCAAATCCTGCGTATATGAGCCATGAGGAGAATAAACGCGGCACTCTTGCACCCGGTATGATTGCCGATTTCGTCGTTCTCGGCGATGATCCGCTCACCGCGGAGGATATAGCGGGCATCGAGGTCAAGGCACTCTATCTGCACGGCAAGAAGCATGTTGCAAAAAAGATAGGCGTCGCCGGACTTCTGGCTCGGGCGATCATAAAACGGATCACCCAAAGAGAATACATATGACAAAAAAGGCTCCCCCGGAATTCCGGGGGAGCCTTTGCGTTATTTCCGATCAGACCTCGATGAGCTCATAGTGCGTCGTGCCGAGACCGATGGCCTCGCCGTGCTCGACGGCGGCGCGCCAGTCGGTGTCCGGGTGCGCGGCCGTGAGGTGGTCGTGCGGATGGTCATGCTCATGCGCGATGACGCTGTTCGGGTTGACCGGCTGGGCGTTGATCATGTCGGCGCAGGCGGTGTCGAGCGCCACGGGGTCGAAGGACGCGAACATGCCCACATTCGGCACGATCGGCACGTCGCTGAAATTGTGGCAGTCGCAGCATGGCGACACGTCGAGCGCGAGCGCGATGTGGAACGACGGACGGCCGTCGACGACGGCTTTGGCGTACTCGGCGATCTTGCAGTTGAGCAGCTCGTTTGCGATCGCATAGTCCGCATGGATGGCGTGCATCGGGCAGACGTTGATGCAGCGGCCGCAGCCGGTGCACTTATATTTTAGGATGGTGCACTTGCCATTTTCGATGTGCGGGCCGTTGTGGGCGCAGTTTTCCACGCACTTGCCGCAGCCGATGCACTTATCCTGATCGACGACGGGCTTGCCGGAGCTGTGCATCTCCTCCTTGCCGGCGCGCGAGCCGCAGCCCATGCCGATGTTCTTGAGCGCGCCGCCGAAGCCGGCGGACACGTGTCCCTTGGCATGCGTGAGGGAGATGAAGATATCGGCATCCATGATGGCGCGGCCGATCTTCGCCGCGCGCAGATATTTGCCGCCGCGGATGGGCACGAGGTCGTAGTCCTCGCCCTTGAGCCCGTCGGCAATGATGCACTGCGCGCCGGTGGTCATGGGCGAGTAGCCGTTGCGCATGGCGCTGTCGAGATGGTCGAGCGCGTTGGCGCGGCCGCCGACATAGAGCGTGTTGCAGTCGGTGAGAAACGGCTTGCCGCCGAGCTCGCGCACATAGTCGCACACGACGCGCGCCCAGTTCGGGCGCAGATAGGCCATGTTGCCCGGCTCGCCGAAGTGGAGCTTGATGGCGACATACTTGTCCTTGAAATCGATCTGCTCAAAGCCGGCCGCCTTCATGAGCCGGTGCAGCTTCTCGAGCGTGCTGATCTCATCCGTGCGCAGATCGGAAAAATATACTTTTGCAGGTTCCATAGGAAACACCTCCGCGATCTAAAAAAACGTTCCCTTTCTCTGGCGGGCCCCCGCCCGTCCTTTTCATTTTACTGTTCCCGCCGGGCAGTGTCAACCGCAAAAAAGCACCGGGCACCTGACGCGGCGCCCGGTACATACGGGTTTTCAGGCCCGTGTCCGTGCCGGAGACCGGACGCGGACACGGATATTTGGAATCCACTGGACGGCTGGTAGGAGAGAAGATATATCCGTTGAAATCGCAAAAACAGAACAGAAAGAAGGGTAGAAAAAAGAAAATGGAAATTGGCTGCCCAGCGGAAACAAGCGGGAGAGTGCTCAGGCGTTGACGCCGTTGCGGATGGACTTGACCTTGTCGTACTCGCCGTTGACGTAGTACAGGGCGTTGTCCATGGACAGCTTTGCGACGAGATAGTTGGACGTGTCGGAGTAGTAGCCGCTGTGCGGGGTGAGCAGCACGTCGTCGCGGCCGACGAGCGGGCAGGTGTCCAGATCCGGATCCTCGCTCTCGACCATGTCGAGCGCGGCGCCGCGGATGTAGCCGTTGTCGAGCGCCCAGACGAGATCCTCGTCACAGATCAGCGGGCCGCGGCCTTCGTTGACGATGATGGGGTGCTTTTTGCACTTCATGAACGCTTCCTTGTTGAACATGTGGTAGTTCTCCTCGGTGAGGTTCATGTGCAGGCTCAGCACGTCGGACTCGGCCAGCAGCGTGTCGAAATCGACGAGCTTGACGCCGAGGTTCTCGGCAATGGCAGGCGGCAGGAACGGGTCGTAGGCAATGACCTCCATGTCGAACGCCTGCGCCTTGCGCGCGACGGACTGGCCGATGCGGCCGAGACCGGCGATGCCCATGACCTGACCGGCGATGCGCTTGAGGTGCGGCACGACCTGGTAATCCCAGACGTGATCCTGCTGGACGCTGCGGTCATACTGGCGGATGCCGCGCTGGAGGTTGAGCATGAGGGCCATGGCGCTCTCGGCGGTCTCCTGCGTGCAGTAGTCGAGGATGGAGCAGACGGCGATGCCCTTTTCCTTCGCGTAGTCGAGATCGGCCTCGTTGTAGCCGGTGGACTGGAAGGAGATGACCTTGCAGTGATCCATGGCGTCGATCTCCTTCTTGCCGAAGTGGACGTAGCCGTCGATGATGATGTCGGCGTCCTTGATCTCGGCGTAGAACGCATCGTTATTCTCAGCGTGCTCGTCGAACACGGCCATGGTCAGCTCCGCGCCTTCCGGCACGCAGGACTTTTCCACGCTGATATCTCTGTCTTTGGTGTAGGGCACTTCTGCCAGAACGATTTTCATATGCGCTTTCTCCTTTTATATTGTGTTACTGGATCGCGCCGCTGTCTTTCATGGCGGCAATTTCCGAATCGGTATACCCAAGATCGTGGAAAATGCTGTCCGTATCGGCGCCGAGGCGGCCGGCGGACGTGTAGGGGCGCGTGGCGTACTCCGTCAGCTGCATGGGCGGGCACGGCATCATGACCTCGAGATCGTCCTTGAAGGTGACCTTCTGGATATAGCCGTTGGCAATGGCCTGCTCGTCGGTGCTCACGTCGCGGATGGTGCGCATGCGCTCGCAGGAGACGTTGTTTTCCGAGAGGAAGGCTTCCCACTCGGCGACCGTCTTGGTCTTGAAAATGGCGTTGAGCCGCGTGACGATCTCGACGACGAAGTCGGTCTCGTGCAGCGCCTCGAGGCTGGCGGCGCGGGGATCGTCGGCGATCTCCGGCATGCCGAACAGGTTTGCAAACTTCGGCAGCTCGCGGCGGTACTCATTGTCGAACACACCGATCCACTTGCCGTCGCTGCACTCGTAGAAGTGGCAGAACGGGTCGGCCGGGCGCAGGGGGTCGTTCGGGCGCTCGCCGCCGAACTGCGGCTGGTGCGACACGACGCCGATGGCGTTGCACCAGATGCCGCTGGCAAACAGCGACGTGCTCACAAATGTGCCCATGCCGGTGCTCTTCTTGCCGATGATGGCCATGAGGATGCCGGACAGGAACGCCGAGCTCGTGGCCATGTCGCCGAAGGCGTAGGTGGGGGTAAACGGGAAGGAGCCGGCCACCTGCCAGTCGGCCATCGGGCCGCTGCGCAGCCAGAACGCCGTGCTGTCAAAGCCGGGCTTGGCAGCGTCGGGCCCCTTCGGGCCGAAGCCGGAAAAGTGCGCGTACACGAGGCCAGGGTAGGCCTTGTGCAGCGTCTCGTAATCGAGACCGAGGCGGCCCAGCGACGGCAGACGGACGTTCGTGAGGAACACGTCGGCCGTCTCGAGCAGCTTGAGGAAGGCGGCCTTGCCGTCCGGATTTTTCAGATCGATGCTCGTCAGGCGCTTGCCGCTGTTTTGGATGGTGAACAGCGGGTTTTTATCGTCCTCGCACACGACCATCTCGAACTCACCGGCGCGGCGCATCTCGTCGCCGATCTTGGTTTCCACTTTGATGACTTCTGCGCCGAACGCGCACAGCACGCGCGACGCGGTCGGGGCGGCAACGACCGTCGCCAGCTCCACGACACGAATCCCCTCGAGGGGCATCTTCTTCATTTGCTCCATTGTGACAATACTCCTATCTTGGGATGGGGGCTTTGCGGCTCACTTGGCCGCGTAGAATCTTTCCGCCTTTTTCTGCTCCGCCGGCGTCTGATGATGCGTCAGGCAGATAACGACGTACAGGATGGCCGACACGCCGAAGCTGGGCCAGAGCGCGTCGATGGAAAACAGCGGCAGCGAGCTGACCTTGCCGCCGATGAACCAGACGACGGCGATGACCGTCGCCGAGAGCATGGACGCGAATGCGCCCGCCGAGCACGACTTCTTCCAGAAGAACGCGCCGAGCGTCGGCAGAAACAGGCCGGCCGAGTTGATGGTGAACGTGATGAGCAGGATGTTCATGATGTCCTGCGTGAACCAGCCGAAGATCGCGCCGAGCACGCCCACGAACAGGGACGCGCCGAAGCCCACACGCAGCAGCGTCTTGTCCGATGCGTTGGGGTTGATGTAGCGCTGGTAGATATCCTTCGTCAGGCTGGCCGAACCGGTCAGGACGGAAATGTCCGCCGTGGACATGATGGCGCTGAGCACGCCGATGAGCACGAGGCCCTTGAGCCCGTGCGGGAAGAGCTCGACCACGAGCGCCGCAATGACGTTGTTGGACGACGACAGGCCGGGCAGGATGAGCTTGCCGGCCATGCCGAGGAACGTGCTGGTGCCGGCGATGATGAGCACGAGCACAGCCGCATAGATCGTGCCGGTGCGGGCGGTCCTGGCATCCTTGGCGGCGATGCAGCGGGTGTAGCTGTCCATGCTCGTGAAAAACGACATGATGGTCGACAGGCCGAGCGCGAGGATCGTCGGCCAGCCCCACGCGCCGAGGTCGAAGAAGCTCGCCGGCAGGTCGGTGACGAGGTTTGCGCCCATCTTGTGCAGCTGCGAGCCGACCAGCGGCACCGCCAGAACGACAATGCCGAGCAGCAGCAGCGCCATCTGCACGATGTCGGTATACGTCACGGCGAGCAGGCCGCCCGTCGAAACATAGAACACGATGACCACGGCCGCGAGAATGTAGCACACGCCGAGATTCCAGCCCGTGAGCACGTTCAGGATCGACGCGCCGGCAACAAACTGCGCCGCCGTGTAGCCGATCATCGCAAGGATGGTCGTGATGCTGGCCATGGTGCTGTTTTTCTGGTCATAGCGCGCGTGGATCAGCTCGGGGAACGTGACATTCCTCAGCTCGTCACTCACGCGCTTGATGGGCTTGGCCATGACGAGCGCGAAGAGCACGCATCCGATGGCGATCTCACCCACATACCAGATGCCGGTGATGCCCATGGAATAACTGTTTGAGGATGTACCGATGACGGACGAACCGCCGATCCAGCCGGCCATCCAGAGCGCGCCGATCTTCAGAGCGCCCATCGAGCGGCCGCCCAGATAATAGTCATCCACGCCGGTCTGTTTTTTGTTTGCGATCAGGCCGAGCACGATCATGCCGACAAAGTATGCCAGGATGATGATGACGTCTAGGACATTCAAAAAATTTACACCTCCAGAGCGGGATTTTCCCGGGGCGCTGCCGGGCAGCGCCCCGGGTGCTGATTTCATGAGCAAAGCCCCGTGGAGTTCGCCGGTTTAGTGGATCTGCGTGCCGGCGCGGAAGCAGAGGCTGTTTTTCGGGTTGATCTTGCCCTTCTTCTCGAAGAACTCGTTGGTCAGGCGCTCCAGATCGTCCTCGGTGAACAGATCGGAGTTGGCCGCCATGGCGCCCATCATGACGATGTTGGCGCCCTTCGGGTTTTCATGCTCCGCGGCGATCTCGGTCATGGGGACCTTGACGACCTTGATGTCGTCGCGGTATTCGCGCTCGTGCACGAGCGAGCTGTTGACCAGCAGCAGGCCGCCCGGGCGCAGGCTGCTCTCGAACTTGTCGATCGCCGGCGCGTTCATGGCCATGAGGATGTCGATCTTCTTGGCGCAGGGGCTGGCGATCTCCTTGTCGGAGAACTTTATGGTGCAGTTGGCCGTGCCGCCGCGCATCTCGGAGCCGTAGGACGGATACCACAGCACGTTCATGCCGAGCTTCATGCCGGCCTCTGCCAGGATCAGACCGGTGGTCAGGACACCCTGGCCGCCGAATCCGGCGCAAATCATTTCTACCATCATGCCTGATTACCACCCTTCTTGTCAATGTATTCGCCGATCGGGAAATACTTGGTCATTTCCGTGTGCACATGCTCGCGGGCCTTCACCGGCGGCATGTTCAGGTTGGTCGGGCAGGGGCTGAGCAGCTCGACGAGGCTGAAGCCGTCGCCGTTGAGCTGGTGCTCGAACGCCTTGCGGATGAGCTTCTTGCAGTTGTTCATGCCGGCAGGTCCGACCAGTTCACCGCGTGCCAGATAGGCAATGTCCATCTTGCCGAGCACGTCGACGACGTTGAGCGTGCCGTACTTGGCCGGATCCTTGCCCTTCGGGGAGGTCGCGGTCTTCTGGTGCGGCAGGGTGGTCGGGGCCATCTGGCCGCCGGTCATGCCGAAGACGCTGTTGTTGACGACGAACACGCAGATGTTGTCGTTGCGCAGCGCGGCGTGAATGGTCTCCGCCATGCCGATGGAGTAGGCAGCGCCGTCGCCCAGGTAAGCAAAGACCGGGTTCTCGGGGCGGATGTGCTTGACGCCGACGGCCGTCGGGATGTCGCGGCCGTGCGCCGCCATGATGGTATCGTAGCGCCAGTAGTCAATGTTGAACGAGCAGCAGGCAACGTCCACGACTGCCAGCATTTTTTCCTGAATGCCGAGTTCCTCGGAGACCTCGCCGATCAGTCGGGTGGCCAGGCCGTGGCCGCAGCCGGGGCAGAAGCCGGCGGAGGAAAAGACAGTTTCGGGTGCTTTGAGTTTCATTTATTTCCCCTCCTTTTCCAGCATGGCCTTGGCCTGCGCGACGATCTCTTCCGGTTCCGGCAGACCAAAGAACGTGCCATAGAAGCCGACCGGATACTTGTTTTCCACAGCCAGCTTCACATCGTCGACCATCTGGCCGAGGATGTTGATCTCGACCGTCATGAACGCCTTGGCGTTCTTGCAGGTCTCAAACGCCTTGACCGGGTACGGCCAGAGCGTGATCGGGCGGATCAGGCCGAGTTTGAAGCCCTCGGCGCGGGCCATGTTCACCGCTTCCTTCGAGATGCGGGAGCTGATGCCGTAAGCCACGAGCACCACGTCGGCGTCCTCCGCCTGGTAGGACTCCCAGCGCTGCTCGTTGTCCTCGATCGCCTGATACTTGCTGCGCAGGAACTCGGGGTACTGCGGGTTGGTGTAGTAGACGTTCTGGACCTTGCGGGGCGCCTGGCCGGCCTTGCAGCCGCGGATCGCCCAGTCATACTGGTTAATGTCGTGCTCGACGAAATCCTTGAGCTCAACGCCCTCGACCATCTGGCCGATGGCGGCGTCGGACGCGACCAACACGGGGTGGCGGTACTTCTCCGCCAGATCAAAGGCAGTGGTCATCATGTCGCAGTTTTCCTGCACGGAGGCCGGCGCCAGCACGATGGTGCGGTAGTCGCCGTGGCCGCCGCCGCGGGTCATCTGCCAGTAGTCGCCCTGGCCCTGCGCGATGTCGCCGAGGCCGGTGCCGATACGCATGACGTTGATGATGACAGCCGGAAGATCCGCCGCGACGAGATAGGAGATGCCCTCCTGGTTCAGGGAGAAGCCGGGGCCGGCGGAGCTGGTCAGCGCACGCGCGCCGGCCGCTGCCGCGCCGAGGAGCATGTTGATGCCCGCGAGTTCGGATTCGGTCTGCACGAACGTGCCGCCCACTTCGTCCATACGCTTGGCCAGGTACTCCAGGATCTCGGTCTGCGGGGTGATGGGATAGCCGCTGTAAAAACGGCAGCCGGCGCGCAGCGCCGCTTCTGCCAGGGCCTCATTGCCCTTCATAAGTTGTTTGCTCATGTTCTTACCTCTTATTCCAGGATTTCAAAAACACTGTCGGGGCACACGCGGTAGCACGTGCCGCAGGCGACGCACAGCGCGTCGTCGACCTGAACGGTGTCATAGCCCTTGTCGTTGATGTTGCCGGAGAACGACAGTGCCTTGCGCGGGCAGTCGTTCACGCAGTAACCACAGCCTTTGCAGCGGGCCGTGTTGATCTTGATTTTGCTCATGGATAAGCCTCCTTGTATTTTGCGGGGAATGTTACGCTGCGTTGGCAGCGGCCGCATTCCGCTTTGCAACCTTTTTCGCCTGCGCGATGGCCCAGACGGCCGCGATCACGCCCAGCACCGCCGTGCCGACGCCGTAGAAGAGGATCTTCGTGTAGCCCGCGTCGCCGTAGGCGTCGATCCAGTTGCCGAACATCGTGTGCACGAACATATCCGGAATGTAGCCGACAAACGTCGCGATGGCAACGGCCGTCGCGGAGATGTGCGTCGGAATGCCCATTTCCGGCTGGATGGAGAAATATGTGCCCTTGCACAGGAACATGGCGATGCCGACCAGCAGCAGCAAAACCACGAGCAGACCGCCGCTCGTGCCGCCGGGCAGGACCAGGAAGATGCCGATCGTCACCAGGCAGGCAAGCTGGCCGAGCAGCTGCTCCTTGGCGACAGACTTGAACGCCTTATCGGCCAGATAGCCGCCGAGCGGGCCGCCGATCAGGCGGCAGCCGTAAGTGCGGAACGTGCCGATGGTGGCCGCCAGCGTTGCGGACATGCCGAGCACGCCCGTGCTGTACGGCGTCAGGTAGCTGGCCACGGCGGAGATGGTCACATAGCACCAGACCAGGATGGCCATGATCCACACGCCGGGGATCTTAAAGGCGGACACATAGTCCTTGAAGGTGATCTTTTTCTGATTTTCTTTTTCTTCATCGCTCACGCCGTAAGCCGCGTCTTTCGGCATCAGGATCGCAACCAGGATGCCGGACACGATGGACAGACCGCCCATGAATGCCAGCGCGCTCTTGAAGCCGGTGATGAGGTCGCTGCCGCCGACGACGGCCATGACGCCGATCATGATGAAGCTCAGCAGCAGGGAAGCCAGACCGTTGAGGGCCTCGAAGATGCCGTACATACGGCCCTGCTCTTCGTCGGTGCCCGTCATGCGGATGCCCTTCATGATGGCCGGCCAGAAAGCAAAGCCGCCGGTCAGGCCCATGAGCAGCCAGATGATGACGGCCATGGTGTAGCTCTTATACGTGAACATGAACAGGAAGCTCAGCGCTGCCTGACCAAAGATGGAGATCAGCAGAACCGGCTTCGGGTTGAACTTGTCTCCGATCCAGCCGCCGGGCAGATAGGAGACGGTGCAGCAGATGCAGTAAGCGGTCATCAGAGAGCCGAGCTGGGCATTCGTGCAGCCCATGGCGGCAATCATCTGATCGTAGAAGCTGGACTTCATGTACGGCATGACGTACATAAAGCCGTAAGCGATCCCGGGTGCGAACAGCAGCAGGAAACGCTTGACATTTTTCGATGCGTTGCTCGTGTTTGACATGTTTCTTCTTCTCCTCTAAGTTACATTTTCATTCCAAATTCTCTGCTTTTGCGATACAGGGGGGAATGCTCTCCATTTCTCTCGATGGCTCACCTCACTCGGTCCGTATTGGTTTTTCCAACTCCGTGTCCCATTTCTCATCATTTGTCTGACAAATCATTGACTTAAAAAAAAGAATGTGCTAATGTAGACACAGATGGAAAACCTCCCGATAATTGTCAGACAACTTTCCGGCGAATAAGGAAAGGACCTGATGTAGGCCCTCGAATTTGTCTGACACATTTGATTATTTCAATCATACCATCGCTTTTTTTCTTTGTAAATAATCATAATGTTCAAAAAATCGACGCAATTTTTGTGAATATCGCTTAGCGAGGTGACAGCATGAAACCGAAGTCCAGCACAAACTATAAAAAAATCGTGGACGCCGTCCTCGACCAGATCAACCACGGCCAGCTCCAGAAAGGCGACAAATTGCCGACGGAGCTGTCTCTGGCGACGAAGTTTGACGTCAGCCGCACGTGCGTGCGCGAGGCGATCAAGAGTCTGGAGGCCATGGGCATCGTACAGAGCATCCAGGGCAGCGGCTCGTACATCACGAACACGCCGGAGCTGTCGATCAATCGGCCGATCTGCGCGCTGTTCGCGCTGAGCAACAGCACGCTGGAAAATGTGCTGGATCTGCGCATCGTGCTCGAGACGGACGTGTGCCGGAACATCATCCGCAGCGCGACCGACGACGAGATCGAGCGCCTGTGCGCTCTGGCCGACTACGACTATATCGGCACGCCGATCGACCGGCAATCCGTGCTGGACTCGCAGTTTCACAATTCGCTCATGCGCATGTCTCACAACGCCCTCATCAAATACATCTACACCACGCTGTCCTCGCTCATGGACATCTACCGCGCGCGTGTGCTCGAGGAGACCTGGCGGCTGGACGAAAACGCCCTGACACGCGCCGGACACCAGGCCATCTGTCAGGCCCTGCGTGACCGCGACGAAGCCGCCGTGGCCGCCGCCATCTACGACCACCTAACGCTGACCGGCCCGTACCGCGAGTGCCTGATCGAGCAGGATGCGGAAGATGAGAAAGCGCGTCGATCCCAGGAGGATTCTCTATGAAAACATTTGACCTGCCTTCCAACAGCAACTACGGCGACCAGCCGATCCCGATCGCGTTCCCCGACAACTGGGACGTGCATATCTCCAAGATCCACGGCTATGACACCCCGGCCCTGACCGAGGCGCAGATCGCGGAGAAGATCCACGCCGCCATCGGCGCCAAGCCCATCTCCGAGGGCGCCGCCGGCAAGAAGAGCGCCGTCATCATCATCGACGACATCACCCGCCCGACGCCGTGCGAGCCGATCGCCAAGGCCGTCATCGCGGAGCTGCGCGCCGCCGGCGTGCCGAAGGAGAACATCTGGTTCATCATCGCGCTCGGCACCCACGGTGTCATGTACCGCACGGAGTTCGTGCGCAAGCTCGGCGAGGAGATCGTCGAAAACTACGAGGTGCACAACCACAACCTGTTCTTTAACCACGTGTTCGTCGGCAACACGACCAACAACGTGCCCGTCGAGATCAACGCCGACGTCATGTCCGCCGACTACAAGATCGCCATCGGCACGACCATGGCCCACAGCTACTACGGCTTCAGCGGCGGCGCCAAGTGCATCCTGCCGGGCGTGAGCTCGCTGCGCACGATCATGCGCAACCACAGCTTCACGACGACGACGGAGTTCAACATGGGCAACCCCCACACGCTCATGCGCAGCGACGCCGAGCAGGCCGCGCGCATGATGGGGCTCGACTTCAAGATCGACGCCATCCTCAACGGCCACGCACAGATCTGCAACCTGTTCGCCGGCGACTTTGAGGCCGAGATCCAGCACGCGGCCGCCTACGCCGCCGAACACTACGCGGCAAAGTTCGTGCCCGACTGCGACGTGGTCATCGCCAACAACTACTTCAAGCCCGCCGAGGCCAACTGCGCCTACACGCCCGAGGTCATCGCCTCGCTCAAGGACGGCGGCTCGTTCGTGCTCGCGGCCAACTCCCCGTTCGGCCCGTGTGTGCACTTTTTGTACGACAAGTGGGGCCACTCCGCCCCCGGCGGCATGATGTGGTCCGGCTGCTACACGAAGGGCAAAAACATGGCCCACGCTGTCGTGTTTGCCGAGCACACCGTCAAGGGCATGCGCGACCCGTGGTACATCGACGAGCACTCCGGCGCTGAATACGTCAAGACGTGGTCGGACGCCCTGCGCATCCTCGACGACGGCACGCCGAAGAAAGTCGTGCTCTACCCGAACGCCGAGTGCCAGGTGCTCGATAACTCCAAGCAGTTTTATAAGCAGGGCAAATAAGCAGGATTTTCCGTGTGAAACGGGCGGGAACGCATTGCGTTCCCGCCCATTTTCGCGTACAATAGACAAAACGAAAGCGAGGTGAGCGCGCATGGAAACGCGCGTGGCGCTGATCGGCATCATCGTGGAAAACAGCGAGAGCACAGCGCAGCTCAACGCCCTGCTGCACGACGCGGGGCAGTACATCATCGGCCGCATGGGCCTGCCCTACCGCGCCAAGGGCGTCAGCATCATCAGCGTCGTGCTCGACGCGCCGCAGGACGTGATCTCCGCGCTCGCGGGGCGCATCGGCCGTCTGCCGGGCGTGAGCGCCAAGACCGCCTATTCCAAACCGTTCCCGCCCGCCGGGGACTGACCGCACCGATCGGAGGGACCACCCATGCACATTCCCAAGGGCGCGAGCCAGACGTGCGCGCTGCTGACCTTTGACGACGCACTCCACTGCACCGAGCACGACGACTATGACGCCGCGCGCTGGCTGTACGTGCCGCCGTACTACACCGAATACCGTTACATCCTCGGCACGCGGGGCGCAAACCCGCTCATCTGCATCGGCATCAACCCGTCGACCGCACAGCCGGGCGATCTGGACAACACGCTCAAGAGCGTCGAGCGCATCGCCCTCGGCAACGGGTATGACAGCTTCACGATGTTCAACGTCTACCCCCAGCGCGCGACCGACCCGAACGCCATGGACACCGCCTTCAACCGCGCGCTGCACGAGCAGAACATGGCGGCGTTTCGCTACGTGCTCGGGCAGTACGCGCCCGGCAACCGGCCGGCCGTGTGGGCCGCGTGGGGCACGCTGATTGAAAAGCGGCCGTACCTGTTCGACGCGCTCGAGGAAATGCTCGCCATCGGCGAGGAATACCACGCGCAGTGGCTGACGTTCGGCCCGCGCTCCAAGGCCGGGCATCCGCACCACCCGCTGTATCTGCGGCGCGACAGCGTGCCGGAGGCGTTCGACGTGCGCGCCTACTGCGCGGCGCAGCGCGCGCGGCTGAAATGACGCGGCATCAGCAGATAACAGGACCGCCCCCGGCGTGACCAGCAGGTCACGCCGGGGGCGTTTTCACGGTTCGGCAAACTGGAATTTGAATTTCTATAAATTATGACCTCTTAACAGAGGTTATAGGTTATCAATAAAATCCTCCAAAAGCCTTGGAAATAAAGGATTTTTCGCTGTGTGCTCGCCTTATCCCTTTATACGATTTCACTATTGTTTATGCTTCCCTCGTGACCTCATAAGGGAAAAATCAAGGGAAGAAAAAACTCGTAACACAATATAACAAAATGTGGTAATCAGGAAACTGTGACATATGTGCGAATATATTATACTGGAGGATTTTATAATGGACAAGTACATTTACGATAACAGCAACGGCTTATGGTATGAATTACAGGGAGATTATTACATCCCCTGTTTGGTATTACCTGCCGAAAAAGAAGAAAGGCATATCGGAGTATGGGGACAGCGGCATTTGCGGTATATCCGTGAGCATAGAAAAGTGTTCTACATCAAGCTGTTGACAAGCGGCAAACTGCAATCCCACCTTGCCGATGTTGAAGAACAGGCACAGGAACTGTTTGACCATCTTATGAAACAACGGGCAGAGCGTGAGGGCATTACCGAAAAACTGAAAGCAGACAACCAAATGGAATGGGTTGGCAGAATGAGCAATCTGCGGTCTGCGGTTACGGAAACTGTCAATGCCGAGGTGATCTTCGTATGAGAAAACGGAAGTATTACCTTTACCTCACAGCAGAGGAGCGGCGGTATATCTTCAATGCTTTGCTTGCTTTCCGCAACAGACTGATAGCACAAGGCAGATATACGGATGCCGTTGACGAGGTTATGATAAAGTTCGCAAAATGAGACTGTAACGCCAAAATACACAAAATCGAGGGGTAAGGTACAAACACCTTACCCCTCTGTTTTTGCGGTCAGAAAATAGCTTGAAATATGGCTTTTCATCCCATTTTCGTTACTTGTCTACTTTCTCTAACATCGCATCATAAATTGCCTGTGTTTCTTTTGGATCGCTCATTCCAATGACAAGAGTTTTCTCGCCGGAAGTCAAGATAATATGCTCTTTAGCACCTGTATAGGAATATAAGGTGTATGATCCAAATTCATCATTTTGGAAAATGCCCATAGATAGTTTGGGAGAACCAAAACCGCTTGTTCGCACTCCTACATCTAAATTCTTACGGTATTCAATGGTCTCAATTTCGGAATAATCGATCTCCAGGTCTGTCCAATAGGTTGCATTGATCGTTAATGCTGTATCTTCGCACTTTACCTCGATGTTACCAGTAAACATTAAAAGAGCAACACCTAATAAAATGATGGGTACTATAACTGCGGTTATTCTAAGCGCAATTTTTTCCGCACCGCTTTTGGGCGCTTCAGCATATACAATTCCTTCCTTTTGATGCTGTTTGTAAATGAAATAAGAGTAAACTATAGGAATAATCGCCAAAGCAGCAATCACACATACTACAACCCATACCATCACTTTTAGAGGAAGAAAAATGGAGAGCAATAAAATAAGTCCTCCAACTACCCAGACCTTACCGCCAAATCTATGCGTTTTATTCCAATTCTCCTCGTTATTCAACGCCCAAGAAATCTTGATACCCAGCGTTCTGTTTTGTTTAACTTTGGGTAAGTAATTGCCTATAAAGATGAACATTACTCCGAGCATAGCCGGCATAAAAAATGCTAAATCAAATTCTTTGCCAAAAGCTGCACGATACATTATTCCGTTTGCGAAAAGGGATATAATCGGAAGAATCCAAAAAACCATTCCCAATGCTTTTTGATTTTGATCTTTTTGTTTTTTATCCAATGAAGTAAAAAGCAAACAAACAAAATGGAAAATCAAAAGTATGATAGGTGTACCAAAGACAGCAAAGACCTTTCCGCTTAATCCGTCCGCATTGCCGTCAGCTCCCCAATGGGTTGTAATAATGTCAGGCAAATCATTCCACATAATGATCCCGAATAAAGCCGGAAGTAAAATAATAATTGACGATATTATAACCTTAATCTTGTTCTTTTTAAGCATTATCATTATCCCCTTTCAAATCTGCAATCCATAGCATAGTTTCCTCCAAAACAGAGGTGTTGATTTCATAGAAAATGAACTTTCCTTCTCTTGTATCTCTGATTAAGTCAGCATCCTTCAACACCGATAGATGTCTTGAAATCGAAGGTGCTGTTACAGAGAAATGGTTGGTAATCTCTCCCGCAGACATTCGCCCCTTTTTCAGCATATTTAGTATTTCACGGCGAATTGGGTCAGCAAGAGCTTTTAATGTCTGTTGCAGTCCCATTTGACACCCTCCCTTAACATTTAACCAAATTGTTAATTATATTATACGCATAGAGACTATAATTGTCAATAGGTTCGCTAAGATTTTCATACAAATTGAAAGGGGCGGCTTTCTCTTTGCCGCCCGTAATATGTAATCCCGCAAGGCAGGGAAACTGCCCTGCGGTGTTGTTTTCGGTGTTAAAGCTATCTTTCTCTGTCGTGGGATCGATGCTTGGGTTTGGTCTGTCTGCCCTCTGCCTGCAACCGTCTTAGCTGGTCACGGACACTTTGCTTTTCTGGCGGTGCATACCGTTCTTTTTCGGCGGGTCTGCTTTTTTCTTTGACCTTGCGTTCCCATTCTGCAAGCTCTCGGTTGTAGTTATTAACTATGACTTCTGCCTTGCAGTAGGTTGCCATAAATGCTTGCACGTCGGGATAACCGTCATCTTTCAGAATATCGGGTATTGTTTCAAGCATAGCGGAGATTTTTTCTTCCCTCTGCTGTATCTGCGTTTCCAACGCCTTTCGCTCCTTGCCCTTGAATATACCCTTTGTTTCGGCAAGCTGTGCCTTTAACTTGGGTACTTCATCCTGCAAGCTGCGGATTTCTCTTGCCCTGTCCTGCACCCGTATCATCAGCTTCTGCATTGTGCGGAACTCTGCCATATCCATATTGAGTACCGGTTTGGGCGGTAGTGCCGTCTGCCTTATCAGGTTCTGCAAAAATTCCTTTGCCTTGCCCACAATACTGCGGAACAGATTTGGCAGCCATCCATTCGCTTTAATGGATTGACTTGCTTTTTGGTGGATCTCATCTTTCTTGATTTCCAGTATCTTGGCTTCTTCAATCCCTGATATGAGTGCCATATCCGCCGTTCTGTTCCATTCCTGCCTTGCGGCATTGTCTGCTTCAATTTCTGCGGCTTTGGGATTGTTCTTGCCAATCTTCTTGGTTGGCAGATAGATACTGTCGGGATTGAACACCTTTAGGTGCTGTTCGGGGTCTGAGATATGCCGATTGATAAGGGCGGTATAGATTTCCTTTACTTCCCGAAGAAAAGGGTCGCTTTTGAAGCGGTCATCCTTTACGGTGAAAAGGTGCTGTTCGTATATGCCGCCTTTGGGGATAACGGTACAGCCCTCACGGACTTTGCCGCTTTCATCGGTGATCTCTTTCTTGGTGCGTACCCGCTTGCCCGTTTCATCATAGAATACGCTTCGGGTGGCGATCTTTATATCCGGCTCGGCAAGTAGCCGCCTTTCACTGAATATAAGGTGGATGTGGTAATTGGTCTTTCTCTTGTTGTGGTGGAGTGCCGATACACATTCCACATTGTACCGTCTGCGAAATTCCTCTGTGAAATCTTCAAGTACCTGTTGCGGCTCATAGGTGGTGTAAACTTCGGGCAGGGCAATTATCAATTCCCTTGCTTCGATACACTTCCCCGGCGAGTTGCTTCGCTTAAATTCCTGCTGACATTCTTTTGCAAGGTTTCGCCAAAAGGAATTGTCTGCGGTGCGGTAAGTGGCATAGAGGTTTTCCTGTCTTGCATGGCTTGTAATATACGATATTCTTCCCTTGACATTATACAGCTTTGACATCTGAATAAAGCTGTGGCGTGTCATAAATCATCTCCGTTCTGTGTTGTAAAGGTGCGTTTTCATTTTGCAACCGACTTGTCGGTTGCGGCTGTTTTGGCGGCGGGTGCTGACGAGACAGCCAATGAAAATTGCGGCAGCAATTTTCTCTGTATCATAGCGGCGGTATATGCCGACAAGCTGTGATACAGGCTCCCTGCAAGGGCGAAATATCACTTGAACAAATCGTAGATTTGTGCGAGGGGTGTATTTCGCTCTCAAACGCCGAGGGCTTTGAGAACGGTTTACTCTACCTTACGGACATCATCCTGACACAGTAGGTTTCTGCCCTGATTGACGGTCATAAAACGCTCTAAGGTATCCCTGCGGATAATGGTTTTACGTCCGACCTTCAGAACAGGCAGCTTGCCCCAGTCCACCAACTTTCGCATTGTGTTTCTGCCGATGCCGCTGGTTTCTGCCGCTTCTTCGATTGTCATTCCCATTTTGATTGCGTTCATAGTGCTGTTCTCCTTTCTTAAATACTCAAAATGCAACTTCGGTATTATCATTATACTTATTTTGCCATCACTTGTCAACCTGTTTTGCAACCTTTTAAGGATTATTTTTAATATTTTTCGGAAATAGGGGTTGCAAATTGAGCTTGTTTGTGCTATACTGTACTCAAACAGGAGGTGAATACCTTGGAAGAAGAAACAATGTTTACCCCAAAACAAGTCGGGGAACGCATTAAAGAGCGTAGAATAGAACTCAAACTTTCTATGCCGGAACTTGGCAAGCGTATCGGCGTGAACAAGTCTACCATTCAAAGGTATGAAGCTGACGGCGTTGATCCGAAGCGAACAATGATTATCAACGGCCTTGCCGAAGCACTTCTTACCACTCCCGAATGGCTGACAGGTCTTTCTGATGATAAGGAATATGACAGCTATACACTCTGCCAAAAGGACATTGAGCAGCACATCAAGAAATATCTTGATACGGTGTCCTCTACCGTAAAGGGTGAGCCGCACCAACAGATGCTCACTACATTTCTCGGGAAGATAATTGATTTGTACTCTGTGCTTTGCCACTACTTTTCCGATGCTATGACAGAGGTTGACCGTGTGGCAAACGATGAAGGCTTGAAGCAATCGCTTATGCGATACGCTATCGAGTCGGGAGCGATTACCGAAAAGGTCTATCGCAACGAAATGGAATTACCTATCGAAGATATGAAACGATTTCTTGACGGGATTTTACATATCTACGATGAAGGTCGTACCGCTGTAAAGATGGGCGATCTCTTCGAGATAGTGACGGAAGCTGAAAAAAGGCTATCCGAAAAGAACAATTCCGTGGCACCTTGACAATTAAAAAAGCCGATTGAAACCAATCGGCAGAAGTGACACTATTTACTTTACGCACACCATATGTCACAGTTCCGATTGCCACGGATAGAAAGGAGAAATTTTATCTATGGCAAAAGGTTCTGTAAGAAAGAAAGGCAAAAAGTGGTACTACCGCTTCTATATCGAAGATGAAAGCGGAAACCGTGTGCAGAAGGAGTTTCCCGGCACTGAAAGCAAGGCTGAAACAGAAGCCCTTATGCGAAAGGCAATGGAAGACTACGAGGAAAAGAAATTCGTAGCCAAGTCCGAAAATGTTACGGTGGGAACGTTGCTGGATCAATGGGTGGAAGAAGAACTGAAGCCCGGCAATCTGAGCAATGGTACAGTAATGGCATATCAGGGTACGGTAAACCGTATCAAGCAGTACCCGATTGGGGAACGCAAGCTGAAAACTGTAACTGCTGACCATTTACAGGCATATATCGACTTCCTCAGTTTCGGTGGCACAAATCCCGATGGCACACAGGCAAAGGCTCTCAGCAAGGGGTATCTGCGATTGTTCTCGGCAGTCCTGCAAGGGGCGTTCCGTTTTGCGGTGTTCCCGAAAAGGCTGATTTCCTTTAACCCGATGCAGTATGTAGTGTGGAGGGGCAAAAAGGAAGAATACGAACTGTTCTCAGACGAGGACGGGAATGTGACTTCCGCCCCCACAATCAGCCATGAGCAGTATCTGAAGCTGGAGGACTTTCTGAAAAAGAAAGACAATCCGGCGTTGCTGCCCATTCAGATTGCCTACTACACGGGGCTTCGAATCGGCGAGGTTTGCGGCTTGACCTGGCAGGATATTAACCTTGAAGGTCAGTACCTTACAGTACGCCGCAGTATGCGCTACAACGGGGCAAGGCACAAGACGGAAATCGGAGCGACCAAGCGAAAGAAAATCCGTACTGTGGACTTCTGCGACACACTGGCAGAAATTCTTAGAACAGCCAAAGCCGAACAGCATAAAAACCGCTTCCGATACGGAGAGTTGTACAGCCTCAACTATTACAGTGAGGTCAAAGAAAAAGACCGTACTTATTACGAGGTTTACAGTCTGCCGAGAACGGAAGAAGTCCCGGAGGGATACAAGGAAATATCCTTTGTCTGCCTCAGACCGGACGGGGCGTTTGAATCGCCGAGTACGGTAGGGATTATGTGCAGGGCGGCAAGGAAAAAGGTCGATGGGTTGGAGGACTTCCATTTCCACCAGCTTCGTCACACATTCACAAGCAATCTGCTCTCAAATGGGGCTGCCCCAAAGGATGTGCAGGAGCTTCTCGGACACGCTGATGTCAGTACCACAATGAATATCTACGCTCACGCTACAAGGGAAGCGAAGCGTACTTCCGCAAGGCTGCTGGATAAGGTAGTCGGCGGCGAATAACAAAAAGTTTCCCTTGTTTTCGCTCATAAGGGCAAAAACAAGGGAAAATACATAAGGTTTGAGAATTACACAGGCGAAAAGCCTTGAAAATACAGAGTTTTCAGAGGGTTGAGTAGATAAATCGGAATTTATCGTCTTGTTCCATTCTTATCAAAATTCTTTTTTAATGCTATTTCTGTTGGGAGAATAGACCCAATTAAAGGAATAAGTTGAACACCACAGATAATTCCTCCTATACTCCCAACACAATCTTCATTTTTTCCAATCACTAAAATCATGAATATTACTGTTATCGGCAACATAACCATTCCACAGATATACCAGACTTTACCACAATATTTATGAGCAAATTCCCATGTGTCTTTGTTCTTCATAGACATCGAAGTCCGATATCCAAATACTGAATTTATTTCCTTTGGAGCCTTTTTCATAAAATATCTTCCAAAACCAATCATCGTAAATGGAAGAAGCAAATCCATAATCAACATAAAAATCCAAAACCCCATTGTAAACCTCCTTTACTACAACTACCGATTTTGCGCGCTCCCGGCGGGTCGGCAAGCCGGAGTCCCTAATCCCGCCGCCATATCATTTCGCAGTCCGGTTTGCCGCGCTGAAGGGGCAGCGCTTTCCGATGCACTGATTGTTCTGCGCGGCGTAACGGCACACGACCTCCGGCTTTTGCATTGCAACGCCGAAGTGCTCCTTCACAAAATCGATCGCTGTGAGAATGGACAGAAAAGAGTCTCGCTTGCAGCAGCGCGGGCCGCCGATCTCACCGATCTGCCCGAGCGCGGCCGCCGTCATTTTGTGCGACAGCGCAAACGGCTCGTCGGTCAGCGGTGTTGACCCGGAGATGATCGAGACGAACATCCCCGTGCTGATCCCCGCGCCGCACGCGCCCCAGAAGCCGCACGCGCCGCCGGGCACGCTTTTGCCGCGGCGCAGCATCTCCATGAGCGCGTCGGAAAGGGCAATGTCGCCGCCAGCGTTGTGATACGCCGTCAGCAGCGCCGCTCCGACCATCACATGGTGCTCCGGCCCGTGCATATGGCAGCTCGGCAGCGCCATCATCCGCTCGACAATGGCGATCGGATCGCACGCGGTCTCCCGCAGGCACAGCTCCACGATGCTGTCAAGCCCCTGCATATGGCAGTCGCTGCACACGTAGTGCCCGTTTATGCAGCGCGTCTTGGCGAGCTCTTTTTTGCGGCAGATCTCGCACTGCATCTGCACATCCGTCTCCAGATATTCCAGCGGTGCGCCGCAGATCAGGCATTCCTCTTTCATTCGCGTTTCTCCTCTCCGACTTCGGGGTGTGTGTGCGCATAGCGCGTCTCCCACAGGATCAGCCCGCGGGCGGGCGCTGTCGGCCCGGCAGCGCTGCGGTCGCGCGCGGCGAGGATGGCCGGCATCGTGTCCGCGTCCCGCTGCCCGAGCCCGACCTCCAGCAGCGTGCCGGTGAGGATGCGCACCATGTGGTACAAAAAGCCGTCGCCCGAGAACGTCAGGCGCACTTCCTCGCCCCGCCGCTCGACGGTGATGGCATCGACCGTGCGCACGGCAGATTTTTTCATGCGCCGGTTGGCACAGAACGACGTGTAGTCGTGCGTGCCGCACAGCGGCGCGGCCGCGCGCTGCATGGCCGCCGTGTCGAGCGGCTGCGGCAGGGCGCAGACATAGCGCCGCTCGAACACGTTCGGCGTCTCGCTGTTCCAGACGCGGTAGACATACGTCTTGCCGCGGCAGGACAATCGCGCGTGAAAGCGCGGCGCGGCTTCCTCGAGCGTGAGCACGCCGATGTCCCCCGGCAGGCGCGCGCGCAGCTGCCGCAGCAGCTCTGGCGCGTGCAGGTCGGTCTTCGCGCGGAACGACGCCGTCTGCATCCGGGCGTGCACGCCCGCGTCCGTACGGCCGGAGCCCGCGACCTCGACCGGCTGCGCCAGCAGGTCGCTGAGTGCGGCCTCGAGCCGCCCCTGAATGGTGTCCGGCGTGTTGCCCTGCCGCTGCCAGCCGTTGTAGCGCGTGCCGTCATAGCTGAGCGTCATGCGGAAATTCGGCATGGTGCACCTCCTTTGGATGAAAGATGAAAACACGGCCCCGCAGGTTGCTTGCGGGGCCGTGCGTGTATGTTCTGCGGAAATTACGCCTTCGGCGCTTTCTTGCCGGCCTTGCCGAAGTGCAGCTCCTTGAGGCCCTCGACCTCGTCGCACACGGGCTTGAAGCTGCAGCTCGCGCAGTCGAGATCCTCGGGCATGCCCTCGAGGATGGTGTTCATGGTCTTGGTCACGTCGTCGATCTTCTTGGCCGTGTCGTGCAGGGTCTTGAAGTCGACGTTCTTCGTGATGAAGATCACGCGCACATTCGTGATGTTCGGGTTTTTCTTATACTGCCGGATAAAGTCGCAGCCGACCTTGTAAAACGAGATGCCCTTCTTGATGGCCTTCTTGCTCACGCGGATCTGCTCGCGGCTGCTCTCGGGCGAGACGCGCATCATGTATCCGTCCGGGAAGACATGGTACTTCACGAACTCGATGTTGCGGATGGCGGCATAGGTCGCGTCCTTCTGCTCGACGTCGATGTCCTTGACGCCGAGTATCACGAGGCGGGCAAATGGCACGTCGCCCTTGATCTCCTTCATATCCGGGCCGTAGAGCAGCACCTCGTCCGCCGGGACGAGACTGCTGTCGGACGTGACGCAGGTGAAGTTCACGGCGTCGTTCGCGCCGCCGCCGAGCTCATACGCAGCGTCGCGCAGGAGCACGAGCTCGCTCTCGCCGTTATCTTTCCACGCATCGCGCTCTTTATAGGCCCACTTCTGCGTCGGCGCGCCGAGCAGGTCGGTCGTTTCCCGAATAAAGCTGTCGTACAGTTCCATATCCTTCATGTTGTTCCCTCCTCAAAAAATGCCCAGGTTGTGCAGCGCCTGGTGGACGCCGACCATGATGTTGGAGTCCTCCGGCAGCTCGAACACGCTCTTGCCGTGGATGTCGTTGGCAGCGTGGATCGGATCGGTGGGGATGTAGGCGAGCACGTCCACCCCGTCGAGCTTGACGAGATCGTTCATGCTCGGGTCGACCACGCGGTTGACGATCATGCCGATGCGCTCGTAGGTGATGAGATCGTCAGCCGCCTCCTTGATCTCGCGGCAGACGTTCACGCCCTTGGCGCTCTGGTCGGTGACGAGGACCAGGTGCGAGACCTGCTCCATGACGCGGCGGCTGATCTGCTCGATGCCGGCCTCGCCGTCGATGACCACATAATCGAAATCATTGGCGAGCATGCTGATGACTTCCTTGAGGTAGGAGTTGACCGAGCAGTAGCACCCGGCAGCCTCCGGACGGCCGATGGCCAGGAAGGCGAAGCCGTCGCACTCGACCATGGTGTCAAAGATGCGGAAGCGCGCCTCGTTGAGCACCTCGATGGCCTGGCGGTACTCGCCGCGCTCCGAGGTCTCGATCACTTCGTTGCGGATGTCGTCGATGGTGTGCTCGACGTGCACGCCCAGCGCCGTGGACAGGCCGACGGCCGGGTCTGCGTCGATGGCGAGGATGCGCTTGCCGGGGAAGGCCTCCACCAGCTCGCGCACGATCGCCGAGCACAGAGAGGTCTTGCCGACGCCGCCCTTGCCGGCGACTGCGATGATCTTGGCTTTCGTTTTGTTTTCTTCCATAGTGCGTTCCCTCCTGACGGCTGAAAAATTTGCGGAAGCTGCGGCTTCGATTGCATCCATCCTACCACAGATCCGGCAGATCTTTCTGTGTCCAGGTCACAAACCTGCCCCAACACAGGATGTCATTCCCGGACACATGCGCCGTTTTCTTTGATTTTTCGACAAAATTGGAGCTAATCGTTATCTTTTTGTCCAGATTGCAAAAAAAGAATTGCGAAATTTATCACGTATTAGTATAATGTTTTGCATGACCTCGCGTCAAGTGCTTGTTGCAAATTTCACGAACAAGAATTCACTTTTTATTCTCAAAGGAGAACCCTATGCGCGGCATTGAAACCGGAAAAGTACGTATCCGTCACGAAGTATTCACGGAGATCGCCCGAATGGCCTATGAGGGCGGCGATTACGCAAAGCGGCTCGAAGAGCTGCCGTTCAAGATCATCCCCGGTGAGATCGGTTCCTACCGGGACAGTCTGTTCCTCGAGCGCGCCGTCGTCGGCGAGCGGCTGCGGCTGGCCATGGGGCTGCCGCTGCGCAAGTTTTCGGAGTTTTCCCTGCTCTCGGACGGCGTGGAAAAGGCGCTCGACCCGGAGATCTACTACGAAAAACCGCTCATCAACGTCATCAAGTTCGCGTGCAACCGCTGCCCGGACAACGTTGTGAAGATCACGAATGTGTGCCAGGGCTGTCTGGAGCATCCGTGCATGTCGGTCTGCCCGCGGCAGGCCATCACGCGGCAGAACGGCCAAGCCCACATCGACCCGGATAAGTGCATCCGCTGCGGGCGCTGCCTGAAAGAGTGCAAGTTCAACGCCATCGTGCGCCTCGAGCGGCCGTGCCGCAAGGCCTGCGGCATGGACTGCATCCATTCCGACGGGCTCGGCCGCGCGGACATTGATTATTCCAAGTGCACGTCCTGCGGCCAGTGCATGGTCAGCTGCCCGTTCGGCGCCATCTCGGACAAGAGCCAGATCTTCCAGACCATTCAGGCCGTCAAGAGCGACACGCCTGTTTACGTGGCGCTCGCGCCGGCGTTCGTGGGGCAGTTCGGTCCCGAGGGCGTGCCGGAGCGGATACGCAGGGCGTTTCAGCGGCTCGGCTTTGCCGACGTGTACGAGGTCGCCATCGGCGCGGACCTGTGCGTGATCGAAGAGGCGGCGGACTTTCTGGAGGAAGTGCCCGAAAAGCACAAATTCATGGTCACGTCCTGCTGCCCGTCGTGGAGCGACATGGTCAAAAAGCTCTTCCCCCAGTTTGAAAAGAACATCTCCGTGGCCTTTACGCCGATGGTACTCACCGCGCGCATGATCAAGCGCGACCATCCGGACTGCAAGGTCGTGTTCATCGGTCCGTGCGATTCGAAAAAGCTCGAGGCGCGCCGCCAGAGCGTGCGCAGCGACGTGGACTTCGTGCTCACGTTCGAGGAGGCGCTCGGCATTTTCGCCGCCAAGGGCATGGATAAGGCGTTCCTGCCCGAGGACGAGGAGGAGCTGCCCGCCTACTCCAGCCGCGACGCGCGCCGCTTTGCCTACTCCGGCGGCGTGGCGCAGGCGGTCGTCAACGCCATCCGCGACATGGACCCCGAGCGGGAGGTCAAGGTCGCCGCGGCGACCGGTCTGGCCGACTGCCGCAAGCTGCTGATGATGGCCAAGGCCGGAAAGTACGACGGCTACCTGCTCGAGGGCATGGCCTGCCCGGGCGGCTGCATCGCCGGTGCGGGCACACTGCGCCCGATCGAGCAGGCGCACAAAGAGGTCGAGGCGTTCAGCTCCGAGGCGAAGTTCACCTGCGCCAACGACACGCCGTACATGGACTACCTGCCCCTCATCGAGGAGAAGGACAAGATCCGCAAACTGTGATTCCCTGCGCACCGCCGGCGGCGGTGCGCAGTTTTTATCATATGTCCAAAAAAAGGCGGTCACACCCCTGATTTTTTTCCGTGCTGCGGGCTGGACAAGCGCGCCCGTTCGCGGTACAATAGCAAAAATCATCACCGGGGCGCGACCCGCTCCGCTTTCCACACTGTATATTGTTATAAGGAGGTCTTTCCCATGGCTTACTTCTTTTCCGGCCAGTCGCACACGTTCAATGAGTATCTGTTGGTGCCCGGCTACTCGTCGAGCGAGTGCATCCCGGACAACGTTTCTCTGCGCACGCCGCTGACGCGCTTTCGCGCGGGCGAGGAACCGGCCCTGTCGCTGAACGTGCCGATGGTCTCGGCCGTGATGCAGTCCGTGTCCGGCGACCGGCTGGCCGTCGCGCTGGCGCAGGAGGGCGGCGTGTCGTTCCTGTACGGCTCGCAGTCGATCGAGGACGAGGCCGCGATGGTCGCCCGTGTCAAGAGCTACAAGGCGGGCTTTGTGCGCAGCGACTCGAACATCAGCCCCGACGCGACGCTTTCGGACATTCTGGCCCTGCGCGAGCAGACCGGCCACTCCACCGTCGCCGTCACCGAGGACGGCACGGCCGACGGCCGCCTGGTCGGCATCGTCACGAGCCGCGATTACCGTGTGAGCCGCATGGCGCCCGAGACGCCGGTGCGCGCATTTATGACGCCGCGCGAGAAGATGATCACCGCGCCCGACGGCACGTCCCTGAAGGAAGCCAACAACATCATCTGGGAGCACAAGCTCAACTCTCTGCCCATCGTCAACGACGAGGGCCGCCTGTGTGCGTTCGTGTTCCGCAAGGACTATGACCTCCACAAGCAGAAACCGAACGAACTGCTCGACAGTCAGAAGCGCTACCTCGTCGGCGCGGGCATCAACACCCGCGACTATGCCGAGCGCGTGCCCGCGCTGGTCGACGCCGGTGTGGACGTGCTCGTGATCGACTCGTCCGAGGGCTACTCCGAGTGGCAGAAGCGCACGCTCGAGTGGATCCGCGAGCGCTACGGCGACAGCGTCAAGGTCGGCGCCGGCAACGTCGTGGACGCGGACGGCTTCCGCTTCCTGGCCGACTGCGGCGCGGACTTCGTGAAGGTCGGTATCGGCGGCGGCTCGATCTGCATCACGCGCGAGACCAAGGGCATCGGCCGCGGCCAGGCGACCGCCGTCATCGAGGTCTGCCGCGCACGCGACGAGTACTTCCGCGAGACCGGCATCTACGTGCCCGTCTGCTCCGACGGCGGCATCGTGCACGATCACCACATCACGCTCGCGCTGGCCATGGGCGCGGACTTCGTGATGCTCGGCCGCTACTTCGCCCGCTTCGACGAGAGCCCGTCGGACAAGGTCAACGTCAACGGCACGCTCATGAAGGAGTACTGGGGCGAGGGCTCCAACCGCGCGCGCAACTGGCAGCGCTACGACCTCGGCGGCAGCAAGAAGCTGTCCTTCGAGGAGGGCGTGGACTCCTACGTGCCCTACGCCGGCAAGCTCTCCGATAACGTCCAGCAGACGCTGGCAAAGGTCCGCTCGACCATGTGCAACTGCGGCGCACTGACCATCCACGAGCTGCAGGAAAAGGCGCGGCTGACGCTCGTGTCCTCGGTGAGCATCGTCGAGGGCGGCGCGCACGACGTCGTGCTCAAGACCTCGAACAAGCCCGTGTGAGAACACAGATACAGATAAAAACAGACGGTGCCCGGCATCACAACCGGGCACTGTTTTTTTCTTCCCGCGCGAAGGTGGAAAAATATGCGTGGGTTTTTCGGTCGCGGCGTGTATAATGGAGTAGAAACACAGCCGGGAGGAGGCGAGGACGTGCAGGAGCAGGAGATGATCGCACAGCTGCTGCAGCAGGATGAGCGCGGCATGGAGGCCCTGCTGCTGCACTACGGGCCGCTGATGCGCTACATCATTGCGCCGATCCTGCCGGACCCGCAGGATCGGGAGGAGTGCCTGTCGGAGGTGTCCATGCGCGTCTGGAGCCGCATCGCGCAGTTCGACCCGGCGCGCGGGAGCTGGAATGCGTGGCTGACGGCGGTCACGCGCAGCACGGCGCTGAACTATCAGCGCAGCGCCGCCCGGCACGGCGGCACGCAGACTCTGCCGGAGGGCGCGCCGTCGCCGGAGGCATCCCCGGAGGAGGCGCTGATACAAGCCGAGCGCCGCGCCGCGCTGCACGATGCGCTCGCACGGCTCGGTCAGAACGACCGGGCGCTGTTTTATCGGAAGTATTACTACCTGCAGTCCACCGCACAGATCGCCGCCGAGCTCGGCATGACCGAGCGCGCGGTCGAGGGTCGGCTGTACCGTCTGAAAAAACGGCTGCGCACGATGTTGGGAGGTGACGGCGATGCGTGAGCACGAGCGGGAATCTGCGCGCGACGACGCCTTTGAGGCGCTGCTTGCGCAGAGCGTGGCCGAGCTGCCGCCGGAGGAGATCGTGGCCGACGTGACCCCGTGGCGGCGCGCCATGAACCGCATCCTCTTCGGCATGGCGCTGTGCGCGATCACCCTGAACTTCTGGTGCTTAAACTACATCCTCCCCGCCATCGGGACGGTGCTGCTGCTGCTCGGCTTTCGCACGCTGCGGCGGGAAAACCGCTGGCTCGGCGGCTGCTTTGCCGTCACTGTGATCCGCGCGGCCTGTTTTTTCGCCACGCTGATCCTGAATACGACGATTTTGCAAAGTGCCGTGTTCACGCCCGCCGTCACGACCACGCTCACCGTCACAAACGCAGTGCTGCTCCTCGCCCTGTACTTCTGCTTCTGGCGGGGGCTGCTGGCGGTGCAGAAAAAGGCGGGCCTGCCCGCGCAGGCCGGCGGCGCGCTCGCGCTGATCGTGTGGTACGCGCTCGTGTGCGTCCTCGCCGCCGTCCACTACACGGGCTGGATCGTGCCGATCGCCATGCTCGTGGGCTACGGGTGCATCCTCCGCAGCCTTTACCGGCTGTCCGGCGCACTGGACGAGGCCGGATACGCCATCGCGCCGGGGCCGGTGCGGGTGACGGACCGGTGCCTCGTGCTCGTGATTGCTGCGGTGCTGGGCATCGGCTGCACGCTCGGGTATCTCTTCGGCAGCAGCTACCGGATGGACTGGCAGCCCGCGGACACGTCCAAGCAGACACAGACGGAAGCGATCCGGCAGCAGCTGCTGGATCTCGGCTTTCCGGAGGCTGTGCTCAACGATCTCACGCCGGAGGACATCGCCGCCTGCGACGGCGCGCTGCGCGTCGTGGTCGAAACGGAAGACTATCCCGTCAACGACGGCAGAAACGTGCTGTGGGAAGCATACAACGAGAAACATGAGCGCTATTACGTGCAGGACACGGTCTACGACGTCAAAGAGCTGCGCCTGACCGGCGTGGCCGTGCAGCTCCCCGGCGAGCGGGAGACGTGGATGGTGTTCCACCACTTCCTCTGGACGGCCGACCCCGGCTTCTACGGCACGGAGGCGATCCAGATCCGCCCGGCCTACCGGAGCATCCCGGAAGGATGGTCCGCCGCCGGGGACGTGACCGGCCGCGTGCTGTATGACCGCGATGGGCAGACATTCGCCGCGCCCTACGCCTCGCTGGGCGCGCAGACGTTCACCGCGAACACCGTCCTCTGGGGCGAGCAGACGAATACCGATCTTTTTGCCGCCTTTCCCTGCCGCGGCACGCAGAGCACGCGCGCGGCTATGTCGCCTACTCCACCACAGAGGCGCTCAACGGCTATATCTTCAGCAGCGGGGAGTATTACGTGCACCAGCAGACCTGGCTGCAGTACCCCGCCGTGACGGCGATGGAAAAGCGCCTGACGGCCGCCTGGGGCGACACGGGCGCATTCCGGACCGTGCAGGATGCGCTGCAGTTTTACCCCGCGGACGGACAGTTGCTGCGATGAGCGCAAAAAACCGACCCGAACAGGCGTTCGGGTCGGTTTTACTATGCACCGGGTCAGGGGTGCGGCTTATTCTCGCGGTAGGCGGCCATGATGTCGCGGAAGATCTCGCCGTTGGACGGCGGCGTCCACGTGATAGCGTTGGCGCCTGCTTTGATGGTCTCGAGGATGCTCTCATCCGTCGGGCCGCCGGTCGCAATGATGGGCACGTCGGGGTGCTGCTCGCGGATGCGGCGCACGACGGCAGGCGTCTCCGCTGCGGCGGAAACGTTGAAGATGTCCGCGCCGGCGCGGATGCGCTCGTCAAAGTCGGTGTCCGCGCGCGCGACCGTGAGCACGACGGGGATGTCGATCGTCTCGGCCACGTGCGAGACGACGGTGCTGGCCGTCGGCGCGTTGAGCACGACGCCGGTCGCACCCTGCATCTCGGCGAACATGGCGAGGTTGACCACGCGCTGGCCCTGCGTGAGGCCGCCACCGACGCCGGCAAACACCGGGATATCGGCCGCGAGCAGCAGCGCCTGCGTGATGATCGGCTGCGGCGTGAACGGGTAGACCGCGATGATGGCGTCCGCGTTCACGTTTTTGATGATGGACAGGTCGGTCGAGAACACGAGCGACTTGATACGCTTGCCAAAAATCATGATGCCGCTGCACTGATAGATGACCTCCGGCACGCGCAGGGCAAACTTGCGCAGCGTGCCGTCCACGGCCTGCGGCATGGACTTTTTCGGTGGGATTATTTTTTCTTCGTACATTTTGACTCACACTCCAGTATCCGTTTGAACATCTCGACGCCGGTCAGCAAAACGCGCTCGTCGAAATTGAAATGACTGCTGTGCAGCGGGGCGGTACCGGTCGGCTCCTGCACGCCGAGGAAGAAAAACAGGCCCGGGATCTCCTGCTGGTATTCGGCGAAATCCTCCGCCGCCATGACGGGCTCGACCAGGACCGCGTCGTCCATGGAGTCGAGCACGGTGTAAAACTGCTCCACCAGCTCGCGCGGGTTGCGCACGCTGGGGTAACGGACCTTGCGGTCCATGTCAATCTGCGCGCCGGTGGCCGTCTCGAGCCCCTGCATGAGCGCGGCGATCTTGTGGCTGAGGGTGCGGTAGAGGTCGTTGCTGAACACGCGCAGCGTGCCGCTGATCGTGACCTCCTCGGCGATAACGTTGTGCGATGTGCCGCCCTGGATCTTGCCGAGCGTGAGCAGCGCATCCTGGTGCGGATCGACGTCGCGCGTGATGACGGTCTGCACCATCGTGACGAGCTCCGCCGCAACGACGATGGCGTCGATGCCCATCTGCGGCGTGGAAGCGTGGGCGCTCTTGCCGTGGACGGTGATCTCGAAATCGCTCGTCTGCGCCATGAGATAGTCCCAGCGCACACCGATCTTGCCCTTCGGCACGGTCGGCCACAGGTGCAGGCCGTAGATGCGGTCGACCTTCGGGTTTTCGAGCGCGCCGTCGTCGATCATGCGCCGCGCGCCGGCCCAGCCCTCTTCACCGGGCTGGAACAGCAGGACAATATTACAATGAATGTGCGCGCGATTTTTGGCGATCCAGCGCGCAAAGAGCAAAAGGATCGTCATATGCCCGTCGTGGCCGCAGCCGTGCATGTTGCCGGGGCGCTGCGAGCAGTAGGGCACGTCATTGGCCTCGTCATTGTGGATGCCGTCCATATCGGCGCGGAAGGCGATGGTCGTCTCGGCGTCCTTAGCGAAAAACACAGCCTTCACACCGCAGACGGCCGGCGTCTCGATGCGGTCCGGGCCGCACTGCTTCAGCTCGCGCAGGACATAGGCCTGCGTATCGCGCAGCTGAAAGCCGATCTCGGGAATGCGGTGCAGGTCCTGGCGGATGCGCACCGCGTCGTCATACATGGATTCGATTTGTTTACTCAGATGCATACTTTCTCCCATGGCGCCGGGTAAGCCCGCGCCGCCCGATCTGTCTATATTTTTCTGCACACAGTATACCCAAAATCCGGCCATGCGTCAATGGGCACGGGGGCGGGCCGTGACCGGTGTCAAGAAAAGTTCACAACTTGTCCCTTGCATTTTTCCATACGATCTGCTAGTATTTTAGAAAATACTTAAAAAATTCGAAGAAAACGAAGGCGATCTCCATGTCATCCACCACCGAAGCGCGCGTGGCCGTCATCACCGGCGGCAGTTCGGGCATCGGCCTGCACGCCGCGCGTGCCCTGCGCGGCCGCGGTCTCAACGTGTATGAGCTCAGCCGCCGCGCCGAAAACGCGGAGCCGGGCGTAACGCACCTGCAGGCAGACGTGACGGACGAAGCGCAGGTGAACGCCGCCGTGGCGGAGATTCTGCGCCGCGAGGGGCGCATCGACATTCTCATCAACAATGCGGGCTTCGGCATCTCCGGCGCGATCGAGTTCACGCCGGCGCAGGAGGCCCGGCGGCAGTTTGATGTGAACTTTTTCGGCATGGTGAACATGAACCGTGCAGTTCTGCCCATCATGCGGCAGCAGGGCGGCGGCCGCATCGTGAACATGAGCTCCGTTGCCGCGCCGATCGCCATTCCGTTTCAGGCGTACTACTCGGCCTCCAAGGCCGCCGTGCGCACGTATTCGCTCGCGCTCGCAAGCGAGGTGCGTCCCTTCGGCGTCGAGGTCTGCGTCATCATGCCGGGTGACATTGCCACCGGCTTCACCGCCGCGCGGCGCAAGAGCTGCGACGGCGACGATGCCTATCACGGCCGCATCGCGCGCTCCGTCGCCGTGATGGAGCACGACGAGCAGACCGGTATGAGCGCCGAATACGCCGGGCAGTTCGTGGCCCGGCGCGCCACGCAAAAGCGCGCGAAGCTCATCTGCACGATGGGACACAAGTACGCCCTGTTCGTGTTTCTCATGCGCATCCTGCCGACCGGGCTTGCGACCCGGATTGTCGGCAAGATCTACGCATCCTGATCCAACTGCTTTCTTCCCTGCGGCGCAAAATCCCATTGCCACCATCCAGGCAACTTCCTTCCATCCTTCTCCACCCTGTGCGCCGCGTTTTCCCCCCTTCCCGCAGCAGCGGGTCTGCCTCTGGTCCCATCTCAGCCAGGGGCAGTATTTTTATGCTCTGCATAAAAATACTGCCAGATCCCATCCGAGGCGGGCCTTGCCCCCTCGGGCTCCCCTGCGGCTCTGGTGCCATGAGACTCCGTGCATCTGTCGCGCCCCGGCGGTCTATTTTTTATTTATTTTCTTCGAAAATAAATACTGCCTGACCTTATAAAAAACCTCCACACTGCGCAAACAGTGCGGAGGTTTTTTTATAACATTACGCCAGAAACGGCGAGCGCATATACCGCTTGCGCAGAAAGATGTTGCCGCCCTTCGGCGGGCCGATCTGCGTGAAGCCGGCCGACTCGAACATGGCCAGCGCGATGCGGTTGGTGTGATACACGTGCGTGACGATCTGCTCGAACGACTGCGCGGCCGCCAGCTCCTCCACGGCGCGGAGCATTGCATTGCCCCAGCCGTGGCCGCGGCAGGCCGGATAGACGAAAAAGTCGTTGATGAACACCGTCTCCGGCTCGGTCGTGTCGCACCAGAGCTCGCCGACGGTCTCACCGCCGGACTCGGCCGCGAGCAGGTAGTTGCGCGGCGTTTCCGCGCCCTGCGGCAGCATCTCGTCGAGCGCGCCCTGCGCCTCGGTGAGCGCGTGCTCCTCTGTGTCCGTGGCGCGGGCGAAGAGCAGCTCCTGCGCGTAGCGCGCGATATTGCGCTGCCGGAACGGCCCGAATTCCTCCGCCGTGAGCACGCGGAGATCTACACTTTGTCCCATATTGTCCTCCTGTTTACGCCTCCGGCTGGATCATGCGCCGCGCGTTGACCGGCGGCAGCAGATCGCCGTACAGATCCCGCAGCAGCAGCTGCGCCACGGGCGTGATGTCCTCCGTGCTCTGGCACGGGCGCAGATACAGCGCCGCCGGCTGCCCGCCCCAGCGGAAGCGGAAGCCCGTGTCGCGGTAGCCGTTTTTCGTGAGCAGCCGCTCGCGCTCCGGCAGCACCACGCACGTGCGGCTCTGGCAATAGAGAATGCCCTTCTTACCGGCGTAGCAGCGCGCGATGAGTTCCATGGCCACGCGGCCGAGCAGCTGCCCGCGCAGGAACGGATAGATCGTGAGCGCGTGCACGAGCACGTAGCCATACGGCGAGCAGACCGTCACGAGCGCATAGCCCGCCTCGCGCCTGTCGTCCGCGCGGAAGAGCAGCAGCTCCATGCGCCGGCGCACCATGGCGCTGGCGATGACGGCTTCCGGCAGCAGCTCGGGCGCGTCAAACGTGCGCTTCATGTCCGAATACAGGCGCACGAGGTCCGTGAGCCTGCCCTTTTCCAGATGCAGCTTGCGGATCGGCGGCAGCTGCTGCAGCAGCTCCTCGAGACCAAACAGCTGCTCGTCCGGCTCCCAGTTGCCGGCCGTGTCCTGCACCGGAGCCTGTGCCCGCGGTGAAAAATGGACGATCTTCGGTTCGTTCGGCTCTGTCATGCAAACTTCTCCCTTTCCGCGACGGCCAGCGCGTCGCAGCGGTTGTTGTACACATTGTCGGCGTGACCCTTGACCCAGAAAAACTGCACCTTGTGCGTCTGGAGCAGCCCGTCGAGCGTCTGCCAGAGGTCGACGTTTTTCAGCTCGCCGTCCTTGCGGCGCCAACCCTTCTGCTTCCAGCCGCGCAGCCAGCCGAGGTTAATGGCGTTGGCGAGATACTGGCTGTCCGTATACAGCGACACCTGACACGGCTCGTGCAGGCTCTGCAGCGCCGTGATCGCGCCGAGCAGCTCCATGCGGTTGTTCGTCGTGGACGGCTCGCCGCCGGAGAGTTCCTTTTCATGCGCGCCGTATTTCAGGATGGCGCCCCAGCCGCCGGGGCCGGGGTTGCCGGAGCAGGCCCCGTCGGTATAGATCGTGACCTGCTTCATGCCTCGGGCTCCCCGGCAGTGGCAGCGTCCTCGCTCTCGGCGCGGTCGGTGAGCGCGACAGAGATGACGCGCGCACCCTCGGACAGGCGCATGATGCGCACGCCCTGCGTCGCGCGGCCAAGCACGGAGATGCCGGCGGCCTCCATGCGGATGATGACGCCGTCGTCCGAGACGACGAGCACGTCGTCGCTCTCCTGCACGACCTTGACGGCCGCGACCGGGCCGGTCTTGTCGGTGATGTTGTAGTTTTTCATGCCGGAGCCGCCGCGGTGCTGCGGTTCCTCGCCGCCGCGGATATAGTCGGCGGCCGGGGTGCGCTTGCCGTAACCGTTTTCGGTGATGGACAGCACGTCCGCGTCCGGCTGTGCGATCTCAGCGCCGACGACCCAGTCGCCGTCCTTGAGGCGGATGCCGCGCACGCCGACGGCCTCGCGGCCCATGGGGCGCACATCCGTCTCGGCAAAGCAGATGGCCTGACCGTTGTGGGTCGCCAGGAGGATGTTCCGGCTGCCGTCGGTGCGCATGACGTTGATGAGCTCGTCGCCCTCGTCGAGCGTGAGCGCGCGGATGCCGCTCGTGCGGATGTTGCGCAGGGCCGAGAGCGGCATGCGCTTGACCGTACCGCTGCGCGTGGCAAAGACGAGGAACGAATCGTCGTCCATCTCGCGCACGTGCAGCATGGCGTTGACATGCTCGTCCTTCTCCACCTGGATGAAGTTGACGATGTTCACGCCGCGCGCGGTGCGCCCGGCCTCGGGGATGAGGTAGCCCTTCTTGCGGTAGCAGCGGCCGCGGTTGGTAAAGAAGAGAATGTAGTCATGCGTCGAGGCGGTGAACACGGTGTCCACATAGTCCTCGTCGCGCAGCGTCGCCGCGCGCACGCCCTTGCCGCCGCGCTTTTGCGCGGTGTACTCGTCGACGGGCACGCGCTTGATGTTGCCGCCGTGCGAGAGCGTAAACACGCACTGCTCCTCCTCGATGAGGTCTTCGATATCAATGTCGTCCTCGATGTCCTGAATCTCCGTTTTGCGCTCGTCGCCGTACTTATCGCGGATGGCAATGAGCTCGTCGCGCAGCACGGCCTTGACCTTTTCGGGGTCGGCCAGCAGCTCGCGGAAGTAGGCGATACGCTTTTCCAGCTCGTCATACTCGTTTTGCAGCTTCTCGCGCTCGAGCCCCTGCAGGGCCTTGAGGCGCATATCGAGAATGGCCTGCGCCTGCACATCGGACAGGCTGAAGCGCTGCATGAGGTTTTCCTTCGCGTCATCATAGCTCTCGCGGATGATGCGGATGACCTCGTCGATGTTCTCCTCGGCGATGAGCAGACCCTCGAGCAGATGCGCGCGCTCGAGCGCTTTCTTGAGGTCAAACTTCGTGCGGCGCACGATGATCTCTTCCTGGAAGGTGAGGTACTCGTCGAGAATGTGCCGCAGGGACAGGATCTTCGGCTGCGACTGGTTATCGACCAGCGCGAGCATGTTCACGGCGAACGTGGTCTGCATCTGCGTCTGGGCGAAGAGCCGGTTGAGCACGACCTGGGTGTTGGCGTCCTTTTTGAGCTCGATGACGATGCGCATACCGTTGCGGTCGGACTCGTCGCGCAGGCCGGAGATGCCGTCGAGCTTTTTATCGCGCACCTGCTCGGAAATGTTCTGGATGAGCTGGCGCTTGTTGACCTGATAGGGCAGCTCCGTCACGATGATGCGGATGCGGTCGTGACCCCAGGTCTCGGTCTCGGTGCGGGCGCGCACGACGATGCGGCCGCGGCCGGTGGCGTAGGCCGCGCGGATGCCGCTGCGGCCGACGATGATGCCCCGGGTCGGAAAGTCCGGGCCCGTGACGTGCTGCATGAGGTCCGAGAGCGTGGCGTCCGGGTTTTCAAGCACGCAGACGCAGGCGTTGATGACCTCGGTCAGGTTGTGCGGCGGGATATTCGTCGCCATGCCGACGGCGATGCCGGAGCTGCCGTTAACGAGCAGGTTCGGGAACCGGCACGGGAGCACGCGCGGCTCGCGGCGCGTCTCGTCAAAGTTCGGGTCCCAGTCGACGGTGTCCTTGTCGATGTCGCGCAGCATTTCGTTGGCGATCTTCGACAGGCGCGCCTCGGTGTATCGGTAGGCGGCCGGGGGGTCGCCGTCCACGGAGCCGAAGTTGCCGTGGCCGTCGACGAGCATATAGCGCATGGAAAAGTCCTGCGCCAGACGCACCATCGCGTCGTACACGGACGCATCACCGTGGGGATGATACCGGCCGAGCACGTCGCCGACGCAGGTGGCGGATTTTTTGAACGGCTTATCCGAGGTCAGATTGTCCTCATACATGGCGTAGAGGATGCGGCGGTGCACGGGCTTGAGACCGTCGCGCACATCCGGCAGCGCACGCCCGACGATGACGGACATGGCGTACTCGATGTAAGAGGTCTGCATCTCATGGACGAGCTCGCTCTGAATGATCTTCTGGTCGGGATAGAGAATGTCCTCCCGTTTATAATCCTTGGCCATGACTGCACACCTCCTTAAATGTCAATATTGACCGCGTACTTGGCATTTTGCTCGATGAACGCCTTGCGCGGCTCGACCTTTTCGCCCATGAGCACGGTGAACACCTCGTCGGCGTGCACGGCGTCCTCGAGCGTGATCTGCTTGAGCGTGCGGGTCTCGGGGTTCATGGTCGTCTCCCAGAGCTCGTGCGGGTCCATCTCGCCGAGGCCCTTGAAGCGGTTGATGTCGATCTTCGCGTTCGGGTTGTCGCCGCGCATCTCGGCGGAAATTTTATCGCGCTCCTCGTCGGAGAAGGCCACGCGCGTGGTCTTGCCACGGTTAAGCTTATACAGCGGCGGGATGGCGGAGTAGACATAGCCGCCGTCGATGAGCGGACGCATGAAGCGGAAGAAGAACGTCAGCAGCAGCGTGCGGATGTGGCTGCCGTCGACATCGGCATCGGCCATGATGATGACCTTGTGATAGCGGAGCTTATTGATGTCAAACTCATCGCCCAGTCCGGCGCCGAGCGCCGTGATGACGGGCGTGAGCTTGTCGTTGCCGTAGACCTTGTCGGCGCGGGCCTTTTCGACGTTGAGCATCTTGCCCCAGAGCGGCAGAATGGCCTGGAAGCGCGAGTCGCGCCCCTGCGTGGCCGAGCCGCCTGCGCTGTCGCCCTCGACGATGTAGAGTTCGGTGAGTGACGGGTCGCGGTCGTTGCAGTCGCGCAGCTTGTCGGGCATGTTGAAGCCCTCGAGCCCGTTTTTGCGGCGGATGTTTTCGCGTGCGCGGCGCGCGGCTTCGCGGGCGCGCGAGGCCGTGAGCGCTTCGATGATCATGCGGCCGACGGCGGGGTTCTCCTCCAGAAACTGCGACAGGCGGTCGAACACAACGGAATCGACGAGCGTGCGCATCTCGGAGTTGCCGAGCTTGGCCTTCGTCTGCCCCTCGAACTGGGGGTTCGTGAGCTTGACGGAGATGACAGCCGTGAGGCCCTCGCGGCTGTCCTCGCCGGAGATGCTGTCGCCCTCCTTGAGGATGCCGGACTTTTTGCCGTAGGCATTGAGCGCGCGGGTGAGCGCAGCCTTGAAGCCGGTCTCGTGCATGCCGCCCTCCGGCGTGTGGATGTTGTTGGCGAACGACACGATGACCTCGTTATAGCCGTCGTTATACTGCAGCGCGATCTCGCACATGGAGTCGCTGCGCTCGCCGGACATATAGATGGCCTCGGGGTGCAGGGCCGTCTTGTTTTTGTTGATGAAGTCCACGAACTCGCGGATACCGCCCTCGTAGCACATCGACTCGCTCACGGGCTCTTCGCCGCGCCGGTCAGTGATGGTGATGCGCAGTCCGGCGTTCAGAAACGCCTGCTCGCGCATGCGCACGTGCAGCGTCTCATAGTCGTAGACCGTGTCCTCGAACATAACAGGGTCGGGCTTGAAGCGCACGGTCGTGCCGGTGTGATCCGTCTCGCCGACAACGGTCATGGGCTGCGTGATATCGCCGCGGGAGAACTTCATCTGATAGATCTTCCCGTTTTTGTGCACGTTCACTTCCAGCCACTCGGACAGCGCATTGACGACCGAGGCGCCGACGCCGTGCAGGCCGCCGGAGACCTTATAGCCCCCGCCGCCGAACTTGCCGCCCGCGTGCAGCACGGTGAACACCACTTCGAGCGCGGACTTGCCGGTCTGCGGCTGGATGTCCACGGGGATGCCGCGGCCGTTATCGCTGACGCAGATGATGTCGCCGGGCTCGATGGTAAGCTCGATGTGGCTGCAGTAGCCAGCGAGGGCCTCGTCGATGGAGTTGTCGACGATCTCATACACCAGGTGGTGCAGGCCGGACGACGACGTCGAGCCGATGTACATGCCCGGGCGTTTGCGCACGGCCTCCAGACCCTCGAGGACCTGGATTTGGCTGGCGTCGTACTCCTGTGTGATCTTATCTGTAATATCTGGCATGGTTTGCTTCCTTCCGTGCAGCGCCGCGGTCAGAGATTTTCCAGTCCGCTGGCCTTGCTGCGTTTATATAATGTTGCGGTGTTGAGCTGGGAGAGATAACATGTCTGGCCGCTGCCGAGCGAGCAGAGCACGAACGACTTCGGCAGCTCGGTCCCGGCGGCGTTTTCCACCTGACCGGCCTGTTCGAGTTTTTCGAGTGTCTCGCGCGTGCGATACGACCACGTGGCGGTGTCCATGTCAAAGACGCCGATGACGCTCTTTTGCAGCGCAATGATCTGATTGCCGAGGTGCAGATACATCAGCGAATCACCCCGTTTTCGACCGTGAGCACGCGACCGCCGGTACGTTCGGCGATGCGCGCGTCCTCGCAGCAGGTGATGAGCGTCTGCCCGCCGCCGATGCGGTTGAGCACGAAGGCCTGCCGCTGCGCGTCCAGCTCCGAGAGCACGTCGTCGAGCATGAGCACGGGGTATTCGTCAAACTCGTCGTGGAAGATCTCCCGCTCGGCGAGCTTGAGCGACAGCGCCGCCGTGCGCGTCTGCCCCTGCGAAGCGAACGCGCGCGCCGACTGGCCGTTGATGCTGATGATGAGGTCATCCTTGTGCGCGCCGGTGAGGCACTGGCCGCTGTCGAGCTCGGCGCGGCGGTGCTGCTCCTGATGGTCACACAGGGCATAATAGATTTCTTTTTCTGTTCCGAGCGCATCGACAACAGTGCTGACCGTGCGGTAGGCGAGGGTCAATTTGTCGCGCCCGCCGGAAAAATCGGCGTGGATGGGCGCGGCGGCGATGTTCAGCCGCGAGGCGTAAGCCGCGCGGTAGCGGATGAGCTTGGCCGAGACGCGGCACATCTGGTCGGAAAAATCGTCGAGCGTGTCGAGCAGGGACGGTTTTTCGTGCCAGTCGCGCAAAATTGCGGACTTCTGGTCATATAACCGGCTGTATTCGGCGAGCAGCGCGCCGTACTTCGGCCGCAGCTGGCTGATGGCCATGTCCATCATGCGGCGGCGGGCAGCCGGCCCGTCGCGGATGATGTTCAGATCATCCGGGCAAAAGAGCACGGCGGCAAAGTTTCCGGCGAGCTCGGCAGCGGTTTTCTTCACGCCGTTTTGCCAGATCTGCTTGCGCTGTCCCTGCCGAAGCACGATGCGCACAGTCTGCTCCCGCCCAAAGGCGAACACATCCGCAAGCACCTCCGCGCCTGTATAGCCGAAGCCGATGAGTTCCTTGTCAAACCGCGTGCGAAAGCTCTTCCCGCCTGTGAGCAGATAGACTGCCTCAAGCAAATTCGTCTTGCCCTGAGCATTTTCTCCGGTGATGACGTTCGTGCCGGGCGAAAACTCCGCTGCGGCAAATTCATAGTTGCGCCAGCCTTGGAGCGCAATTTTGCGCACGATCATTTCGCGCCCTGCACGTGCAGCGTATGCCCGGCAAAGGACACTTCATCGCCCGGACGGATCTTTTTGCCGCGCATGGTGCACGTCTCGCCGTTGACGGCGACCATGCCGTCGGCAATGACCTGCTTGGCCTCGCCGCCGGTCGCCGTAAGGGCAGCAAACTTCAGCAGCGCGTCCAGCTTGATAAATTCCGTTTCAATCGTAATGTTTTCCATTTTTCTCGCTTTTCAGACCCGGATCACTGTCCGGCGCGCAGGCGCACCGGCAGAACCATATACACAAAGTTATCACTGCCGTCAGCCGGAACGAGGATACACGGGCTCGAGCCGGTGTTCAGACAGACGTTGATCTCATCCGCGGGCGCGGCCTTGAGCGCGTCGGACAGATAGTGGTCGTTGAAGCCAATCTCCAGATCGTTGCCGTCGCCCTCACACGGGCAGGAATCGGCCGCTTTGCCGAGCGGAGTCGTGCAGACAAAATCGATGGCGTCCTTGCGGAAGGTCAGGCGCAGGGGGGCATTGTTCTTACTGTCGATGATGAGCGACACACGCTCAACGACCTCGAGCAGATCCGTGCGCGCGGTCTTGACCGTAACGCGGAACGACTCCGGGATTGCTTTCTTATAATTGAGGAAGTCACCCTCAAGCCGGCGGGACAAAATGACCGTATTGCCGACGGTGAAGGAGATGTGCTTGCTGCCGACGGACAGGACAACGCGCTCGTCACTGTCGCCGCACAGGCGCTCGAGATCGCTCAGCGCCGTGCCGGGTACGATGAAGCTGCAGTCGTCGCCGTAGCCCTCGACCGCTTCGCGCCGCAGCGCCAGACGGTAGCCGTCGACGGAAACCATGGTCAGGACGTTGTTTTCAATTTCGAAGAGCGTGCCCATGTAGACCGGGCGGCTCTCGTTCGTACTCACGGCGAAGGAGCACTCGTTGATCATCTTCTTGAGCAGGTCCTGCGGGAGGGATACGCCGTTTTCCGCCTCGACGACCGGCAGATCCGGGTAATCGTCCGCGCTCAGGCCGACGAGGTTGAACGCCGCCTTGCCGCATTTGACGGACACGGTGCCGTTTTCCGCCTCGACGGTGACGATGCCGTCCGGCATGCGGCGCAGCATCTCACAGAACAGGCGCGCGCCGATGAGCACGCTGCCGGGTTCGGGAATGTCGGCGTCGATGGTGGTATAAATGGCTTTCTTCAGGTCATAGCCGGTGATGCGCACGCTGGCGCCGGCCTCAATGAGCAGGCCTTCGAGCGTGGGGATCGGGCTTTTGGCGGCTGCGGCGCGGGCTGCGGATGCAGCAGCCTGCTGCAGAACGTATTTGTCACAGGAAAATTTCATGAGCGGCCTCCTTAATCAGAAACGCTGCGTCTATTCGAAAGATAGAAAGCATAAATTTAGTAGTAGTAGTAGAGCTGTTCGTTTGGTGGAAAACCCACCGGACGCCTTGCGGCGGCGGGAAAAACCGTGTTGAAAAGATTGTTGGAAAGTTGGTAACTCAAAACTGGCAAAAATCGGTATTTTTACATTCCACCGCTTTCCACACGCTTTCCACGTTAGAATAACAGCGGAATGTGGAAATCAGTTTTTGGAGTTGATGTTGCTCGTGATGTCGCGCACGGTGGCGGCGATGTCGGGGTCGGACTTGAGCAGCTCCTCGACCTTGCGGATGGAGCTGAGCACGGTGGCATGGTTGCGGCCGCCAAATTCCTCGCCGATCTCCTTGAGGGGGAGGTTCGTGAGGTTGCGCATGAGATACATGGCAATCTGGCGGGCCATGGCGGTCTTTTTGCTGCGGCTCTGCCCGCGCAGATCGGCGCCGGTGAGCTGGAACGAGCGCGCGGACTCTTCAATGATGACGTCCGGCGTGGGGATGTAGGTACCGGTGCGGATGACGTCCTTGATGGCGCGCTTGACGGAATCGACCGTGATCGTATCGTCGAGAATGTCGCGGTAGGCGGTCAGACGCTTGACGACGCCCTCAAGCTGGCGGACGTTCGAGGTGATGTTCTCCGCAATGTACTGAATGACATCCTCGGAGAGAATCATGCCGAACTGCGCGGCCTTCGTGCGGATGATGGCCGTGCGCGTCTCGAGATCCGGCGGCTGAACGTCCGCGAGCAGACCGCCCTCGAGCCGGGTGCACAGGCGGTCGTCGAGGCGCTTCATCTCCTTCGGCGGCCGGTCAGAGGTCACGACGATCTGCTTGCCGGCTTCATACAGGCAGTTGAAGGTGTGGAAAAATTCCTCCTGTGTGCTGTCCTTGCCGGCGATGAACTGAATATCATCCATGAGCAGCAGGTCCGCGTTGCGGTATTTCTGGCGGAAGTTCTCGGCCGTGCCGGTGCCGATGGATTTGACCATCTGGTTGACAAACTCCTCGCCCTTGACGTAGGCAATCTTCGCTGACGGATTGTTGTGGCGGATGGTCTGGCCGATGGCGAGCAGAAGATGCGTCTTGCCGAGGCCGGAGTTTCCGTAGATGAGCAGGGGGTTATACGCCTTACCGGGGTTCTGCGACACGGCAATGGCCGCCGCATGGGCAAACTTGTTGCTCGGGCCGACGATGAAGCGGTCAAACGTGTAGCCGTCCATCTCCGGCATTTCCTCGGACGACGGGCGCTTCTCGCGGTATTCGAGCAGCTCATCATCCCCGGCGAGCACGACCAGCTCGAACGGGCAGGAAAACAGATCATACAGCACGGCGCAGATTGTCTTTTCAAAGCGCGACTGGATGATGCTGCGCTTAAAATCCGACGTGGTGTGCACAATGAGCGTATTATTATTGATCTCAATGGGGGTGCAATCGGAAAACCAGGTATTGATCGCGGTCTGGGTCAGCTCCTGCGAGAGGCTGTCCATGACAACGGACCAGATATCGGTGAGCGAATTCATGGTGGCCATAGGTTCGGCTCCTTCGATGATTTTTCCCTGCGCGGTGCGCTGGTATCAGCCCTATCAGTATAGCAAAAATTCATGATTATTTCAACAATAATGTTCGGATTTATTATATAAATAGGTGTAGAATCTGCCGTGCAGAGGATTTGCTTTTCCTGTGCAGGTTGTGGTATGATAAAAAAACACGATTTTTTACATAAAGCAGGTGTTGTTTTGTTCCTGGTCGCGCAGGCCGAACAACTGTTCGGCGATACGGAAGCAGCCGCCCTCCCGGCCTTGTTGGAGAGCGGGCGGCTTCCTGCGCGCATTTCGGGTCTGCCGGCGAGTGCACGGGCGCTGCTGGCGGCGTCGATGCACGCGCAGCTCGACGCGCCGGTGCTGGCCGTGTGCCCGGACGAGGCGGCAGCCGAGCTGTTTCAAAAAGATCTCTCTGCCCTGCTGGGGCAGGACGTGCCGCTGCTGACGGCGCGCGACTATACGTTTTACACGGTCGAGAGCGTCTCGCGCCAGACGGAGCAAAAGCGCCTGAGCGCGCTTTATGCGCTCGCTGCCGGGACGGCGCCGGCCGTGGTGTGCACGGTTTCGGGTCTGCTGCAGCGCGCCATGCCGAAGGAAAAACTGCTGCAGGCGGCCTTTGAAATCCGCGACGGCAGCTCCCTGCCGCCCGAGGACGCTGAGGATGCACTGCTGCGCTGCGGCTATCTGCGCACGGCGCAGGTGGAAGGGCCGGGCCAGTTTTCGCGCCGCGGCGGCATTCTGGACTTTCTCCCCCTGCGTATCCGCAGCCGGTGCGCGTGGAGTTCTGGGGTGACGATGTGGACTCCATGGGCTTTTTCGACCCCGAGAGCCAGCGGCGCACCCAACCGCTCGACAGCTGCCGCATCCTGCCGGCGGCGGAGACGCTGACGCCGCTGTATCCGGGCGGCAGCGCCGCACTGGGCGAAAAGCTGCAGAAGCTCGCCGCACTGCGCTGCGAAAAAAGACAGCGACACGGCGCAGAAGCTCGCCGAGGCCCTGCGTGCCGACGGGGAAAAGCTCTGCAATGACTGCGTGCTCCCGGCGGCCGACCGGTATATGGGCTTCGTGTACGACACGTTTGCTACGGCGCTGGACTATCTCACACCGGAGGCGGCCGTGCTGATCGACCAGCCGGCGCGCTGTGCCGAACGTGCGAAGGAGTACACCGCGCAGCTGCGCGAAGATGTCGCTCTGCTCGTGCGCAGCGGCACGATGGCCGCACGCGCGGAAACTTTCTACGAGCCGTTTGCCGACATGATGCGCAGAGTCCAGGCCTGGCCCATCGTACTGGCCGACGGGCTGCAGCTCGGCCGCAGCCCCATCGAGGCGCGCACGCTCGTGAGCCTGACGGCAAAGCAGCTCCCTCCTACGGCGGCAGCAGCCAGACCGCTGCGGACGATATTGCGCACTATCAGAATCTCGGCTACCGCGTGGTCGTGCTGGCGGGCGATCTGCGCCGGGCGCGTATCTTGTGCGAATTTCTTGACGGGCACGGCATCCATGCCGCCGCAGCCGAGCACCCGATGCGCTGCCCGAGCCGGGGCGGTGCCTCGTCACGGCGGGCAGCCTCTCGGCCGGCATCGAGTTTCCGTATGCAAGCTTGCCATCCTCACGGACACGCAGATCGCGGCGTCCGGCCTGCGGCGCGCAAGGCACAAAAAGCAAACGAACCGCGAGAAGATCAACTCCTACACGGACCTCTCCGTTGGCGACCTCGTCGTGCATGAATACCACGGCATCGGCCGCTTTGCGGGCATTGTGCAGATGCCGGTCGACGGTGCGGTGAAGGACTATATCAAGATCAGCTATGCCGGAGCGGACACGCTCTATGTCCCAGCGACACAGCTCGATCTTGTGAGCAAATATATCGGCGCGGGCGAGGACCGGCCCGTCAAGCTCTCCAAAATGGGCGGCACGGAGTGGGCGCGCACGAAAACGCGCGCCAAAGCGGCCGCAAAAAGCATGGCCAAGGAGCTCACGGCGCTCTACGCCGCGCGCAGCCGCACGAAAGGTCACGCCTTTGCACCCGACAGCCCGTGGCAGACGGAATTTGAGGAGCACTTCGGCTATCCGGAGACGGACGACCAGCTCCGGTGCATCGACGAGATCAAGGCCGACATGGAAAAGCCCGTGCCCATGGACCGCCTCCTGTGCGGCGACGTAGGCTACGGCAAGACCGAGGTTGCCCTGCGCGCGGTGATGAAGTGCGTGCTCGACGGGCGGCAGGCGGCCATTCTCGTGCCGACGACCGTACTCGCCCAGCAGCACTATCAGACGGCCGTGCAGCGGTTTTACGGCTTTCCGGTCGAGATCCGGATGCTCTCGCGCTTTTGCTCGCAGGGGCAGATCCGCCAGACGCTCGCGGACATGCGCAGCGGCAAGTGCGATCTTGTGATCGGCACGCATAAGCTGCTGCAAAAGAACATCGAGTTTAAAGAACCTCGGCCTGCTCATCGTCGATGAAGAGCAGCGCTTCGGCGTGGCGCACAAGGAGCACATCAAGGAGATGAGCCGCGCGGTCGATGTGCTCACGCTCTCGGCCACACCCATCCCGCGCACGCTGAACATGGCCCTGTCCGGCATCCGCGACATGTCTACCATCGAGGAGCCGCCGCAGGATCGCATCCCCGTGCAGACCTTCGTCATGGAGCACGACTGGAACGTGCTGTGCGACGCCATGCGCCGCGAGCTGCAGCGCGGCGGGCAGGTGTACTACCTGCACAACCGCATTGAAAACATCGAGCGCACCGCCCTGCGCATCTCGAAGATGCTCGACGGCGCGGTCGTAGACGTGGCGCACGGCCAGATGAACGAGGAGCAGCTCTCAACGGTCATGGAGCGCATGGTCACGGGCGAGACGCAGATCCTGGTTTGCACGACCATCATCGAGACCGGCATCGACATTCCGAACGTGAACACCCTCATCATCGAGGACGCCGACCGCATGGGCCTTGCCCAACTGCACCAGCTGCGCGGGCGCGTGGGCCGCTCGAACCGGCGCGCGAGCGCGTACCTGACGTTCCGGCGCGGGCGCGAGCTGAGCGAGATCGCCGAAAAGCGTCTGAGCGCCATCCGCGAGTTTGCGGAGTTCAACTCCGGCTTCCGCATCGCCATGCGCGATCTGGAGATCCGCGGCGCGGGCAGTCTGCTCGGGGCCGAGCAGTCGGGCCATATGATCGACGTCGGTTATGATATGTACCTCAAGCTGCTCGAGGAGGCCGTACTCGAAGAGCGCGGCGAAAAGCCCGAGCAGCGCGCCGAGTGCGCGGCCGACCTCGCCGTGTCGGCCAACATCCCGGAGAGCTATGTGCCCAGTCAGGAGCAGCGCATGGATCTCTACCGCCGCATCGCGCTCGTGCGCACGGAGGCGGAGGCCGACGACCTCATGGACGAAGTCATCGACCGCTTCGGCGACCCGCCGCCGAGCGTGTACACGCTCGTGCAGGTGGCGCTGCTGCGGGCCGACGCGGGCAAGGTCGGCGTGACGGACATTTCGCAGAAAAACGGCTGTTTGAAGTTTCTGCTGGCGCAGTTCGATATGCAGAAGGTATCGGCACTGTACGCCCGGCCGGAATTCAAGGGCCGCTTGAAGGTGGATGCGGGGGCAAAGCCGGGCGTCATTCTGCGCCTCAAGACCCGCACTCACGTCATCGAACAGGCAAGAGCGTTTGTTTCCGCATGGGCAGACGCCCAGGGAGACCGCGCATGACACCCATGTGCAACGAAACGAAAGGAAGCGTTTGCTGATGAAAACTAGAATCACCGCCCTGCTGCTGGCACTCGTAATGGCCGTGTGCTGCCTGACCGGCTGCACCTCGACCCGCGTGCGCAGCTACTCGGAAGAGAGCAGCGATGCATCGACCGACAAGTATGCCGCCGCGCTCGATGCTTACAAGAGCAACAAAGAAAGTCATGACCATCAACGGCAGTACCGTATATTGGAACGAGTACGCCTATTTCCTGTGCGCCATCATGGCGAACATGGAGCGCTACGGCATGCAGATCACGGACTGGAGCGATGTCTACGATGAGAGCACGGGTGAGACGTACAGCGACATCATGACCAAGAGCGTCGTCAACAACATCGCCTGGAACCACCTCATCGAGGTCAAGGCAGCGGAAAACGGCGTGACGTTTGACGCGGCGGGCGAACAGTACGTGCAGGATACGATCAACCAGACCATTCAGAACGTCGTGGGCGACGGCGGCACCGAGGCCGAGCTGAACGAAAAGCTCCAGTCGTACTACATGGATCTGGACCTGTTCAAGTACTTCACCAAGACGCAGTATCTCTATAACGGCCTGGCCAGCAAGCTCTTCGGCGAGAACGGTGCGAACATCTCCGACGAGGACGTGCAGGAATACGAGATGCCAACAGCTACATGACGGCAAAGCACATCCTCTTCAAGACGACGGACGACAGCGGCACTGCCCTCTCGGACGCGACAAGGCCGCCAAGAAGCAGCAGGCCGAGCAGGTCGCAGCGCAGCTCCGTGCCGTGACCGACCCCGACAAGCGCGTGGAGCTGTTTGACCAGCTCATGGAGCAGTACAACGAGGACACCGGCGAGAGCAGCTACCCGCACGGCTACTGCTTCACCTCCGGCACGATGGTCACGGAGTTCGAGGACGCCTGCAAGGCGCTCGAGCCCTACGAAGTGTCCGGCGTGGTGGAGAGCAGCACGGCTACCACGTCATTCTGCGCATGCCGATCCAGGGTGACGACCTGGTCATGAGCAGCGACGGCAGCCAGCAGACGCTGCAGATGCTCGTGGCGCAGGAGCAGCTCGGCAGCCTGCTGACGGGCTGGGTGGACGAGGCGGACATCAGCTGGGAGCCGAAGTTCCGCAGCATCGACTATGCGGCCGTGTTCACGCCGAAGGAGAGCTTCTGGAAGCGGCTGGACGTGTTTGACTGGTTCGAAAAGTAACGGGAAATGCGAAACGCCCGCCATCCGAACGGATGACGGGCGTTTTTACGAATTTTCTCAGGCGCGCTTGATCGTGCCGGCGATCTTTTTCATGAGGCCGGAGCCGAGCTTCTCATCGAAGTAGTTGAGCCACGCGCGCACGGTGTCGATCGTCTCGGGATCGCCGAGCCAGTGGCGCAGGATGATATTGCGGTCGGTGCTGCGCAGGAGCTTGGCCACCGACACGAGGATGGCGTACACATCGTCAATCTTGCCGAGCAGCGGGAAGGAGTCCGGCACAAAGTCCAGCGGCGAGAGCACATACAGCAGCGCAAGCCGAGGTCGAGCTTGCGGCTCGAGGGCACATCGGGGTCGAGCATGAGCTTGCAGATCAGGTAGGCAAAGTCCGGCAGCGTCGTGAGATAATCGGCCGCCTTGCTGCCGAATTTCCCGGCCACGAAGCTGTTGGCCTGGTAACGTGCGCGCTTATAGAAGCGGTCGAATGCGTTGTCGTCCATGTAATAGATGTTTTCTTTGGTCATGATGCCGCCTCCTGAGGGAGATGATTGCTTTCTATTATAGCGAAAAACCGGCCGGGCTTCAACCGGTTTGTGAAATTTTTCGGAATTCATTGCCAAGCGGGCCGATCCGGCGTATAATGCAGGAGCATTTCAGGAAACGGAGGCTGAGCCTATGATCCGCTTTTTCAACGGCCGCACGCTCACAATGGCGGACGGTGTGTCCGTCACGACGGACGAGGTCTGGACCGACGGGGACAAGATCGCCTACATCGGCCCCACGCCGGAGACGCTGCCCGCATTCGAGCGGCAGATCGATCTCGGTGGTGACCTTGTCATGCCGGGCTTCAAGAACGCGCACGCGCACGCCGGCATGAGCTTTGTACGCTCGTATGCCGACGATGTGCCGCTGCAGCCGTGGCTGTTCGAGCAGATCTTCCCGCTGGAGGCCAAGCTCACGCCCGAGGCGGTGTATGCGTTTACCAAGCTGTCGATCCTCGAGTATCTCACGAGCGGCATCACGGCCGGCTTTGACATGTACTATTTCCGCGAGGCCATCGCCCAGGCGAGCATCGACTGCGGCTTCCGCACGGTGCTGTGCGGGGGCGGCGGCAGCGCGCAGCAGCTCGAGAGCGAGTACCGCAAATTCAACGCCCTGCACCCGCTGATCTCCTATCAGCTCGGCCTGCACTCGGAGTATACCTCGAGCATCACCGAGATGACCGAGGCCGGCGAGCTGGCCCGCGCGCTGCACGCGCCGGTGTTTGCGCACAATGCCGAGACCGCGCGCGAGGTGGCCGAGTGTCAGGCCCGCTGGGGCAAGACGCCGACGGAGCTGTTTGCATCCCTCGGCCACTTTGACTACGGCGGCGGCGGCTTCCACTGCGTGCACATGACGGAGCACGATCTGGAGATCTTCCGCAATCGCGGGCTCTGGGCTGTCACGAACCCCGGCTCGAACGCCAAGCTCGCCAGCGGCATCGCCCCGCTCGAGCAGATGCGGGCTCTGGGCATCCATATGGCCATCGGCACCGACGGCCCGTCGAGCAACAACGCGCTCGATTTCTTCCGCGAGATGTATCTGGCCGCCGTGCTGCAAAAGCTGCGCTGCGGCGACGCGGCCGCCCTCCCGGCGGACGATGTGCTGTATATGGCAACGGTCGGCGGTGCGCAGGCCATGGGCCTGACCGACTGCGACGTGCTCGCCCCCGGCAAGCAGGCGGACCTGATCGTCATCGACCTGCAGCGGCCGAACATGCAGCCGGTGCACAACGCGGCGCGCAACCTCGTCTACAGCGGCTCGAAGGAGAATGTGCGCCTGACGATGGTCGCCGGGCGGGTGCTGTATGAAAACGGCGCGTTTTTCGTCGGCGAGCCGGTGCAGGACATTTACCGCGCTGTGGACACGGCCTTCCGCCATGCGTGCGGCGCTCTGATCGCTTTTCCTGCGGGCTGCGGGGCGGCACACGCCGCCTGAGGTGATATGCCCGAAACGATAAAAAAGTCCCGGAAACTATGTTTCCGGAACTTTTTGCTGCCCTGCGGGCTTTATGCTTTTGTTTCTAGCACTTTCACGCCGTGCATGATGATCTCGCCGGCAAGCACGGCCATTTCTTCGGGCGTCTGCTTCATGCCGTTGTCGATCCATGTGAGCGCGAGCGACATGTTGCCCGACACGATGAACGAGCAGAAGTAGTCGAGCATCTCGGGTCGTTCGGATAGTAATACGCGAGGAAGTCATACAGGAATTCGTCGCGCAGGATGTGGCAGATGCGGTCGGTAAAGGCAATGTCGCCGTTTTTGCCGAGCAGCACGTGACACAGATCGGAATTCTGCTCGATGTACTGGTACAGCTCCATCAGGTACGGGTAGGTCTTGCCCTCGGAGTCTTTCGCGTTGTGCCGGCGGCACACGGCGACCAGCCCGTCCGCCAGCTCATCCTCAAGGCTGGACAGCAGGTCGTACACATCCTTATAGTGAATATAGAAGGTGCCGCGGTTGATGTCTGCGATCGCTGCCAGCTCGCGCACGGAAATGTCCTTGATGCTCTTTTCCGACATGAGCTTCATCAGCGCAAGCCGAAGCTGCCGTTTCGTCTTTCGCACTCTGCGGTCTACAACTTTTTCTTCCATTCGCCGATTCCTCCTACCTGTTTTTTGTGATCTTTACATACATGATACCACCAAAACGAACAATAATCAACATTTCGTTGCGTAAAAATTGTGATTTTTTTCGAAATTTTCACGAAGTCTTCGGAAAAAGCAGACAGTGTGGTGCATCATCACCTTTTTGCTGCCCATCTGGTCTGCGGATCGGCGACCAGATGGGCGCCGGAAAACGCAGTGGCAAAATGGCGCGCGATATGCTATGATGGGGGCAAATCCCGAAAAGGAGCACAAGAACATGTTTGAAAACGGAACGTTCGCGGTCCTCGGCCCGGACGGAAAACAGGTGCAGTGCGATGTGCTGTTTACCTATGACTGTGAGGACAACGGCCGCTCGTACGTCGTGTTCACGACCGGCGAAGGTGCGCAGCAGCGGCTGTTCGCCAACCGGTACGACACGCGCGCCGATGGCCAGCTTGCGCTGCTCGCGCTCGAAAACGAGCAGGAATATGCCATCATCAAGCACTGCTTTCGAGCTCAAGGCGAAGCTCGCCGAGCAGGCCGCGGAGGCCGCCGCACAGGAGGGTGAGCCCGAAGCATGACTGACCCTTTCACCCGCTGAGCGTGCGGGACATCCCGATGCTCACGCGCTATTTTGCCCGCAGGATACCCGCCTGTGCAATGCCTCGGCCGGCGCGGCCGTGCTCTGGCAGCCGTACTTTCAGGACGCGGCGCTCGAACTGGACGGCACGCTGCTGCTGCGCGAGCAGTTTCCCGGTCTCGGCACGGTGTTTTCCACACCGATCGGTGAGTGTGTGGGAAACGCTTACGATTTTCTCGTGAAATATTGCCGTGCGGTGGGGCAGCCGGTGCAGTTTTTCCCCGCTACGGCATCCGATGTGGAAAATCTGCGTGCGCGCTTCGGCGCTGTGGAGGTCACGACGGTGCGCGACTGGTTCGACTATCTCTACGACGCGCAGGACATGGTGACGTTCCACGGCCGGCGCTTCAACGGCCAGCGCAACCACATCCACCGCTTCCAGCGCCTGTACCCCGACTGGACGTTTGAGCGCGTCACGGAGGAGAACCTGCCGGAGGTGTGCGCGTTTTTTGAGGACTTCACCCGCCGCTACCACAAGGACAGCGACAGTGCGCAGGCGGAAGAGGGCTGCGTGCGGGAATTCCTGCGCGACTTTGACGCTTACGCCCCGCTCGCGGGGCTGCTGCGCGTGAATGGGCGCGTGGCCGGTTTTTCCGCCGGTGAGATCGTAGGCGACACGCTCATCATCCACATTGAGAAGGCGGACATTGCCTACGAGGGCGTCTATCAGGTGCTGGTCAACGAGTATGCCAAGTGCTTCGTCACGCCCGACGTGCGCTACATCAACCGCGAGGAAGACGTGGGTGACGAGGGGATGCGGCGCTCGAAGGAATCGTATCACCCCGTGCGCCTGCTCGAAAAATATCTGGTACGCATCCCGGCGCAGCCGGAGGAAGGAGAAACTGCCATGCAGGAAGTCTATGAATTTCTGAAAAAAGTGCGGCACGTATTATCTCGCCACCGTCGAGGGCGACCAGCCGCACGTACGCCCGTTCGGCACGGTGAATCTGTTCGAGGGCAAGCTCTATATCCAGACCGGTAAGGTCAAGGCCGTCTCGAAGGAGATGGCGGCCAATCCCAAGGTGGAGCTGTGCGCGTTTGACGGCGAGACCTGGCTGCGCGTGAGCGCGACGGCCGTGGAGGACGACCGCGTGGCGGCGCGGCAGGATATGCTCGACCACTATCCCGAGCTGCAGAGCATGTACGCTGCCGGCGACGGCAACACGCAGGTGCTCGCGCTGACAGACGCGACTGCGACGTTCAGTGCCTTCCAGGCCGCACCGCGCACGGTGCGCTGGTAAGCGCCGAAATGAGCTAAAAACGGCCCGTCGGGTGTCCCCGGCGGGCCGTTTGCTGCAGATGGGCGATAAATTTTCGGAAATTTTGCGCCTGTCGCGGAAAAACTTCAAATTTTCGTTGCAATGTCGGTTGTGAACGGTGGCGGCACGTGCTACAATCGAGCCAGAAATTCATAGAAAGAAGGAGAGCGTTGATGGCACAATTTTTGCTCTCGTGCGAGTCCACGGTGGATGTCCCCTTTGCGTATATGCATAGCCGCGGGATTCCCGTCATTTTTTATTCGTACATTATCGACGAGCAGCCGTACCCGGACGACATGGGCCGTGACCCGGAGGCACTGCCCCGGTTCTATGCGTTTCTGGACGCGGGAAAGCTGCCGAGCACATCTCAGATCAACCAGTTTGCGTACTACGACTACTTTAAGGAACTGCTCGAGCAGGGCGGCGACGTGCTGCACATCGCTTTCGGCTCCGGCATGACGCAGTCGGTGAACCAGGCATATGAGGCGGCCGAGCAGCTGCGCGCCGAGTTCCACGGGCCAGCGGCTGGAAGTGATCGACTCCTGTGCAGTTCCTCCGGCTACGGCCTGCTGGTCGACGGCGCAGCCGATCTGCGCGACGCGGACAAGTCCATGGACGAAACGATTGACTGGGTGATGGCCTGGCGCAAGCGCGTGCACCATCAGTTCTACTCGACTGATCTGCAGTATTTCCGGCGCGGCGGGCGTGTGTCCGGCCCGGCGGCGACGATCGGCTCGATCCTTGGCATCTGCCCGATCATGCGGCTTGACGACCGCGGCCGCATCATTGCCTACGACAAGGCACGCGGCAAGAAGGCCGCCGTGCGCACGACGGTCGATATGATGGCGGCGCACGCCGTCGGCGGGACGGACTACAGCGGCAAGTGCTGGATCTGCCACTCCAACTGTCTGGAGCAGGCCGAGATCACGCGCGACGCTGTGCGTGCACGCTTCCCGCACGTGCAGGAGATCCGCATCTTCGATATCGGCACGATCATTGCATCGCACGCCGGCCCCGGCACGGTGGCGGTGTTCTTCTTCGGCGACGAGCGCGCGCCGGAATGAGCGCGGCAGAAAGCAGGAGACTGCCCGCGATCCGAAACGGATCGGGGCGGTCTCCTGTTTGCATGCAAAGCAGAAAGGCTGATATTAGCCGATCAGGCCCTGAATGTAGTTCACCGGCCACTGGCAGAAGTCCTTGACCAGGTCAAGCTTATCGCGGATGGCGAAAGCGGTGTTCTCGTCACAGAGCGACTCGAGCTTTTTCTTGATGGCCTTGGTGTTCACCTCGAGCAGCTCGCTGACGCTCGACAGGATCTTGCCACCGTCGATCTCCTTGATCGATGTCCAGAGCTCGGAAGCGTACTCCTTGACACCAACGCTCTTAATTGTCTGAATGCACATACCTATTCCTCCCTTAAAATACTGGTGCTCCCGGCCGCTCGACTGCAGCCGGAAAACGAGATTGCTCTTATCAACAGTGCTCTCATTCTAGCACAAAGCCGTGGGATTGTCAAAGAGGAATACAGAGAAATGTGCATTTCCCACATTTTGTGGTCAATGTGCACAAACCGGACAACAGGTAGCGGAAAATCTACCCAGTTCCGGTGAAAAAGACTATGCGCGGGCGCTTACGCCTCGGCGATGACCTCGCACTCGACGAGCACGTCCTTGGGCAGACGCGCGACCTCAACGCAGCTTCTGGCCGGGAACGGCTCGGAGAAATACTCGGCATAGATGGCGTTGACGGTGGCGAAATCGTCCATATTCTTGATGAACACCGTCGTCTTGACGGCCTTGGACATGTCGCTGCCAGCCGCCTGCAGCACGGCGGTCAGGTTGCGGAAGACCTGGTGGGCCTGCGCGTCGATGCCGTCAGGCGATGACGCCGGTAGCGGGGTCGATGCCGATCTGGCCGGACGTGAACACAAAGCTGCCGGAGATCTGCGCCTGAGCGTAGGGGCCGAGCGCAGCGGGGGCGTGATTGGTAGCAACTGTTTTCATGATGATGACCTCCTATCAGTCGATTTTTACGTGATAACCGTTTGAATGAGCTGGTCGAGCACATGGTCGCCGTGCTCTTGCCGCCGACCTCGCACGAGACGTGCACGTCGATCTCGTTGGGATTGAGCCCGGCGGTGAGCCGGTCATGCTCCACGGAGAGGATGTTCGCGCCGAGCGCGGCAATGTCGTTGAGCAGCTTGCCGAGGCTGCCGGCCGGTCGAGCAGCGTGACCGTGAAGCGCAGCCGGCGGTGGCGGGACACGAGGCCCTGCTCGATGATGCACTGGATGAAGCTCACGTCGATGTTGCCGCCGGAGAGCAGGCACACGACGTTTTTGCCCTTCACATCGACCTTGCCCTTGAGCACGGCGGCCACGGGCGCGGCGCCGGAGGGCTCGACGATCTGCTTGCAGCGCTCCATGAGCAGCAGCACGGCCTCGGAGATCTCGAGATCGCTGACGGTGACGACGTCGTCGGCGTATTTCTGGATGAGCGGGACGGTGATGTCGCCCGGCGCCTTGACGGCGATGCCGTCGGCAATGGTGGCGACGGAGTCGGTCTGGACGTAGCTGTGCGAATGGAACGACTGCGCGATCGCGTTCGCGCCCTCGGCCTGCACGCCGATGACCTGCACGCGGGGGTTGATCTGCTTGATGCACGCGGCCACACCGGCGAGCAGTCCGCCGCCGCCGGCCGGCACGATGACGATGTCCGCCGTGGGCAGATCGCCGAGGATCTCGAGGCCGAGCGTGCCCTGACCGGCAATGACCTCGGGGTCATTGTAGGGGTGCAGGAACGTGGCATGCTCCTGCTCGCAGATCTCGCAGGCCTTGGCGTAAGCGTCGTCATAGCAGTCGCCCGCGAGCACAACGGTGGCACCGTAGCCCTCCGTGGCCTTCGCCTTGGCGATGGGCGCGGTCTTGGGCATGACGATCGTGGCCGGGATGCCGAAGCGGTGCGCGGCGTAGGCCACGCCCTGCGCATGGTTGCCGGCCGATGAGGCCACGACGGCCCCGGTCTCGCCGCGCTCGACGAGCGCCGCGATCTTGTTGCTCGCGCCGCGGATCTTGAACGAGCCGGTCTTCTGGCTGTTTTCGTACTTAAGATAAATGTTGCCGCCCGTCATGGCTGAGAACGTGGCCGACAGGTCCAGCTCCGTGTGGTGCAGCACGCCCTTGAGCCGCTGTGCCGCGCGTTCAAATTCCTGCAGTGGGATCTCCACAGCAAACACCCCCGTTAGATATCTGTTTGGGTCTTTCTGTCCCTACTATACCGCGGGAAAGGGAAATACAAGCGCCGCAATGCAAAATGTCCGCGCCAAAGAAACTTTTTTGCATGATTGCCCGTGCAGGAAAAACATTCGCGCGCGGGCAGCGCACGGGGCGCAAAGCAAATCTTACACGTTTCTTAAAAAGTGAGAAATCGGTTGCCGCCGCACGCCGCCGGGGGGTATAATGCACCCAAAAATGGGAAAGCAGCTCCGGCGCGCACCGGCGCGATCATCAGGAGGAGACATCATGCTCAACATTCAGCATTTTACCAAGACCTACGGTGAGAAAAGGGCCGTCGACGACTTGAGCCTGCACATCGCGCCGGGCGAGATCTACGGCTTCATCGGCCACAACGGCGCCGGCAAGACGACGACGCTCAAGGCGGCCGTCGGCATCCTGCAGTTTGACGCGGGCGAGATCACGATCGGCGGGCACTCCATCCAAACCGAGCCGCTGGCCTGCAAGCAGCTGCTCGCCTACATCCCGGACAATCCGGATCTGTACGATTTCATGAGCGGCATCCAGTACCTGAACTTCATTGCCGACGTCTTCGGCATCCCGGCCGCGGAGCGCTGGGCGCGCATCGAGCCGTATGCCGACGCATTCGAGCTCACGGGCGATCTCGGTCAGCCATCAGCGCGTACTCGCACGGCATGAAGCAGAAGCTCGCCATCATCGCGGCGTGGATCCACGACCCGAAGCTCATCATTATGGACGAGCCGTTCGTCGGCCTCGACCCGAAGGCGGCGCACCTGCTCAAGGGCATGATGCGCGAGCTGTGCGACGCCGGCGGCGCGATCTTCTTCTCGACACACGTGCTCGAGGTCGCCGAGAAGCTCTGCGACAAGGTGGCCATTATCAAGGGCGGGCGGCTCATCCGCTCCGGCACGATGGAGGAGGTCAAGGGCGACGACAGTCTCGAGGACGTGTTCCTGGAGCTGGAGGATGCATCATGCTGAAAACGCTTCTGAAAAAACAGATGGCGGAGATCTTCCGCAACTATTTCTACGACCCGAAAAAGAACAAAATGCGCTCCAAGGGCGCGACGATCGCCTACATCGTGCTGTATGCGCTGCTGATGGTGGGCCTCCTCGGCGGGATGTTCGCGCTTATGGCCGTGGGCCTGTGCGGCCCCTTGGTCGAGGGCGGCATGGGCTGGCTGTATTACCTGCTCATGGGGCTGATCGCGGTGCTTCTCGGCACGTTCGGCAGTGTGTTCAGCACGTATTCGAGTCTGTACCTGTCCAAGGACAACGACCTGCTGCTGTCGCTGCCGATCCCGGTGCGCTGCGTGATGGCCTCGCGCCTGCTGGGCGTGTACCTGCTGGGGCTGATGTACGCCGCGGTCGTCATCGTGCCGGGTGTGATCGTCTACTGGCTCACGGCGCCGGTCACGGCGGGGGCGATCGTCGGCGGTGTGCTGATGGTGCTGCTCGTGTCCGTGATCGTGATGGTGCTCTCGTGCCTGCTCGGCTGGGTGGTTGCGCGCATCAGCCTGAAGCTGAAAAACAAGAGCTTCATCACCGTCCTTTTGTCGCTGCTGTTTCTGGCGGCGTATTACTTCGTGTACTACAAGGCGCAGGCGCTCATCACACTGCTGGTGGAAAACGCCGCCGTGTACGGCATGAAGATCCGGGGCTCGGCGTATCTGCTGTACCTGTTCGGCAGCGTTGGCGCGGGCGACTGGCTGGCGATGGGGATCGTGACGGTCACGCAGGCGGCGCTCCTCGCGCTGACGCTGTGGGGCATCGCGCGCAGCTTCCTGAAGATCGCCACGGCGACCGGCAGCGTGAAGAAGGTACGCTTCGAGCACAGGCCGTGCGCGCACAGAGCGCGCAGCGGGCGCTGTTCGGCAAGGAGCTGCGCCGCTTCACCGCCAGCCCGAACTATATGCTCAACTGCGGGCTCGGCATCTGATGCTGCCGGTGGCGGGCATCGTGCTGCTCATCAAGGGCGGCGCGCTCGGCCAGTTGCTGGAGGACGTGTTCAGCGGCAACGTGGGCGTTGTGCCGGTGCTGATGTGCGCGGCGGTGTGCCTGCTCGCATCGATGAATGACATGGCCGCGCCGCCGTGTCGCTCGAGGGCAGGCAGCTGTGGCTCGTGCAGTCGCTGCCGGTCGTACCGTGGCAGGTGCTGCGCGCGAAGCTGGACGTGCAGCTCGTGCTGACCGGGGTGCCGGTGCTGTTTTGTGCGCTGTGCATGGTCATCACACTGCCGGGCAGCGTGCTGGAGAAGGTACTGCTGGTGATCGTGGCGCTGCTGTACACGCTGCTGAGCGCGCTGGCCGCGCTCGCGCTCGGGCTCAAGATGCCGAACCTGACGTGGACCAACGAGACCACGCCCATCAAGCAGAGCGGCTGCGTGATGCTCTCGCTCTTTGCCAACTGGTTTTATGCCCTCGCGCTTGGCGGGCTGTACTTCCTGTGCGGAAAGGTCCTGAGTGCAGCGGTGTATCTGGCCATCTTCGCCGTCGTGACGGCGGCGGGCAGCGCTGCTGCTCCGCTGGGTGAAAAAGCAGGGCGCGCGCATCTTTGCCGCGCTCTGAAAGAGAAACGAAAGCCGCCTCTGTCCAACCGGACAGAGGCGGCTTTTTGCTGTATCGCGCTTACAGCACGAGCGACGGGGCCGCGTAGACGCGGGCCTTGAGCTCGCTGTTGAGCATATACAGACCCTTGGCATCCGCGCCGAAAGAGCTCCATCTTCGTGATGAGGTCGGAGGCGTTCTTTTCCTCCTCGCCCTGCTCCTTGACGAACCAGTCGAGCAGCTGCATGGTGCGGAAGTCGCGGTCGTCATACGCGGCGGCGTAGATGCCGTTGATGAGCGAGGTGACATACTGCTCATGCTCGAGCGCTTTTTTCAGCGGGGTCATGTGATCGCCGCGCGTCCAGTCCGGCGCGTCGACGGCGCCGAAGCTGACGGCGACGCCGTTATTGAGCAGGTACTGGAAAAACAGCAGCGCGTGGTCACGCTCCTCCTGCGCCTGCACGCGGTACCAGTTTTCAAAGCCGTCGAGACCGGCGGCCGCATAGTAGTTGGCAAAGTCCAGATAGAGATAGGCCGAGTAAAACTCCTTATTGATCTGCTCGTTGATGAGCTGGGCAACAGCTGCGTTCATGGGAAAACCTCCTGATAGAAAATAAGAATGATTCTTGATTTCTATCATACAGGATTTTTTCTGCCTTGTCAAGCCCCGAGGCGAAACTTTTTCTGGCGCAGAGGCGTGCTTCCTGTTAAGATGGACGGGAGAGAAGCAAAAACGGGAACGGAGGAACCCACATGGACTACAACGAAGTTTTACAGCGGGCACGGGCGCGCATGGCCCCGCGCTGCAAGGTCTGCCCGGAGTGCAACGGCCTCGGCTGCGGCAACACGATGCCCGGCCCCGGCTCAAAAGCGCACGGCAACGGCGCGAACGACAACTGGCGCGCGTGGCGGCGCTGGTGCCTGAACATGGACACCATTGCTCCGAACACGCCGGTGGACACATCGCTGGAGCTGCTCGGCCGGACGTTTTCCCTGCCCGTGATCGCGGCGCCCATCGGCTCGCTGCGCGCGCAGTTCAATCCGAGGACGACATCCGCGACTACAACGCCTGCTGCATCGCTGCGGCGGCGCAGACCGGCATCGCCGCGAGCTTTGGCGACGGGCTGGATGCGCGCGTGTTCCCGCACGGGTGCGCGCTCTCGCAGCAGTACGGCGGCATCGGCCTGCCGGTCATCAATCCGCTGTCGATGGACACCATCCGGGCAAATCTCGACCTTGCCAACGCGGCGCAGCCCTTTGCCGTGAGCGTGGTTATCGACTCAGCCGGTCTGCCGCACCTGAAGGCGGCCAGCCCCGACGCGGGCAGCAAGACGGTCGCGGAGCTGCGCGAGCTGTGCGACTATGCGCAGATGCCCATGATCCTCAAGGGTATCATGACGGTGCGCGGCGCGGAAAAGGCTGTGGAGGCCGGTGCGGCGGCGATCGTTGTCTCGAACCACGGTGGGCGCGTGCTGCCCGGCAGCGCCGCGACGGCGGATGTCCTGCCCGAGATCGCGGACGCGGTGGGGACCGCGTGAAGATCCTCGTCGACGGCGGCATCCGCTCGGGCACGGATATTTTCCGCGCGCTCGCACTCGGCGCGGACGCGGTGATGATCTGCCGGCCGTTTCTCATCAGCTACTACGGCGGCGGCACGGAGGGCATCGTCACCTATGTGGAGAAGCTGCGCGCGGAGCTGACGGACGCGATGTATATGTGCGGCGCGCGCCGCCTCAGCGACATCACGCGCGACATGGTGCGCGAACTGCGGTGAGCGCACAGCAAAAAGCAAACAGCTGCGAAGCCAAGGCTTCGCAGCTGTTTTTGCACTCACAGGTGCTGATCGCGCGGGATGCGGTCATAGTGCCGCAGCAAAATCGGCTCGAAGGCCGACAGCAGCTTCATGTCGAGATTGAAAAAGTAGATCGTAAACGTCACGGCGAATGCACCTGCGCCCACGCCGAGCAGCTTCCACGCGAATTTCGGTATTTGCATCGTTCCCCTTCCTTTCTCACCACGCGTTTTCGTCCGGCAGGACCTCGATCGACGGGTCGAGCGGCTCCTCACGCATGACGGTGCGCATATAGGCGTTGAGCTGGTCGCGGATGGCCTGGCGCGTGTAGACGCGCGGGTCGCACAGGTCGTGGCAGACCCAGACGAGGTGGATGCCGCGCGCACGGGCCTGCTCCTCGAACTGGCCGTGCATACCGACGAGCGCCTTGCAGGACATGTGCTCCCACATAATGACCATATCGGCGTGCAGCGTCTCGCAAAACTCCCACAGCTCGTCGACGAGCACCTTGTAGCCGCCGTGCGTGCGGTTGCGCATGATCATGTTCTCATTCAGCCACGCCATGTCGTAGAACGCCTGCTCGCGGTTTTCGGGCGTGTCGGTGTCGGCGATCATGCGCGTGTTGACCAGCGAGAGCATATCAGTCAGCGGCACGATGCCCCAGCAGTGCACCATCCAGTTGAGCATGTCGATGCAGTACTGCGGCTGCACGCCCCAGACGATGGCGCGGTGGCGGTACTCTGTCGCCATCATGCGCCGTGCGCGGCTGCCGCGCTCGGCGTAGCGCATGATCTTGCGGTCGATGGGCGGGAACTTGGCCGAGCGGCCGCAGTTGCCCATGTAGTTCGTGTCGTTATAGAGCGAGAACGGCGCGCCGACAAACTGCGGGTAGGGCGTGCTGTTCATCTCGAGCCACGCCAGACGGTTGCGCGTGGCATCGTTGACGCGCTTGGCGCACTCGAAGTAGTGCGTCCAGTCCCACTTCTGCCCCGTGTGCTTCTCGACGAAGGCGATGACGTTGCGGATATCCTGCGCGGCGTAATCCTGCACATCGTCCTCCTGATGGCGCATGGGCGCGACAAGCTGGAACGTCGGGATGCCGTATTCGCGCTCGAGCCGCTTGGCGATGATGCCGTTGCCCATGAGCGAGCCGTCGCACGTCGTGTTGCACTGCACGGCACAGACACCGAGCACGGCGAAGTCGTCGTCGATGGAGCAGCCGGCCTCGGCCTCCGGCATGGGGCACACGTCGCCCGCGATGCCGAACTGCTGCGCCACGTCGAGGTAGTGCGTGGAGGAGTTTTGCGTCAGGAGGTTTGCCACGAACATGGTCGGCACCTCACGCAGGATGGCCTTCACGTTCGGGAAGCCCATCATGAACGCGGTCATCTCGTTTTCGTCCGTGAGGACGCATTTGTTGGAAAATTCCACGTCGTTGCCGGTGCGGCGGTCGCCGCGGAAGACGTCGTCCATGGTGTTGGAGGCCACGTCGTAGACCACAAAGTCCATGGCCGTATGCACGATGCGCAGCGCTTCGTCGCGCAGGCCCATCGTGAACTTATCGACCATGTGCGGCACGGCGAGGTAGTTGGCCATCCAGCGGTAGCGGAACATGGCCTTGATATTGCGCGGCTTGACGATGAACTTTGCAAGGAGGGAGAGAATGTACAGCCAGCGGCCGTAATCATAGAGGGTGTCCTTCACGCCGCGCCATTCGCGCCGCCGGCGGACCTTGCCGCCGTCAAAGAGCACGCCGAGCTGCTTGTCGCCGATGCGCTGTCTGCCTTCATGGTCACCATCATCGGACACCTCCCTGTATTTTCTTGATCTCCATGCTCTCGATGAAGGCCTGCACGCGCGTGCGCATCTGGCCGATCGAGGAGCGGATGTTGTACGGCCGGTCCACGGACAGCACAGGGAAGCCGAAGTCCTCGCGCAGCATCATCGAGCCGAGCGTGCGCTCATAGGCCCACGGGTCGCAGAACTTGATCTGCTCGTAGAGGATGCCGTCGGCGTGGTATTCTCTGGCGATGTCGGCCACGTACTGCTTGCGGCCGTAGACCTTTTCCATGTTCATCGTGCGCGGGCACTGGCTGCGGTAGACATACTGGCGGCAGACCTGCGTGAGCGCGTCCTCGTCGTCCGTGAGCACGATCGGGTCGCGCCCCGGCAGTGAGCCGAAGCAGAACCGGTCGGCGCAGACATAGGCGCCGGTGTCCTCAATGAGCTTGATGAATTCGCTGTCATCCACCTCGGAGCCGACGAGCGCGATGCGCGCGCGGTACGCCTTCTCTTCCGGCTCGCGGCTGCGCACTTCCTCAAGCGTCTCGGCCAGCTTGTCGATCAGCAGGTACTTCGGCGCGACGTAGGTCGCGAGCGTCAGCACGTGAATTCGTAACCCGTGATGCGCGGCCGGGCCTCCTTGCGGAAGTCGCCGAGCGCGCGGATGAGCGTGCACACGCGGTTGTGTTCGGCCACCGCTTTGCGGATGGCGGCGTCGGACACGTCCGTGCCGAAGGCGTCGTGCAGGGGCCTGAGGATGTGGTTTTTGCACTGGAGCACAAGCAGGTCTACACCGTTGTCGTCGGCCTTGAGCGGGATCTCCATGTACTCGTAGAAGAAGTTGTCCTTGCCGGCACCCATGGTCTTGAGCAGCTCCATGTTCTCCACGCAGCGGTTGATCATCGTACAGCCGTCGGGCGCGATGACGCAGTCGGCAAAGTTGAAGCCGCCCTCGACCGCGCGCTCGAGCAGGGAGCGGCTGGTCTCGCACAGGAGGCTCGTCATGTAATAGGTCGCGATGTCCATCGACCCGGTGTTCGGGGCGTGCAGGCGCACGCCGAAGGTGTTGTCCAGATTCATCAAGGGCTCGGGTGTGTTCTCGCAGACAAAGGCGACGCATTTTTTGCCTTCTGCCTGGGCTTGGACAACAAGTGCGTTGTTGGCCTCCTGCAGGAGGTCCTCGAAGTAGGTCAGGTGCTTCAGGTCTCTCATTGCTGCATTCCCCCATTCTGGTTACACGTTATTCTGTTTTCGTCTGTTCCATGCCGATCGCTATGTTATAATTTTAACCTAAATATGTGCCATGCGTCAATCCGGTGATGATTTTTCATCACTTTGCGGTGGAAATGTCAAGGATCGTTGCGCAGAATATACAATATTTTGGAGCGACTTCCAATATACGTGTTGAGAATTCGATCTCCGGTCCGGATGGCGGCCGGGAGCATATGCGGCTTCCGGGCAGCAAAAAGCCCCGGGAGGGAACGCATCGCGTTCCCTCCCGGGGGCTTTGATCGAAATGGTATGCTCAGAACGCCACGTTCATGAACAGCGCCACGCAGCACAGGATCACGGCCAGCGGCACGTAGACATAGCGGCCGACGCCGTACCAGAACGCGCCGCGGTGGCGGCGGCTGCCGGTGTTGACGGCGGCGAGCAGGTCGTCCTTCCTTCATGACGTAGAACCACGACACGGCGCCGAGCGTCGCGCCGATGGGGATGATGTAGATCGACACGAGGTCCATCCACGGGCCCCACTTGGAGATGGGCTCCATGAGCAGACCGAATCCGAGGCACAGCACGCACAGGATGCCGAGCACGGCCGCACGGCTGAGCTTCGGGAACTTGTGCAGGAGCGACTCGGCGACAGCCTCGAACATGTTCTGCAGCGAGCTGACGCCGGCAAAGATCATGGCGACGTACAAAATGACGGCGAAGAGCCGGCCGAGCGGGATGTCCTGCAGGATGGTCGGCAGCGTCACGAACAGCAGGCTCGGGCCTGCGCCGACGTCCAGACCGTAGGAGAAGCAGGCGGGAATGATGACGAGCGCGGCGACGACGGCGGCAATGGTGTCAAAGAGGCCGGTGTGCTGCGCCACGCCCACCACGTCCTCGTCCTTGGAGAGATATGCGCCGTAGACGATCATACCGCTTCCGGTGACGGACAGCGAGAAGAACGCCTGCCCCATCGCCCAGATCCAGATCATCGGGTCCGTGAGGGCCTCCCAGCGCGGGGTGAACATGAACTTGTATCCCTCCGCTGCGTTCGGCAGCAGCGCCACGCGCACGGCCAGCACGAGGAAAATGATGAAAAAGAGCGGCATCATGACCTTGTTGGACTTTTCGATGCTGTGCGCACCGAGGAAGAGCGTCAGCAGTGTGCCGACGACGACGATGACGTGGTAGGGGATGACGGAGTACGGCTGCGTGGAAAACGACGCGAACCACGCGGCGGCGTCCGCCGTCATGAGCGTACCGAGGAGGGAGTCCACCAGCGCCTTGAGAATGTAGGTCACGATGACGGCGTAGCCGATGGCGATGCACATGGAGCCCGCCAGCGGCAGCCAGCCGAGCAGTCCGCCGGCCTTGCCCGCGCTCCTGCCGCGCGTGGCCCAGGCATCTTCATAGGCACCCAGCGTGCCGGTGGCGGCACGGCGGCCCATGGCGAACTCTGTCGGCAGGCCGACGGTGCTGAAGATGACCACAAACAGCAGGTAGATCAGCAGGAAGGCCCCGCCGCCGTTGCTGCCCAGCTTGTTGGGAAAGCCCCAGACGTTGGCCATGCCGACCGCCGAGCCGACGGACGCCAGGATAAAGCCCCAGCGGCTGGCAAAGCTTTTCGTGTTTTTGTTTTCATGCGCGCTCCCATCCAGACGTGAAAAACATCTGTGCGGCGCGCGCCGCGCAGATGTCGGGTCTGTTTCTCGTTTTCGCTGCGCTTTGCCCAAATACAGCGGCTTCATTTTAAAGCATTGCAGCAGGGAAGTCAAGAAACTCGCCGGATCTTTCATAAAATCCGGCAGGGTTTCTTGTGGATTTGACGAAGGGCGACAGGAAAAGCAGAGCCTCGCGGGTTTTGCCCGTGAGGCTCTGCAGTGATTTTAGCGATCTGCTTTAGAACTTGATCTCCTTGCCGGCTTTGCGCCACTGCTTGAACTCCGCAACGGCGGTGAACAGCGCGTCGGACGAGGAGTTGATGGCGGTCTCAACGGAGTCCTGAATGACGCCGATGATGAAGCCGACGCCGACGACCTGCATGGCAACATCGTTGGAGATACCGAACAGGGAGCAGGCCATGGGGATGAGCAGCAGAGAGCCGCCCGCGACGCCGGACGCGCCGCACGCGCCGAGCGCTGCCATGACGGACAGGATGATCGCAACGGGCAGCTGCACACTGATGCCGAGTGTGTGCACCGCGGCGAGCGTCATGACGGTGATCGTGACGGCCGCGCCCGCCATATTGATGGTCGCGCCGAGGGGGATGGACACGGAGTAGAACTCCTTATCCAGGCCGAGGCTCTCGCACAGGGACATGTTTACGGGGATGTTCGCGGCGGAGGAGCGGGTGAAGAATGCAGTGACGCCGCTCTCCTTCAGGCACTTGAACACCAGCGGATAGGGGTTCTTGCGGATGACGATGAACGTCATGATGGGGTTGACGACGAGGGCGGCAAAGAGCATGCAGCCGACGAGGATGAGCAGGAGCTTGCCGTACTCGGTAAAGATGGCAAGGCCGCTGGTGGACACGGCGGAGAACACGAGACCCAGGATGCCGAACGGGGCGAGGTTGATGACGAAGCGCACTGCCTTGGTGACGGCCTCGGAGGCGTCGGCGAGGAACTTCTTGGTCGTGTCGGACGCGCCCTTGAACGCGAAGCCGAGCACGATAGCCCAGAACAGAACGCCGAGATAGTTGGCCGAGACGATTGAGCCGATGGGGTTGGAGACAATGTTGTTGAGCAGGCCGGTGAAGATAGCGGCGAAGCTCTCGGGCGCGCTGTCGGAGGCGGCTTCGGTCAGCGTGATGGTCACGGGGAACAGGTAGCTCGCGATCACGGCGATGACAGCCGCGAGGAACGTGGACACGAGGTACAGCATGATGACGGTGCCGAACTGCTTGCCCAGCTTCTCCTTGGACTGGGCAAGGGCGCTGATGATGAGGACAAAGACCAGTAGCGGGGCGATGGCCTTCAGGGCACCGACAAACAGGGTGCCAAGGATGCCGATGCCGGGCGCGGTCACGGCGGCGTTGGGAATCAGCAGGGCGAGCGCCGCGCCGATGACCATGCCGATGACAATGCGCAGCACAAGGCTGACGCTGTTGTACGCTTTGACAAGTTTCATTCTTTTTTCTTCCTTTTTTCTGTTCGTTTTGCGTGAAAAGGCGCAAGAGACAGTGTAACAAGATGTGAACACAATGTCAACAGGGAAGCCGACCGGAATGCTGCTCTGTATCCGGATTTTGCGGGAGAATGCGCAGACGCAAAAGTCGGGGCGGTCATTGACCGCCCCGACTTGTTGTCGCTTTGGGGGTGTCCCCCCGATGCGCGCGTCAGATCTGCTCCTCGACGTCCTTGTCGTCGTGGTATGCGATGAGCGCGTTGTAGATCTTTTCGATGAGCTTCATGTCCGCGTTGGTCATGTATGCCAGAAACAGCAGACCAAAGAGTGCGGCGAGCACGATGAGCACGATCCAATACCAGGCCATATTCGTTCCTCCTTACCAGCTGAGTGCGTCTTCGTAATCCAACAGAGTGGGGTCAAGCGGCTTCTCGTTGAGCACCGTGACCATATACTGGCTGAATGCCTCGCGCATCTCGCGGCGCGAGACCGTGCGCGGATCCATGACGTCGTGCGGGATCCAGATGAGGTGGATGCCGCGCTCGCGCGCCTGATCCTCAAACAGGCCGTGCAGACCGCCGACGTTCTTGCACGATACGTGGTCGTACATGATGACGATGTTCGTGTGGAACTTCTCGCACATCTTCCAGCACTCGTCGAGCAGGTTGACATAGCCGCCGTTGGTGTGCGAGCGCATCATCATCTTCTCATAGCAGCGCACGAGATCGGCCAGCGCCTGCTCCTTGTCGCCGATGGTGATGGGCTGGTAGCTGAGCATGGCCTCCATGTCGTTGACGCAGGTGACACCCCAGCAGTGCTGCGTCCAGTAGGTAAAGTTGGTGTAATAGTGCGCGGGGCATGCCCAGACGAGGCAGCGGTATTTCGGCTGGGGCGCGTTGGCCGCCTTGTCCTGCTCGTAGCCCTTGAGCATCATCTTCGTGACGCGGCGGTCCGTCTTGAGCATGAACTTGTCCATGCAGGCTGCTGCCATGAACTCATATTCGCGCTGCAGTGCCAGCGCCGCACCGCAGACCTGTGGGTGCTCGGTGCAGTTGACGTCCCACTTCTCGACCATACAGCGCGAGCTCTCGTTGTACATTTCGGCGTTTTTCCAGAAGGCGTCCCAGTCCCATTTGACGCCGAACTGCTGCTCGAGAAATTCGATGCCCTTTTTCAGGTTCTTGACCGCATAGGTCTGCACCTCCGGTTCGTTGACACGCTGCGGCGGCGTGATCTGGAACGAGGGAAGCTCCTTGAAGTGCCGCGTGAGGATGTTCGTCTGCGAGATCGCGCCGTCGCACGGCATCGTGCCGGTGAAGTAGCACTTGCCGACGCGCGGATAGTCGTCCACCACGGCGCAGCCGCTCTCGGCGGCGGGTTCGGGGCAAACGTCCGCCGGCAGACCGAGGTGCTCCATGGCGTCGATGTAGAACATGCTGGCGTTCTGGTCGACCTCCGACGGCAGACCGATGGCGAACATGGCGATGTCGATCCACTTCACGGTGGGGAACCCCATCATGATCAGGTGCGGGGTCATCTCATCGAACATGACGGTGTTTTCGCGCAGCTTCGCCGCGTGCTTGCTGTTGGGGCGCAGGTTCTTGTCGCGTATGATGATGTCACGCACGCCGAGGACGGAGTTATGCAGCACGGAGAAAAACTGGTTGTGTGCATAGCGCAGCTCCTTGCCGCGCAGCCCCATGGTGTGGCGGTCGACCATGTGCGCTGCGGTGAGATAGGACACCATCCAGCGGTAGCGCAGCATGGCCTTGACCATCAGGATCGGGTGGCAGCCAAGCTTTGCGGCCATGAAGCCGTAGAGATACAGCCAGCGGAAGAAATCATAAAAGGTGTCTCGGAAGCCGCGCCATTCGCGGGCGCGGAAGGCGCGGTGCTCGGCGGAATAGAAGCGGCCGAGGCCCTTGCCGGTTTTGGGGTTGTAGGCCATGTCAGTTGTCCTCCTTTCGCGCTGAGCGCAGCTGCTTCATTTCCAGACTCTCCACAAAGGCCTGCACGCGCGTGCGCAGCTGGCCGCTCTGCCCCGCGATGTAGGGGCGGTCGATGGAGAGGATGTGGATGCCGTAATCGCGCGGCATGATTTGGTTTGCGATCACACGCTCATACGACCAGTAGGTGCAGAACTTCATCTGTTCGTAGATCGCGCCGTCGGCCTTGAAGTCGTGCACGAGCTGGGCAACGTGGTCATTGCGGTACTGGACGCGGTGCAGCGCACTCTGGCGCGGGCACTCGGTGTGCTGCAGGTACCAGCGGCACACCTGCGTGAGTGCATCCTCGCCGTCGGTGAGCACGATCTCCTGACGGCCGGGGAAGCTGCCGTAGCAGTAGCGGTCGGCGACCACCAGCGCGCCGCAGCTCTCGATGAGCCGGATCAGGTCCGGGTCGTCGATCTCGGAGCCGACGACGGCGACGCGCACACGGTAGTTTTTCTGCGCATCGACCTCGCGCGCCTTTACCTCGGCGAGCGTCTCGCGCAGCAGAGGCAGGATCAGCCGCTTCGGGCAGACGTAGCTCACGAGCACCAGCACGGCATATTCATAGCCCGTGATGGGCGGGTTGTCCAGCTTGCGCGTCTCGCCGATCTCGGTGAGGATGCGGCAGACCTCGTTGTGCTCGCTGACCGCGGCGCGGATGGCGGCGTCCGAGGTGTCGACGCCGTAGTTTTCGCGCATGGGCTTGAGGATCTTGCGCGAGACCTGCTCACAGATGTGCTCGACGCAGTCCTCATCGTCGGAATACGGGATGTCGAGGTTGCAGTAGAAGAATTTGTCCTTGTCCGCACCCTGCGCGTGCATGATCTCCATGTTCTCGATGGCGCGGTTGTTGGCCTCGCACACGTCGACGCCCGCCATGGCGTGCAGGAAGCCGTAGTTGCCCTCGAGCGCGCGCTCGAGGATCGCGCGGGAAAACTCGCAGCTGTTGTTGGCCATGTAGTAGGTGGCCAGCTCCATGGACGTGGTGTGCGGCGCGCGCAGACGCACCGAGAAGCAGCTGCCCAGATTCAGCAGCACCTCCGGCGCGTGAAAGCAGGTATAGCCGATCGCCAGATCTCCTTCTGCCTCGGCCTGGCGGACAAGTTCGTTGTGCGCGTCGTCCAGCAGGCGCTCAAAGTACATCAAATGCTTCAGTTCCTTCATTGCGGCCCTTCTTTCTTTGGATTTCTATCTTCCTTCTCCGCTTATGTCAGCATCGCTGACATAAGCGGGTATACACAAATCCCGATCGCTCGGGATCTGCTGTGTATGTGGTTATTTGCCACTGAGTGCGCGCACGAACATCTGGCTCAGGTGGCGCATCCGGCTGTCGTAATCAAGCGCGCTCGCGCTCGGCGAGCCGCCGATAGACAGGCGCTGCATGATGCCGAGGATCGCATCGTAGGAGTTGTAGTAGATCTCCCGCACGTCGACCTCTGGGCTGATCGAGCCGTCGGCAAGTCCCTTGCGGATCGCCTTGGCCATCGGGCCGCTGGAGGTCTCAAACGGCTCGGGCGGCTGGTTTTTGATCTCGTGGAGTCTGCCCGCGGCATGCAGCGTCAACTCCGCGTCGAGCGTGAAGCGCATGCCGTTCGGGTCGAGGCGGTAGAGCTGGGAATAGCAGACGAGGACGTTTTCCGCGTCCTGCAGGCCGGTCGTGCTGCCGTCGGATGCCGTGTGGGACATCCGGTCGATGCGCTCGAGGATGCGCTTCCAGTAGAGCAGGGACGCGGCCAGGACCAGATCGGCCTTGGTCTCAAAGTAGCGAAAGGCCGACCGCTCGGTGAGCCCGGAGCGCAGCGCGATATCTGCGACCTTGGTCTTTTCGATCCCGTTGGCCAGAAAACAGTCCAGCGCGACCTCCGTGACCAGACGGATATTCTTTTCTCTCTGCTCCTCGTGCGGCAAGTGCGTTCGCCTCCTCTGCTCCTGTCAGTTACACTGACAGGAGCAGTGTACCGCGAAAAGCAGGGAATGTCAAGCCCTTAACAGAACGCACAGAAAATAAAAAATTACCGTTGTTGATATGGTATCAACAACGGTAATGAATTTGGTTGCGGAGACAGGATTTGAACCTGCGACCTCCGGGTTATGAGCCCGACGAGCTACCGAACTGCTCCACTCCGCGATATGAACTTGACCCTCAAGGCTCATATACTATAACATATGAGCCTTGGGTTGTCAAGTGTTATTTTATCGCTCCGAAGAGGAAGATTCTTCCTCTTCTGCGGCGTCCAGTGTCTTGGCGGCCTCGGCGCGGCCATTTTGCAGCTTGAGCTCGGCGAGAATGTCCGCCAGCAGCTCGTCCGTGGTCGGCTTGGCCGGGGTTTCCGGTTCGGGCTCCTTTTCTTTCTTGCGGTTGAAGCGGTTGATGATCTTCACCATCCAGAACACGACGAGCGAAATACACAGGAAGTTGATGATGGACATGATCAGGTCGCCGATCGGGAACACGCCGATGTTCAGGCCGGAGAAGTCCAGCCCGCCGATGATGAGCGAGATGAGCGGATTGATGATATCGTTGACGAGCGCGGTGACGATGGCCGTGAACGCGCCGCCGACAACGACGCCGACGGCCAGGTCAATGACGTTGCCGCGCGAGATGAATACTTTGAATTCATCGAGCCAACCGGGCTTTTTCATGATGCTGCCTCCCCTGTTTTCTTTGTCGTTTCAGTGCTTGGGTACGAGGACTTCCGTGCCGCCCATGTACGAGCGCAGCACCTCGGGAATGACGACGCTGCCGTCGGGCTGCAGGTTGTTCTCGAGGAACGCGATGAGCATACGCGGCGGGGCGACGCAGGTGTTGTTGAGCGTGTGGGCGAGATAATTCTTGCCGTCCTTGCCCTTGATGCGGATGTGCAGGCGGCGGGCCTGCGCATCGCCGAGGTTCGAGCAGGAGCAGACCTCAAAGTACTTCTGCTGGCGCGGGCTCCAGGCCTCGATGTCACAGGACTTGACCTTCAGGTCGGCAAGGTCGCCGGAGCAGCACTCGAGCTGGCGCACCGGGATATCCAGGCTGCGGAAGAGCTCGACGGAGTAGCGCCAGAGCTTCTCGTACCAGTCCATGCTCTCCTCCGGGCGGCAGACGACGATCATCTCCTGCTTTTCAAACTGGTGGATGCGGTACACGCCGCGCTCCTCGATGCCGTGCGCGCCCTTTTCCTTGCGGAAGCAGGGCGAATAGGACGTCATCGTCTGCGGCAGCTGATCCTCGGTGAGGATCTGATCGATGTAGCGGCCGATCATGGAGTGCTCGCTCGTGCCGATCAGATAGAGGTCCTCGCCCTCAATCTTGTACATCATGGCGTCCATGTCCGTCTGGCTCATGACGCCCTCGACCACGTTGCCGTGGATCATGAACGGCGGGATGCAGTAGGTAAAGCCCTTGCCGATCATGAAATCGCGCGCGTAGGCCAGCACGGCCTCGTGCAGACGGGCGATGTCGCCCATGAGATAGTAAAATCCGTTGCCGGAGACGCGGCGTGCGGCGTCGAGATCAATGCCGTCGAAGCGCTCCATGATCTCCGTGTGGTACGGGATCGGGAAATCTGGCACGACGGCCTCGCCGAAGCGCTGCACCTCCACGTTGCAGCTGTCGTCCGGGCCGAGCGGCACGCTGGGGTCGATGATCTGCGGGATGGTGAGCATGATCTTGTGGATCTTGGCCTCGAGTTCCTCCTCCTGCTTTTCAAGCTCGGCCAGACGCGCCGCCTGCGCCGTGACCTGCGCCTTGACGGCCTCGGCCTCTTCGAGCTTGGACGGGTCCTTTTTCGCCTGCCCCATGAGCATGCCGATCTTTTTCGACAGGCTGTTGCGCTCTGCGCGCAGATTCGACGCCTCGTTGATGGCGGCGCGGTTGGCCTTGTCGAGCTCAATCACTTCGTCGACGAGCGGGAGCTTGGCGTCCTGAAATTTTTTGCGGATGTTTTCCCGAACGAGATCGGGGTTTTCGCGGATCAGTCGAATGTCAATCATGGTGTCTCTGTCTCCTCATTCTATGTGTATCAGTTTCTGCGGCCGATGGCCTCGAGCGCCTGCAGCAGCGCCTCGCGGTCGTCCGCGTCGTAGTATTCCAGTTCGATGCGCCCGGTCTTTCGGCCCTGCGTCATGCGCACCTTGCGGCCGAGCACCTGCTCGAGATGCCGCGCGCATTCGCCGAGATAATCCACACCGGCGGCCTTTTTTACCGGTTTTTCCTGCGTATCCTTCAGTAATTGCGCGGCCAGCGCTTCCGCCCGGCGCACGGACAGACCCTTTTCAATCACGGTTTTTGCCGCGGCAAGCTGCATTTCCGGGTCGTTGAGCGGCAGGAGCGCACGCGCGTGCCCGGCGGACAGCGTACCGTCCTCGACGAGCTTCAGCACCGGCTCGGACAGCGCCAGCAGCCGCGTCGCGTTTGCGACTGCGGGGCGCGATTTGCCCACGCTCTGCGCCACATCGTCCTGCGTCATGCCGTAGACATCCTGCAGGGCGCGGTAGCCCTTCGCCTCTTCAATGGGATTCAGATCCTCACGCTGGAGGTTTTCGACCAGCGCCATCTCCATGGCGCGCTGCTCGTCCGCTGTCAGGATGCGCACCGGCACTTCCTTGAGCCCGGCCATGCGGCTGGCGCGCCAGCGGCGCTCGCCCGCGATGATCTGATAAAATCCGCCATCGAGCGGCCGGACCGTGATCGGCTGGATGAGCCCATACGTCCGGATGGATTCTGCGAGCATTTCCAATGCCTCCGGGTCAAAGTGCTTGCGCGGCTGGTCGGCGCGCGGCTCGATCTTCTCGATCGGCAGCCGGTCGGGCGCGGTCTCCTCGCGCTCCGGCTGCGGGGCCGGATATTCCTCCCCGAAGAGCGCGCCGAGGCCCATGCCGAGACCCTTCTTTCCGTCTTTACCCATGTTCCACCTCCGCTGCGGCCGCCGCGGCCGCGGCCTCCGCCGCTTTTGCCGCCTTTTCCTCGCGCTTGATGAGCTCACCCGCCAGATGCAGGTACGCCCGCGCACCCTTCGACTCTTTGTCGTAGGCGATGGCGGGTTTGCGGTGGCTCGGCGCCTCGGACAGGCGCACGTTGCGCGGGATCATGGTCTTGTAGACCTTTTTGCCGAAGAATTTGCGCACCTCGTTCACGACCTGATCGGACAGCTTCGTGCGGCCGTCGTACATGGTCATGACGATGCCCTGCACCGTCAGTTCCGGATTCAGGCGCTTGTTGCACATTTTGATGCTGCGCATGAGGTCGGCAATGCCCTCGAGCGCGTAATATTCGCACTGCACCGGGATAAGCACGCTGTCGGCCGCGACGAGCGCGTTGATCGTCAGCAGCTCGAGCGACGGCGGACAGTCGATGAGGATGAAGTCGTAATCGTTCTGCACCGCGGCGAGCGCAGTTTTCATGATGTATTCCCGCTGCTCGGAGCTCACGAGCTCCACGGAGCAGCCGGAGAGATTCATATTTGCCGGCAGCACGTCGCCGTATTTCGTGCTGCGGATGCAGTCGACGGCGGCTGCGCCGTTCATCAGCATGTCGTAGCAGTTGGGCGTCGCGGTTTTGTCCACGCCCATGCCGGAGGTGCTGTTGCCCTGTGGGTCGCAGTCGACGAGGAGCACGCGCCGCCCGCGCTTTTTGAGCGCGCAGGTCAGATTCACGCACGTTGTCGTCTTGCCGACTCCGCCTTTCTGGTTGGCGACGGCAATGATTTTGCCCATGGTTTGCCTCCTGAATCGTGTTTGCAGCTATTATAACAGCGTGCGGCCGCGTTTTCAACCGCTTGGAGGCGCTGCGGCAAATTTTTGTGATGTTTCACGTGAAACAATGCGAAATCCGGCAGGCGTGTTTCACGTGAAACATTGTCTCAGGACAGAAACATATCCACGTCGCCGATGGTCAGCCCGTTGTGCAGCGCGAGATTGATGCCATAGCCGATGAGTTTGGCCGCATCACGCACTACGGTGTCGATATCGCGCGGCGTGACGAACATCTGCTCTGCGCGGGGGTCGTCCGAAAAGCCGCCGGCGTCAATGACGGTCGGCAGGCCGATGGCCGCGACCGGAATGCCGAGCGTGTCGCGGCTGAGACCGGCGCGGTCATTGCCGACGCCGCTGCCGGGCGTGATGCCGGTGTCCGTGAGCTGGACGGTGCGGCCGAGGCGGTCGAGCTCCGCGCAGGCGAGTGCGTCTACGGCGATGATGGCGTCCGGGTGCAGATGGGCCGCGAGCGCGCGGATCATATCGGCGGATTCCACGCCCGTCGTGCCGAGCACGCCGGCCGCGAGCGCGGCCACGGGGCGGAACTGTCCGAAATGCTCCGGCAGCTGCTCGCGCAGGTGGCGCGTGACCATGACGCTGTCGATCGCGTCCGGGCCGACGGCGTCGGGCGTGATCGCCCGGTTGCCGAGACCGACAACGAGCACGGAGGCGTCCGGCATCAGCGGCAGCACGCCGCGCAGCAGCTCGGCGAGCGTCTGCGCCGCGTTTTCAAATGCATCGTCCTCGCGCCGCAGCAGCGGGTCGAGCGCGAGGGTGTAGTAGTCACCGATCGGTTTACATAACGCATTTTCGCCGGCGGCGTCGAGCACGTGCACCTCGGTCACGGAAAAGCCGCGGCGGTTCGTCTCCTCGGCGCGCACGCCGGGCAGCTCCGTGACGGCGGCTGCGCTGCGGTGGATGGCTTCGGCCTCGACGGCGAGGTCGGTGCGGGGAAAATTCGGCATAACAGACTCCTTTCTGACGCCACATCTTGTGGCTCACTGGAAGCGTTGCCACAAATGGATACATTTATAATGAAAATCGAAAAAAGTGCTTGCAATTTGAAGGGTTTGATGATATCATCAACACTTGCAGAACATTGCACGGTCATACCCATGACTGAATTTTATAGGAGGAGGTGGCGATTGAGAAATGCCGAACATCAAGTCCGCAATGAAGAGAGACGAAAAGTCCAAGCTGCAGAATCTGAAAAACAAGGCTGAGAAATCCGCCCTGAAGACCAACCTGAAGAAGTTTGATGCGGCTGTTGCCGAAGGCAACCGTGACGCAGCCGTCAGTACCTATAAAGTTGCTGTCCAGGCTGTTGACCGCGCGGCCGGCAAGGGTCTGATCCACAAGAACAACGCAGCGCACAAGAAGTCTGCGATGGCTCAGAAAATGCACGAGCTTGGCTGATTCACAGAATCTCGGGGGCATGGCAGTTTGCCATGCCCTTTTTGCTACCCCGACAGGAGGCTGATTATGAAAAAACGTATGATGCTGATCATCAACCCCATGGCCGGACGCAGCGGCTACAAGACCGGCTTCGGCGAGGTGATGAACATTCTCGACAGCGGCGGATACCTGACGACGGTGTACTTCACGCAGGGGCGCGGCGACGCGACCGTGTTTGCCGCACAGCACGCGGCGGAGTATGACACCGTGGCCTGCATCGGCGGCGACGGCACGCTCAGCGAGGTCGTCTCGGGCCTGATGCAGGTGCCGAACCCGCCCCCGCTGGGCTATATCCCGATGGGCACGACGAACGATGTGGCCTCGACGCTCGGCCTGCCGAAAAACGCGACGGACGCGGCCCTGCGCATCGTGACCGGCACGCCGACGGCGTTTGATGTCGGCAGCTTCGGCGAGCAGAGCTTTTTCACCTACGTCGCGGCGTTCGGCGCATTCACGGCCGTGAGTTATGAGACGCCGCAGAACGAAAAGCAGGCGCTCGGCCACCTGGCCTACGTGCTCGAGGCGATGGGCCGGCTCAACGCCATCGACCATTACTGCGCGCACGTGGAGTACGACGGCGGCACGGTCGACGGTGACTTCATCTTCGGCGGCGTGTCGAACTCGACCTCCGTGGCCGGCATGGTGCGCCTGCGCAAGGACCTTGTGAGTCTGGGCGACGGCCTGTTTGAGACGCTGCTCATCCGCCGTCCGAAGCAGTTCGGCGACCTGAGCCGCATCATCACGGGCGTGCTCAACCAGTATTACGACAACGAGAACGTCATCCTCGTGCAGTCGAAGAATCTGCGCTTCACATTTGAAGAGCCCGTGGCGTGGACGCGCGACGGTGAGGCCGGCGGCGTGACGACGGACGTGACGCTGCGCAACAACCACGCTGCGATCCACATCATCGCATAACAGCGAATCTCTGAGCAAAACCGGCGGGAAATCCGCCGGTTTTGTGTTTGTGCGCGCAAGAAGCGGTTGAAAAAAACGCGCATTGTGCGTATAATAAGGAAGTTATCTCTCAAAATCCATCGGAAACGAGGCTGATGATATGAAAAGACAGCGCATCGCCGGCATCTATGCATCCCCGGAGGCCTTCGGCGGCCAGACTCTGACCGTCTGCGGCTGGGCGCGCACGATCCGCGACATGAAGAATTTCGGCTTTATCGAGCTCAACGACGGCAGCTGCTTCAAGAGCCTGCAGGTCGTGCTCGAGCGCGGCAAGCTCGAAAATTACGACGAGGTCGCCCGCCAGAACGTTGGCGCGGCGTTCATCGTGCACGGCGAGCTCGTGCTCACGCCGGACGCCAAGCAGCCGTTTGAGCTCAAGGCCGACAGCGTTACGGTCGAGGGCGTGTCCGCGCCGGACTACCCGCTGCAGAAAAAGCGCCACAGCGTCGAGTATCTGCGCACGATCCAGCATCTGCGTCCGCGCACGAACCTCTTCAGCGCGACGTTCCGCGTCCGCAGCGTGGCCGCGCAGGCGGTGCACACGTTCTTCCAGGACCGCGGCTTCGTCTACGTCCAGACCCCGATCATCACGGGCTCTGACTGTGAGGGCGCGGGCGAGATGTTCCGCGTCACGACGCTCGACCTCGACAATCTTCCGCGCACGGCGGACGGTAAGGTCGATTTCTCCAAGGACTTCTTCGGCAAGAGCACGAACCTGACCGTGTCCGGCCAGCTCAACGCCGAGAACTTCGCGCTCGCCTTTGGCGACGTGTACACCTTCGGCCCGACGTTCCGCGCCGAGAACTCCAACACCCAGCGCCACGCCGCCGAGTTCTGGATGATCGAGCCGGAGATGGCGTTTGCCGACCTCGACGACGATCTCGAGTGCATGGAGGCGATGGTGAAGTTCATCATCAACACCGTGCTCGAAAAGTGCCCGCAGGAGATGGAATTTTTCAATTCCTTCGTGGACAAGGGCCTGCTCGAGCGCCTGCGCAACGTGGTGGACAACGATTTCGGCCGCATCACGTATACCGACGCTGTGAAGCTGCTCAAAGACTCCGGCCACAAGTTCGACTACCCCGTTGAGTGGGGCATCGACCTGCAGACGGAGCACGAGCGCTACCTGACCGAGCAGGTGTTCAACAAGCCCGTGTTCGTCACGGATTATCCGAAGGAGATCAAGGCGTTTTACATGCGCATGAACGACGACGGCAAGACCGTCGCCGCGGCGGACTGCCTTGTGCCGGGCATCGGCGAGATCATCGGCGGCTCGCAGCGCGAGGAGCGGCTCGACCTGCTCACCAAGCGCATGCATGAGCTTGGCCTGCGCGAGGAAGACTACTGGTGGTATCTCGATCTGCGCCGCTACGGCAGCTGCCGCCACGCGGGCTACGGTCTCGGCTTTGAGCGCATGGTCATGTACCTCACCGGCGTCAGCAACATCCGCGATGTGGAGCTGCACCCGCGCACCGTCGGCAACGCGGACTTCTGATTTTGATTTGTGCATGAAGGATGCCCCCGGAAGCGATCTGCTTCCGGGGGCATTTTGCGGCCAAAACAGGCCCCCGCGGGTGCGGGGGCCTGCTGCATATGGGGTCAGTACGCTTCGATCTCCTGAATGGTCATGTCGCGGCCGGAGAGGGGCATGAGCTTTTTCCCGCCGCAGTCCGGGCAGGAGAGGTCCTCAACGTCGGCGACGAACTCCGCCCCGCAGTCGAGACAGCGGGCGCGGCCCGCCTCCGTCTCGACGCGCAGGGGCACGCCGTCATACTCCGTGCCGTCGGTCACGGCGACCCAGCAGTCGGTGAGAAAGCGCGGGACAACGCCCGAGAGCGTCCCGACGCGGACCGTGATGCTGCGCACGCCCTCGAGCGCCTGCTCGCGGGAGATATCACGCACCATTTTGAGCATCGCGTCGCACAGTGCCAGCTCGTGCATTACTTGCTGACCGCCTTTTTCACGATGCTGCCCGCGCGCTTGACGACGCCCTCGGCGACCTTGATCGGCATAGTCTCATACGAGCCCGCGTGCCAGTCGCGCACCTTCTTGAGGTGGATGGCGTCGAACTTGCACTTCGTGGTGCACAGGCCGCAGCCGATGCACAGGTAGCTGTCCACCTTCGTCGCGCCGCAGCCGAGGCAGCGGGCGCACTCCCTGCGCACCTGCTCTTCCGTGAACGTGACGCGCGCGTCGGAGAAGGTCTTGGCCTTGGCGGCGTTGTAGCCCGGCATCTGGCGATGATCTTTATCGAAATCGGCCGTCTCGATGAGCACGTGCTCCTTGTCGAGCGCCTTGTAGACTCTGCGGTCGCGGCCGGCGGTGAGCGTCTGGCCGGGGTGCACATAGCGGTGCAGGCTGATGGCGGCCTCCTTGCCGGCGGCAATGGCGTCGATGGCAAACTTCGGGCCGGTGTAGCAGTCGCCGCCGACGAAAATGTCCGGCTGCGCGGTCTGATAGGTCAGCGCGTCGGCCTCGGCCGTGCCCTTCTTCGTCGTCGTGAGCGCGCCGACGTCGAGCGTGCCCCAGTCGACCGTCTGGCCGATGGCGCCGATGACGGAATCGACCGCGAGTGTCTCGAATTCGCCCGTGCCGACGGGCTTGCGGCGGCCCTTCTCGTCCGGCTCGCCGAGCGCCATGCGCTCGGCCCGGATGCCCGTGACCTTGTCGTTCTCGCCGAGGATCTCGACCGGGGCGGTCAGGAAGCGGAACTGCACGCCCTCTTCCATCGCCTCTTTGACCTCCTCGGGGTCGGCGGGCAGCTCGGCTTCGCTGCGGCGGTAGAGCACGTACGTCTCGTCTGCGCCGAGGCGCACCGCGCTGCGGCAGACGTCCATGGCCACGTTGCCGCCGCCGATGACGGCACAGCGCTTGCCGATATGCGTCTCGTGGCCGAGGTTCACGGCGCGCAGGAAGTCCACGCCGCCGTAGACGCCCTCGAGCTCCTCGCCCGGGATGCGGAGCTTGGCCGACTTCTGCGCGCCGATGGCAACGTAGAAGCCCTTGTAGCCCTGCGCGCGCAGCTGCTCGATGGTGATGTCCCTGCCGACCTCGACGCCGCATTGGAACTCGACGCCCATCTCGCGCAGGATGTCGATCTCGGCGTTGAGCACGTCTTTTTCCAGCCGGAAGCTCGGGATGCCGAGCGTGAGCATGCCGCCGGGCACCGGGTTGCGGTCGAACACGGTCACGGGGTAGCCCTTGTTGGCGAGGTAGTAGGCACAGCTCATGCCCGCGGGGCCGGCGCCGATGACGGCGATCTTCTCCGTGTACGGGCGGCCGATCTGGTTGAGCAGCTTCGGCACGTAGCGCGTGGCCTCGTGCAGGTCATGGTCGGCGATGAAGCGCTTGACCTCGTCGATGGCGACGGCCTCATCCACGCTGCCGCGGGTACACTCGGCCTCGCAGCGCTTGTTGCAGATGCGGCCGCAGACGGCCGGGAACGGGTTTTCTTTCTTGATGAGTTCGAGCGCGTCCGTGTAGCGGCCCTGCGCGGCGAGCTTCAGGTAGCCCTGCACGGGGATGTGCGCGGGGCAGGCGGTCTTGCACGGGGCGGTGCCGGTGGGCACGACGTCCTCGTGGTCCTCGCGGTAGTTCGGGTCCCACGTGCGCTTCGGATGCAGGGTCTCGGAGAGCTTGACGTAGTCCGGCTTCTGTGTCAGGTCCTCGGTCGAGCAGAGCTTCTGGCCGAGCTTGAGCGCGTTGCCGGGGCAGGTCTCCACGCACTGGCCGCAGGCGACGCACTTGGCCTCGTCCACCTCGGCAACGTAGTTGGAGCGGATCGCGTCGCGCGCGCCGTACATCAGGCCCACGCGCAGGCCGAAGCAGGCGCAGGCGCAGCAGTTGCAGATGGCCGCGCTCTCGCCCGGCTCTTCGATGTTGACCATGTCGTGCATGAGGCCGTTTTCCTCGGCGCGCTTGATAATTTCGAGCGCCTGCTCGCGTGTGATCTCCTTGGCGCGGCCGGAGCGGATGTAGTGCTCGGCGCCCTTGCCCATCTGGATGCACATATCCTCGTCGAGGTGGCCGCAGCCGTCGCCGATGCTCGTGCGCGATGCGCGGCAGGAGCACGGGGACACGGAGAAGCGGTCGTACTTGTCCAGATAGTGCGAGATGCGCTCAAATTCGTTCACGCCGGGAATGCCCTCGAGCGCGCTCTCGACCGGGATGACGCGCATGAGGCCGTAGCCGTCGGGGATCATGGCGCCCATGTTCGCCGCGAGGTTGCGGGTGTATTCCTCGAACGCGCGGCCGACCTCCGGATGCGTGTCGAGCAGCTCCTTCTGGTTGACCATCATCTCGAGGATGCCGGGCGCGAAGATCTGCATGTAATACGTGTCCTCGCCGAGCGTCTCGTTGTGCGAGCGGCGGAAGATGCCGTAGTACACGAGGTTGTCGAGCAGAGGCTGCACCTCCTGCACGGTCTTGCCGACCTTCCTGGCCAGGTAGGCCGCGGTGCGCTCCTTGCGCAGGCCGGCCGCGATGGCGACATCCGCTTCCTCGTCGGTCAGGATGCCTGCCATGCAGTAGTATTCGGGCGCGTTTTCGTCGATCCTGGTCGTGATGCCGGTGACGCCCCCAATGATCTTCGCCAGCTTCACGATCTTCGGTCTGAGTTGTGCCATGGTCTCTCCTCCTTCATGTTGTTGCGCTGAGATTGTCACTACTATAACATATGCATGCGCGCAGGGAAACGAAATTTCCCATTTTCGGCGATATGCAACAAGCGTCGCGCAAATGTGCCGGAATCTGCGCAAAAAAGCAGGCCCTCGCGGGTGCGGGGGCCTGCTGCGGTGCGCGTGTCAGAACTTGACGAAGCCGGTGGTCGTGCCCATCGGGTAGCCGAGCGTCCACTCCTGCCTGCCGCACTGGGGGCAGACCTCGCCGCGGGCTTTGAGCTCGTCGATAAAAGCCTCGGCGCGCATGATGTACATATTCGTCTTGCGCACGTAGCGGCAGTGCCCGCAGAAGACCACGTAGGTCGCAAAGCTGTCATACACGCCGCGGGCGCGGTTTTCCTTTTCCTCGGCGGTCAGCGGCCGGGGATTGACATTGTGATTGACTGCCATGGTTTGCTCCTCCCCTGTCAGATCTGGTGCTCGCGCTTGACGCTGTCATAGTGCTTGTTCAAAAACGGCACGACGACGGAGCGCATGAGCTTCATGTCGAGGTTATAGTAATAGATCACGAACAGCACGGCCAGCGCGCCGCCGGTGATGCCAAAAGCTCGGAACAGGAACTGCGCAAATTTGCATTTCATATCGGTGGACCTCCTTTACCAGCCCATGCTGTCGTCAAAGTCGAGCAGCGACGGATCGACCGGCTCCTCGTGCATGACGTTGATCATGTATTCGTTGACGGTGCGGCGCGCCTCGGCTGGCGAGACGATGCGGTGATCCATCAGCGAGTGCGGCATCCACACCGTGTGGAAGCGCTCGTCGTGCTTGCGGATCTCCTCCTCAATCAGGCCCTGCGCACCGGCCATGCCCTTGCAGCCGATGTCGTCGTACATGATGATCATGTCGCAGTTGAACTTCTCCGCCGTCTCCCACATCTGCATGATGTGGCGGTTGCCGCCGACGGTGTGCGTGCGCATCGGGGTGCGGGCGTGCCAGTCGGCCACGTCGCTCATCATGACGTCGCGGTCCTCGGTGTCGACAATGTTGTGGCCGGTGAGCGAGTCCATGTTGATCAGGCACAGGATGCCCCAGCAGTTATACAGCCACTGCACGCCGTGCGCGTAGTACGTCGAGCCGCAGCTCCAGGCAATGGCGCGGTGGCGCGTGTGCGGGAAGGTGTCGATGTTTCTGCGCACGCACTTGTCAAAGATGCGCGTGATCTTGCGCGAGGCTTTGAGGAAGTACTCGTTGCCGCCCTGCTGGTAGAAGTAGATGCGGAACAGACCCTGACACACAGGGTTGAGCGCGCCGTTGTTCGTCTTGGCATAGATGTCCCAGCGCTCGGTCTCCTCGCGGTTGAACTGGTTGGTGTTTTCAATGTGCTGGATGAACGTGTCCCAGTTGAACGGCTGGTGGAACTGCTCCTCGAGGAAGTGGATGGCGTCGTACACCTCGTGCACGCCGAGCTCCTTGCAGGTCGGGTCGTCATACATGAGCGGCGTCGTGAACGGGTGCACGGCCTTCTTGCCGTCGCTTGAGAGGGCGCGGTACATGGCGACGTTGTCCATCATGTTCGCATCGCAGGGGTTGTTCGTCGTGAGCCAGCAGTTGCCGATGTCGGGGTACTCGCCCTCGACGGCGACGCCGGTCTCCACGAGCGGCAGCGTGCACATATCGCCCGGGATGCCGCAGCTGACAGCCTGGTCGACGTAGTACGAGCCGAGGTTCTTGTTCAGGATCGGCACCATGAATGCCGCGTGCTGCTGGATGTTGATGCCGTAGTAGCCGGGGAAGCCGTAGATGATGTGCTTCGGCAGCGTGTAGTCAAAGGCGATCGTGCGCTCGGTCCACTTGTTCTCGCCGAAGCGGCGGTCGGCGCGGATCTCGCGCCAGAGCGTCGTGATGGAGTCGGACACCATGCAGTCGATGGCCGTCAGGTCGGCGCGCAGGACCATGCCGCGGTCGCCCTCGATCCATTTGTCGACCATCATCGGCGTGGCCAGATACGCGCTCAGCCAGCGATACTTCCAGAAGGCGCGGATCATGCGCACCGGGTCGCGGCCGATGAGCCCGGCCATCTTGCCCCAGGTCTGCAGCCAGCGGGCGAAGGCATAGGCCGTGTCCTTCACGCCGCGCCACTCGCGGTGGAAGTAGAAGTTCGTGCCCTCGATGTACAGGTCGCCAAGATAATGGCACTCGTTGTCACCCCGCAGGAAGTGGCCGAGCGTGCCGTATTCTTCTTTGAGCGTGCGTTTGCGTTTCCACATAGCTGAACCCCTCCCTTATTGCTGCGCCTGGATCTTTTTGATCTCCAGCGACTCGATGAACGCCTGGAACCGGGTGCGCAGCTGGCCGGAGGCGGCGCTCGTGTAATCCTTCTCGATCTGGCACACGGGGATGCTGCGCGGCAGCTCATAGCCCTCGTAGAACCACATGCCGTCCTGCGCGCGCTCGTAGCCCCAGTATTCGCAGAACTTCATGTTCTCGACGATGATGCCGTCGGCGCGGTATTTCTCCGCGAGATCGAAGATGTATTTCTTGCGCGCGATGATGTTCTCGGGGCCCATGGCGCGCGGGCACTGGTTGCGCCACATATAGTAGTCGGCGATGGACTGCAAAACGTCCTTGCCCTCCTCGAGCGGGATCTCCTCGCGGCCGGGCATCGAGCCGAAGCAGTAGCGGTCGGCCACGACCATGCCGCCGGCCATCTCGAGCATTTTCGTGAACTCGGGGTCGTCGATCTCGCTGCCGGCGATGAGTACACGCGCACGGTACCACGGCTTCGGGTCGGGTTTACGCTCACGCAGCTCCTGCAGCGTCTCGCGCAGGTACGGCAGGATGAGGTCCTTCGGGCACGTGAGCGTGCACAGCTGGATGACGTGGAACTCATACCCCGTGATGACCGGGTTGTCCGCCATGCGCATGGTGTTCATCTCCGTGATGATGCGGCACACTTCGTTGAACTGCTCGACGGCCTTGCGCAGCTTTTCCTCCGAGAAGTCCACGCCGTAGACCTTTTCGAGCGGCTGGATGATCTTCTGCTCGATCTGGCGGCGGTAGTAGCCCGCGTGCCACTCGGTCTTGCGCAGCGGCATGTCGAGATACGTGCAGAAGAACTTGTCGTTCGGAATCAGCTCGCAGTATTCAAAATACTGCTCCATGCGGTTCATCGTCGTGCAGCACTCCTGCCCGATGAGCGCGGAGATAAAGTTGTAGCCGCCCTCAAACGCACGCTCGAGGATGCTCTTGGAGTACGGGCACGAGCGGTTGGTCATGTAGTAGGTGGCCATGTCGGGGTTTGTGCAGTTCGGCGCGCGCAGGCGCACGCCAAAGCAGTTGTCCGTGTCCAGCAAAACCTCCGGTATGTACGAACAGTTCCATGCCAGCGCCAGCCGCCCATCCTTGCAGGCGTCCTGAACCAGGTCGTTGTTTGCCTGCTGCAGCAGGTTCTCAAAATAGATCAGATGCTTCAGGTCTCTCATTCGCGCATTCCCTCCTTCGATGCACAAATTCCGCGCCAACGATGAAAATTCGACATTTTGCACAAGCGCAGAACGTTAACACGCATTTATTATAGAACTTTGCCTGAATCATGTCAATATGTGTAACAAGTGATTATTAACGGACGTTTCGCTTTTTTCTGCCTGAAAAACGGGAAAACGGCAGGAAAGCGCTTGTCAAAAGCAAGACAAAGTGATAATATAAATCTGTATATGCAAAAAAATTGCCGGGAAAACCGGCGTTTTTCAATGAAAAAAACAACGCGGCACGCCCGCAGAAGCCGAGGCTTCTGCGGGCGTGTTTTTTGTTCGGCGAAAAAACGGCGCCGATCGTGCCGCGAAAACGGAAAATTCGTCCGGCGCGCATATCCGCACGCAAATCCGCCGACAATAACCGGGAAGCAAATCCCGTAAACTGCGGCTTTGGAGGAATGGATATGTACAAAAAAGATTTTATTGACACCAACGATTTCACAAAACAGGAACTGCTGGACATCATCGACCTGTCGCTCGCCATCAAGCGCGCCATCCGCCGGGGTTATTATCCCCCGCTGCTGAAAGATATGAACCTCGGCATGATCTTTCAGCAGTCGAGCACCCGCACGCGCGTGTCGTTCGAGACGGCCATGAGCCAGCTCGGCGGCCACGCGCAGTATCTCGGTCCCGGCATGATCCAACTCGGCGGCCACGAGACCATCGGCGACACGGGCAAGGTGCTCTCGCGCCTGGTCGACGTGGTCATGGCCCGCGTCATCGAGCACAAGACGATCGTTGAGCTCGCCGATGCGTGCACGATCCCGGTCATCAACGGCATGAGCGACTATAACCACCCCACGCAGGAGATCGGCGACCTGTGCACCATCAAGGAAAACCTGCCCGAGGGCAAGCGGCTGGAGGACTGCAAGGTCGTCTTCGTCGGCGACGGAACGCAGGTGTGCGCGTCCCTCGGCTTCATCACTACGAAGCTCGGCATGCACTTTGTGCACTACGGCCCGGAGGGCCACCAGCTGAACGCCGACCACAAGCGCATTCTGGAGGCCAACTGCAAGCGCTCCGGCGGCAGCTGGGCCGTCACGGACGAGCGCGACGCCGTGCGCGGCGCGGACTTTATCTATACTGACGTCTGGTATGGCCTGTATGAAAACGAGATGCCGAAGGAAGAGCGCGTGCGCGTCTTTGCCGACTACCAGGTCAACCGCGAGCTCATGCAGCTCGGCGCGCTCGGCTGCAAGTTCCTGCACTGTCTGCCTGCTACGCGCGGCGAGGACGTGACCGACGAGGTCGCCGACTCCGCTGCCTCCCTCTGCTGGGAGCAGGCCGGCAACCGCCTGACGGCCATGCGCGGTCTGCTGGTGTATTTCACGCGCTGCCGCCGCGTCCCGACGGAGCTGGAGCTCGCCGCGGCGCAGGAGGAGCTCGACGCCTTCCTCGACGCGCGGCTCGGCGGCTGCTGACCGGCTGCCAAAGGAGCAGACACCATGGAAGAACGAAAAAAATTCCGCCTTGCGGACGTCGTCCTCTCGGTCATCTGCGTCGTGTTCGTGGCGGAGGCGGCGGCGCCCGTCGCTTCCATCGGCAACAGCCAGTATTTCTGGTGGGTGTTCATGATGATCGCCTTCCTGCTGCCGTACGGCATGATCTCGTCCGAGCTCGGCACGACGTATACCGGCGACGGCGGGCTCTATGACTGGATCAACAAGGCGTTCCCGCGCTCGAAGTGGGGCGCGCGCGCCTCGTGGTACTACTGGATCAACTTTCCGCTGTGGATGGCCTCGCTCGCCGTCGTGTGCCCGGAGCTGCTCGGCGTGCTCACAGGGCTGCAGTTCGGGTGGCTGGCAAAGCTGCTCATCGAGCTCGCCTTCATCTGGATCGTCACGTGGATCGCATTTTACCCCGTGTGCGACAGCATCCTCATCCTCAACATCAGCGCCGCCATCAAAATGATCCTTGCGCTGACGGTCGGCGTGCTCGGCATCGTCTACGTCGTGAAAAACGGCTTTGTCAACGACATGGCCTTCCGCACGTTCCTGCCGGGGTTTGACCTGCACAGCCTGTCATATATCTCGGTCATCATCTTCAACTTCCTGGGCTTCGAGGTCGTGTGCACGTATGCCGACAATATGCGCGACCCCAAGCGCCAGATCCCGCAGGCCGTCGTCACCGGCGGCATCGTCATCGCGCTCATCTACCTGTTTTCGGCCTTCGGCATCGGCGCGGCCATCCCCACGCACGAGATCAGCGAGGACTCGGGCCTCATCGACGCCGTCTCGCTCATGACCGGCCGCACGAGCGGCTGGTTCGTCGGCGCGGTGGCGCTGCTGTTTCTCGTCACGCTGTTCGGCAACATGATCTCATGGTCCATGGGCGTGAACTCCACGGCGGCCTACGCTGCCGAAAACGGCGACATGCCCGCGATCTTTGCAAAGCGCTGGGCGAAAAACGACATGCCCATCGGCTCCGCGCTCACGAGCGGCATCGTGGCGAGCGTTGTGTGCATCCTCGGCATCATCATCGAGCTGCTCTCACCGGATTCGTCCCTGTTCTGGAGCTTTTTTGCGCTCAACCTCGTCATGCTCCTGCTGAGCTATGCGCCCGTGTTCCCGGCGTTTTTGCGCCTGCGGGAGATCGACCCCGATTCCGAGCGGCCGTTTCGCGTGCCGGGCGGGCACGGGATGCTGCGCGTGCTGGCCTATGTGCCCATGGCGCTCATCCTCATCTCGATCTTCTTCACGGCGGTGCCGCTGTCGTTCGATACGGACACGCTCTCGTACTATCTGCCGATCACGATCGGGTCGATCCTCAGCATCGTCATCGGCGAAATTCTCATCGCGGCGCGTGCGCGCCGGCATCATTCCTAGGAGGAAAACGTTATGGCAAAACGAATCACCGGTTCTACGCCGAAGCTCGACGGCTACCGGATGCCTGCGGAGTTTGAGCCGCAGGCCGGCGTCTGGATGCTCTGGCCGGAGCGCAACGACAACTGGCGCGACGGCGCCAAGCCCGCGCAGAAAGCCTTTCTGGACGTGGCCACGGCCATTTTGCAGTTTGAACCCGTGACGGTCTGCGTCTCCCCGGCGCAGTACCAGAATGCGCGCGAGCGCCTGCCGCGCGCCGTGCGCGTCGTCGAGATGGCGAGCAACGACGCCTGGATCCGCGACTGCGGGCCGACGTTTCTCGTCAACGGCAACGGCGGCGTGCGCGCCGTGGACTGGACGTTCAACGCCTGGGGCGGGCTGGTCGACGGGCTCTATTTCCCGTGGGATCTCGACGATCAGGTCGCGCAGAAGGTCTGCGAGATCGAGCGCGTCGATTCCTACCGTACCGAGGGCTTCGTGCTCGAGGGCGGCTCCATCCACGTCGACGGCGAGGGCACCGTGCTCACGACCGAGATGTGCCTGCTGTCCGAGGGGCGAAACCCCGACATGGACCGCGGCGCGATCGAGCGCATGCTCTGCGACTATCTCGGCTGCGAGAAGGTGCTCTGGCTGCGCGACGGCATCGACCCCGAGGAGACCAACGGCCACATCGACGACGTGGCCTGCTTCATCCGCCCGGGCGAGGTCGCCTGCATCTGGACGGACGACCCGCAAAACCCGTTCTATCAGCCGGCGCGCGACGCCTACGACACGCTCTCGCAGGCGACGGACGCCAAGGGCCGCAAACTGAAGGTGCACAAGCTCTGCCTGACGCAGCAGCCCTGCCTGCTGCAGGGTGCGGCGACGATCGACGCCGTGGAGGGCACGATCCCGCGCGAGGACGGCGAGGTCGCCATCGCGTCGTATATGAACTTCCTCATCGTCAACGGCGGCGTCATCCTGCCGCAGTACGGCGACGCGAACGACGCGCTCGCCGTGCAGCAGGTGCAGGCCATGTTCCCCGACCGCCGCGTGGTCGGCGTGCAGACGCGCGAGGTCGCGTTCGGCGGCGGGAACATCCACTGCATCACGCAGCAGCAGCCCGCGCCGCAGCACAGGTGACGCCATGGCCAGAATCGTCATTGCCCTCGGCGGCAACGCGCTCGGCAGCACGCCGGCGGAGCAGCGCGACCGCGTGGCCGCCGCGTGCCCGGCGCTCGTCGGGCTCATCCATCAGGGCCACGAGATCATCATCAGCCACGGCAACGGCCCGCAGGTCGGCATGATCCAGGCGGCGTTTGACACCGCCGCGAAAACGAACCCCAAGGTCGCGCCCATGCCGCTGCCGGAGTGCACGGCCATGAGCCAGGGCTATATCGGCTACCACCTGCAGCAGGGCATGCGCCGCACGCTGCGCGCCAATGGTATGCCCTGGCAGGTGGCGACGGTCGTCACGCAGGTCGTCGTCGACCCGGACGACCCCGCGTTCGGCGAGCCGACAAAGCCCATCGGCGCGTTTTACGATGAGGCCGCCGCGCAGCAGATGATGCGTGACGATCCGTCCCTGCGCATGCGGGAGGACTCCGGCCGCGGCTGGCGGCGCGTCGTCGCCTCGCCGAAGCCGGTGGATATTGCCGAGCGGCGCTCGATTCTGAACCTGCTCGACAGTGAGTATATCGTCATCGCCTGCGGCGGCGGCGGTGTGCCCGTCGTGCGCGACGCGCACGGGGACTACTACGGCGTGGACGCCGTCATCGACAAGGACTTTGCCTCCGCGTGCCTGGCCGAAGCCGTCGGCGCGGACTATCTGTTCATCCTCACGGCGGTCGACCACGTCTGCCTGAACTTCGGCACGCCGGAGCAGCGGGCGCTCGACGAGCTGCACGTGGATGAGGCGGAGACCTACCTGCGCGCCGGGCAGTTCGGCGCCGGCTCCATGCAGCCGAAGGTGGCCGCGGCCGTGCAGTTCGTGCGCAGCGGCTGGCGGCGGCGCGCCGTTATTGCCTCGCTCGAGCAGGCCCCGGCCGCCATGCGCGGCGAGAGCGGCACACGCATCGTGCCGTAAAAGCAAACAGAAACCCGGCCTTTCCCAGTGCTGGAAAGGCCGGGTTTTCTCAGCCGGGCAGCTCCAGGATCGCCATCTCGATGAAGGCGCTCGTGAGCTTTTGCACCATCTGATCCTCCGTCTCCGTCTTGCCGTGCTCGACCCAGACGGTCAGCACGCCGATCATGGACGACGTGATGATGGCGACGAAATAATCAAACCGCGCGGGATCGTCCGCCATCGGCTGCAGCGCCTGGATCAGGCCGGAGCTGCGGCGCAGACTGTCGAACAAAATGTCCGTCCGGTGGATCTGCACGAGCGCCTCGAGCACCGCACTGTTGCGAAACCAGTACTGAAATACCGCCTTGGCCAGACTGCCGCGCTGCTCGGGCGGCAGGGCGTTGTACTCGCTGAACACGGCCTGAAACCCGCGGTCGCACAGCAGCGCCAGCACGTCCTCGAGGCAGTCGAAGTTGCGGTAAAACGTCGAGCGGCTCACCGTCGAGGCGCGCTGCACGTCCGTGATCGTGATGCGCGCGAACGGTTTTTCTTTCATGCAGGCCAAAAGGCCCGCGCAAATAAGCTCCGTAGACGCCCGCGCGCGTTTGTCGTTCTTGATATGGTACATTTTGGCCTCCAGCGTTCTATATTTTACGGTACTATTGTATCGCAAAAAAGTTTGATGTACAATAGGGACGATTTAAAGGGAGTGTTTCACATGAGCGAAAATGTGATCTTCTGCTACTCTGGCACCGGCAACTGTCTCGACATGGCGAAAACCATCGCCCGGGAGCTGGGCGACACGGACATCATCCTTATGCGCAAAGAGCCCGCGGTCACGGACGTGCGTGACGCCAAGCGCGTCGGCTTCGTCTTCCCGTGCTACGGCGGCGGTCTGCCCGGCGGCGTGGAGGAGTCGCTGCGCAAGATCCAGGTCGGCCTCACGGCGTATACGTTCGGCGTCTGCCAGTACGCGGGCTACATGGGCTCCGGCCTGTACAAGCTCAACAGCATCATCCCCCTGCGCTACTGGACGGCCGTGTCGCACCAGTGCACGTGCATCTGGCTGCTGCCGCCGGTGACGCCCGCCATGGCGCAGCGCCGCGCGGACAAAAAGGCAAAGCAGATCGCGCAGGATGTTCTTGCCCGGGCGGTCTCGCCCAAGGCCCCGCCGAAAAAGCCCGTCAACCAGCTCGAGAGCAGCGTCTGGCCGAAGATCGTGGCCGGCAAGGCGCAGAAGTTTGCCGTCAGCGATGCGTGCGTCGCCTGCGGTCAGTGCGCCCGGCTCTGCCCGCGCGGCAACATCCGCATCGAGGGCGGCCGCGCCGTCATCGGCGGCAACTGCATCCAGTGCCTGAGCTGCCTGCAGTACTGCCCGCAGCAGGCCATCTCGATCGGCAGGATCACCGACCGCCGCGAGCACTATCACAACCCCAACGTGACCGCCGCGGAGCTGACCGAGCCGGTCATCCATATCGACTGAGCGATTTTCTCTCTACATAACAGCCCGCCCGCCGGAACTCCGGCGGGCGGGCTTTCCGCTTGAGCGAATGCTCAGACGTGTACGATGTAGTTTTCCTTGCGCGGGGCGGCCTCCGGTGCAGGGCCGGCGGCATAGCCGAGCGCGATCGCGCCGACGCCGCGCAGCGTCTCCGGCAGGCCCCAGTCGCGCAGCAGCGCCTTGCCGTCCGGGCTGTCAAAGATCTCGCGCTCGCGGTTGACCCACACGGTGCCGAGCCCCTCGGCGTGCGCGGCCAGCATGAGGTTTTCGAGCACACAACTGCCGTCGGCCAGATAATTTGCGCGCTCTCCGTCGCCGAGCACGACCACGATCACCGGCGCGCCGTAGTAGGGGTCGACGTCCCTGCCGATCACGGCGGCGTTGAGCTTTGTCAGACGGTCGCGGTAAGCTTTCGTCTCCACGGCGACGATCGTTGCCGACTGCTCGCCCATGGCCGACGGGGCGTAGGTGCCGGCCTCGAGCACGCGCGCGAGTGTGTCTGCGGGCACGGCGTCCGGCTTGTAGGCGCGGATGCTCCGCCGGGTCTTTATGAGTGTCAGAAAATCGTTTTTCATCGGATAGCCTCCTTAATATATTTATTTAAAAATGTTTTAAATAAGCATACCACATTTTTCGCCGACGTGCTATAATATTCAATTGACTCTAACCATTGGTTTTTTGCTTTTGACTACCTGCCGGCGCGCGAAAGGAGTTTCCCCAACCATGCAGAAGATCGCAGCTTTCATCGTCAAAAAACGCAGGCTATTGCTTGTCGTCATGCTGGCTCTGGCGGTGGTCTGCGCGGCGCTGATGCCCTTCGTCGGCATCAACACCGACATGACCAAGTACCTGCCGGACAGCTCGCAGATGAAGATCGGCATGGACCGCATGAACGAGGCCTTCCCCGACGTGGCGGAGACGTACACCATCCGCGTCATGTTCCGCGGGCTGGACGCGCGCGACAAGCTCGCCATCCGCGAGCAGCTGGCGGAGATCCCGAACGTGGACAGCGTGGCCTACGAGCCGGACAGCGACGACTATAACCGCGGCGACGCCACGCTCTACAAGCTCACCACGCAGTATGACTACAAGTCCGACGAGGAGGCGCAGATCGAGCGCGACGTGGCCGACCGCTTTGACGGCTACGATGTGTCCGTGCGCAGCGACGACACCTCGACACCGGACATCCCGCCGATCGTGTTCATCCTCTCGATCGTGCTTGTGACGACGATCCTGCTCATCGCCTGCCCGTCGTACTTCGAGCCGGTGCTGTTTCTCATCACGATCGGCATCGCCGTGCTCATCAACCAGGGCACGAATATCTTCCTCGGCGAGACGTCGGACGTCACGGCGAGCATCTCGGCCATTTTGCAGCTCGCGCTCTCGATGGACTATTCCATCATCCTCATGAATCGCTACCGGCAGGAGCTGCAGGCCGATCCCGACCGCGAGGCTGCCATGACGCGCGCGCTCACGGCGGCGTTCGGCTCGATCACCGGCAGCTCGGTCACGACGATCGTGGGATTGCTGATGCTGGTGTTCATGCGCTTCAAGATCGGCATGGATCTCGGCATCGTGCTGGCCAAGGGCGTGCTGTGCAGCCTGCTGTGCGTGTTCACGGTGCTGCCCGGCCTGATTTTGTGGGCGGATAAGCTCGTGCGCAAGACGACGAAAAAGCCGCGCGCGCCCAAGCGTGAGCGCCGGAGCGTGCTCGCGGCGCTCGGCCGCTTCAGCTACCGGTGGCGCGGCGCGATCGCAGCGGCGTTCGTGCTGCTGTTCGCGGGTACGTATATTCTGCAGCTGTCTACCCAGATCGCCTACACGCTCACGGACGCCGACCCGGTCGCGGAGGTGTTCCCGCCGGACAACCCCATCGTCGTGCTGTACAACAACGCCGACGAGGACGCCGTGGCCGCGCTGGCGGACCGGCTCGAGGCCGACCCGAACGTCAAGAGCGCCATGGCCTACTCCACCACGCTCGGCAGGCAGTACACTGCCGCGCAGATGGCCAATGTCGTCGGCGCGCTCGACGCCAGCGTCCCGGTCAGCGCCGATATGCTGGGCATGATCTATTACGATGCCCACAGCGGCGGCCGCGCCGTGACCATCCCGGCCGGGCGGTTTCTGCGCTTTGTCACCGACCACGTGGCAAATAACGCCGCCTTCGCGCCGTATCTCGACGCGGGCATGACGGCCAATCTTCAGACACTGCAAAAGTTCACCGACCCTGCCGCGCTCACGCAGCAGCGGACGGCGGAGTCGCTGGCGGACTTTCTCGGCATGGACGCGGCGGACGCCAAACAGCTTCTGCTCTACTACTACACGCAGCACGGCGATGCGAGCACCGGCGGTATGACGCTGCCCGCCTTCTCCGACTTCCTCGTCAACGAAGTGCTCACCGACTCCACCTTGGCCGACATGGTCGACGCCTCGGCGCGCGAGCAGGCGGCCACGCTGCAGACGTTCACGGACGTGAGCGCCATGACCACGCCGCGCGGCTGCGACGAGATCGCGCAGATGCTCGGCATGGACGAGGATACCGTCCGGCTGCTGTTCGTGGCATACCACACGCTCAACGGCGACCTGCTCACGGGCGATTGGAACGTTTCGATGCAGACCCTGGTCAACTTCCTCGCCGAGCACAGCGCCCTGCTCGATGATACGCAGGCGCAGCAGATCACGATGCTCAGCCGGATCATCAACGGCTCGGTCGACGGCACGAGCTACTCGGCGGCGGAGCTTTCCGACCTCCTCGGCATGGACGCCGGGCAGGTGCGCCAACTCTACCTGCTCTACACCAGCCGCCACGGCGACACGAGCGGCTGGACGCTCTCGGTGCAGCAGTTTGTGGACTTCCTGTGCCAGGAGGTGCTGCCGGACGCGCGCTTTGCTTCCCAGCTCAGCGGCGTGGATACCAGCCAGCTCCAGTCGGCGCGCACGGTCATCGACGCGGTTGCCTCCGGCCGGAGCTATACGGCGGCGGAACTGGCAAATCTGTTTCGGGGCCTGTCCAGCCAGCTGGACCGCGGCACGATGGAGCTGCTGTTTCTCTACTATGCCAGCGTGTACAGCAGCGATGCCTCGTGGACCATGTCCATGCAGGAGCTGTTTGACTACCTGCAGAACGATCTGCTCACGGACGCGCGCTTTGCTTCCTTCCTGACCGACGACATGCGCGCGCAGATCACCGACGCGCAGACGATGCTCACCGATGCCGTCACGCAGCTGCGCGGCAGCAAATACTCCCGCCTCGTGCTCACGACGACGCTGCCGGGCGAGTCGGACGAGACGAGCGCGTTCATCGCGCAGCTCATGCAGGATCTCGACGCCGTCACGACCGGGGACTATTACCTCATCGGCAACAGCGCCATGGTCTACGAGATGGAAAACAGCTTCGACAGCGAGCTGCTGCTCATCACGCTCCTGACGGCGGCGTCGATCTTCCTCGTCGTCGTGTTCACGTTCCGCTCGCTCGTCATTCCGGCGCTGCTCGTGCTGATCGTGCAGTGCGGCGTGTTCATCACCGTCACGGTCGTCGGATTGCAGGGGCTGGAGATCTACTACCTTGCGCTGCTGATCGTCGAGTGCATCCTCATGGGTGCGACGATCGACTACGGCATCCTCTACACGAGCTATTACCGCGAGATGCGCGAGAGCATGTCCGTGCGCGACGCGCTCATCGCCGCCTACCGCGGCAGCATCCACACGGTGCTCACCTCCGGCTCGATCATGGTGCTCGTCACGGCGGTCGTCGGGAAATTTTTCGGCAACCCGACCATCGAGCAGATCTGCCGCACGATTTCCATCGGTGCGTTCTCGGCCATCATCCTCATCCTGCTGTTTCTGCCCGGCATGCTCGCCCTGCTCGACCGCTGGGTGCTGCCGCGCGACTTGCGCCGGCGGCTGTATCCGCCGAAGGCGCCCAAAGCCCCCAAGGCCCCCAAACCGCCCAAGGCGGCGCGGGCGTCCTGGTCGTAACCCAACAGATGCACAGAAAAAAACAAGGCGGCGTACCGATTATGGTACGCCGCCTTTCCGCGTGTTCAAAAAGCCTCGCAGCGTTTGCCGCCCGCAGGCGGCAAAACATTGCAAGCCTTTTGTTTTCAAAAGTGCAGCACTTCGATCAGCAGCAGCCAGGCCAGACCGTCTTCATACTGCTTCCGACGTGAAGGAATTCCACAGGTGCTCAAAGACGGTGGTCATCTCCGCTGTCAGCGCGTCCGGGTCGAGGTTCGGCTCGGTCAGGTAGCGCTTGAGGTTCTGGATGAGCCCGCCGACGGTGAACGTCGCTAGCGTGTCGGCAAGTTCCGGGCTGTCCGTCACGGCGCCGCAGTAGGCGCGCACGCGCCGGCTGGAACTGGCGAAGATGTGCTCGCTGATGATCTCGAAGATGATCGGTAGCGACTTGCTGCGCAGGCCCATGCGGATGAGCGCCGGGCGCTCGTCTATAAAGGCGATGAGCGCGCGCCACGAGCGCTGGAAATGCTCAACGGGCGAGTCGGTCGCGGCGTCGGCCTCGCTCTCGATCTGCCACTGGATCTCGTTGAGGTAAAAGCGCAGGAAGTCGTACTTATCTTCAAAATGCGAGTAGAACGTCGGGCGGCGGATGAGCGCCCGGGCGCACAGCTCATTGACCGTGATGTCGTCAAACGTCTCCTCGGCCATCAGCGCCTCGAACGCCGCCATGAGCGCACGATAGGTTTTCTGCACGCGCAGATCTTTCTTTTTTTCCATGATGCCGCACTCCTTTACGCCCATCGTATCATATCGAACAAACGACACGAGCGGAACAAACGATAAATATCTTACACTTTCACGATAGCTGACATTTGTAATTTATCATTTTTCAGCTTATCTTTCTGTTATCAAAAAGTCAACCCCTGCGTTTTTGCCGGGGTAAGGAGTGGTGATCCCATTATGAATCAGAAACCGTCCCCGCTGCACCGTGCATCGGAATGGATTGTCGACCATTACCGGCTGTTTTTCGTCGTCTTTGCCGCGCTGCTGGTCTTTTCCGCGGTCGCGTCCGGCTGGGTGAAGGTCGAAAACGACGTTGCGGCCTATCTGCCGGCTGATTCCGAGACGCGGCAGGGGCTGGACATCATGGAGCAGGAGTTCCAGACCTACGGGTCGGCGAAGATCCTCCTGCGCGACACGGACGCGGACGCCGCCGCGGCCACGGCGGAGCAGATCCACACGGTCGACGGGGTGGACAGCTGCACGTACACGATGAACGATACGGGCAGCGCGCTGCTGAGCGTCAGCCTGTCGGATCTGGAGGGGTCGGACACGTGCGCGCAGACCGTGCAGGCCCTGCGCGACCTGCTCGACGGCAGCGGCGCGTACATTTATTCCGCCGAGGGCTACAGCATCTCCGATCAGATCAACGGCGAGGTGCGCGGCCTGCTCGTCATCGTGGCGATCATCCTCGTCACGGTGCTCACGTTCACGTCCTCGACGTATGCCGAGGTGCCCATCCTGCTCATCACGTTCCTCGCGGCGGCGCTCATCAACAAGGGCACGAACTTCGTTTTCGGCACGATCTCGTTCGTGTCCAACGCCGTGGCCATCCTGCTGCAGCTGGCCATGTCGGTGGACTACGCCATCATTTTCTGCAACCGCTACAAGCAGGCGCATGAGACGCTGCCGGTGCGCGAGGCAGTCATCGAGTCGCTGGAAAAATCCATTACCGTCATCAGCTCCTCGAGCCTGACGACCATTGCGGGCCTCGTCGCCATGACGTTCATGAAGTTCGGCCTCGGGCGCGACCTCGGCATCGTGCTCATCAAGGCGATCTTGATCAGCATGCTGACGGTGTTCCTGCTCATGCCGGGGCTGCTGCTCAAGCTCGGCCCGGCCATGGATAAGACGAAGCACCGCAACTTCGTGCCGAAGATCTCGGGCGTCGGCCGTCTCGCGTGGCGGACGCGCCGCGTGGTGCCGCTGGTGTTCGCGGCCGTGCTCGTCGTGGCGTGCATCGGCGCCAACCGCGTGAGCTATGTTTACAGCGAAGCGCCGCTCAAAACGCACAACGCGGACGTCAACCGCACCGCGTCGCAGGCGATCACGGATGATTTCGGCGACGAGACGGTGCTGGCCGTCGTCGTCCCGGCCGGGGATTATACCCAGGAGGCCGCGCTGCTCGATGCCCTCTCGGCTCTGCCGGAGGTCAAGAGCGCCGTCGGCATTGCGGGCACGGAGGCGGCCGGCGGCTACCGGCTGGCGGACGCGGTCGATTACCGGACGTTCGCGCAGCTCAGCGACGTGGACAGCACGAGCGCGCAGGCGCTCTTCGCGCTCTACGCGGCCGAAAACGGCGCCGCGCAGACGGCCGCGCAGGATCTGAGCGGCTATCAGGTGCCGCTGCTGAAGCTGTTCAAATTCCTGAATGACAAGATCGCCGACGGCACCGTCACGCTCAGCGCCGCGCAGGCGGCGCAGGTCACGGCGCTCAGCAGCCAGCTCGAGCGCGCCAGCGCGCAGCTCGAGGGCACGTCGTACCATCGTCTCGTGCTCACGCTTGCAGCGGCCTCGGACGGGGACGAGACGTTTGCCCTGCTCGACCGCATCCACGCCGTCGTGCACCAGTACTACCCCACCGACAGCTATCTCGTCGGCGACGCCATGTCCGCCTACGGGTCCGAGCAGACGTTCACGCAGGACAACGTCATGGTCAGCGCCATGTCCATCCTCATGGTCATGCTCGTGCTGCTGTTCACGTTCCGCTCGCTCGGTATGCCCATTTTGCTCACGCTCGTCATTCAGGGCAGCATCTGGATCAACTTCGGCATCACGGTGCTCACGGGCGAGTATGTGCTCTTCATGGTCTATCTCGTGGCCAGCGCCATTCAGATGGGCTGCAACGTGGACTATGCGATCGTCGTCGCCTCGCACTATACCGAGGCGCGCGCCGATCAGGGCTCGCGCGAGGCCATGATCACGGCGCTGAACCTCGCCTTCCCGACCATCATCACATCCGGCACGATGCTCATCTCCGCCGGCCTGCTCATTGGTGCGCGCGTCTCGTCCGGCGCGGTGGCCGGCATGGGCCGGTTCGTGGGCGTCGGGTCGCTCATCACGGTGTTTCTCGTGCTGTTCGTGCTGCCGCAGCTTCTGCTGCTGGGCGATACCTTCGTGCGCCGGACGGCACTGCCCGCGCAGCGCCGCCTGCCGCTGACCGCGGCGAGCCGCGCGGCCCGCTGGGTGCTGCTCGCGGCGGCGGTGTTCGTCATGGCCGTGTCGCCGTGGAGCGTCGTGCGCACGCAGCAGAAGCGGGCCGACCGTGTCGCCGCCGATACGCAGCTGTGCGGCAGCGCCCGCTCGCTCGGCGAGCTGGCGGCGTCCCTCGGCGCGCAGCAGGAGACGTATGACGCGCTCAAGCTCTCGTTTGCTACGGGCGTCGTGACGGATAACGTCGGCCAGAGCCGGCTCGAGAGCGGGCAGGCGGAGTATGACGCCGGCAGCGAAAAGCTCGCCGCGGCCAAAGCGCAGTATGCCGCCGGGCAGGCGCAGCTCGAGCAGGGCAAGGCCGACTATGCCGCCGGGCAGGAGAAACTTGCCGCGGCGAAGGAGGAATACGCTGCCGGACAGGCGCAGCTCGCCAGGATCCAGCCGGTGTACGACGCGGTGCACCCGGCCTATCAGCGCTATCTCGACCGGCAGGCGGAGTATGACGCGGCGGTCGCAAGCGGCGACCTGGCCAAGGCCGCGCTGCTCTGGCCGGGTGTGACGGCGCAAAAGCAGCTTTATGAGACGCAGCTGATCGGCACCGGCTACTCCATCGAGTCGCTCGTGCAGGCGTATGAGGCCGGGCAGGCAAAGCTCTCTGCCGGCGCGGCGCAGATCGCCGCGGCGGAGCAGCAGCTGCAGGATGCACAGGCGCAGCTCGCCGCCGGGCAGCAGGCGCTCGACGCTGCGGCAGCCGAGATCGCGGCCGGGCAGAGCAAGCTCGACACGGCGGCCGGCACGCTGGCCGCCGGCCGGCAGACGCTGGCGGCGAACCGGCAGCAGCTGGCGCAGGATCTCGCGGCGCTCGCCCCGTATGAGGACGACACCGAGCGGCTGGAGCAGGGCATCGCCGTGCTCATGCAGGACGAGACGCTGCGCGCGCGGGCAGGCGCGTCCGCGAGCTATGGCGACATCTGCGCGCTCGCGCAGGATCTCTACACGGCGGATATGGACACCGCGCGCACGGAGGCGGCGGTCTGGACGGGCATCTGTATCGCACTGTTCGCGGCCGGTGCGCTCGCGTTCGCGGGCGTGTGCCTCGGCCACAGGAGAGGAAAGGCCGTGGCGTGGTGCACGGCGCTGGCGGCGATCCTGTCCGTCGGCTGCCTGATCGCCATGCTGGCCGCCGGTCACGGTGCGCTGCGCACGCTGTGCCTGTGCGCGGCGCTGGCGCTGCTCGTGCTGGCGTTCGTGGCCGCCGGGGTCACGCTCCGGCAGCGCGCGCAGCGGGCGCAGTAAGGCGCAGGGAAAGAAAAAACCGGGGCGCAGGCAGCTGCCTGCACCCCGGTTTTGCTTTTGCGCCGCGCTGTGTTATAATGGGCCATCACGGTCGAAAGGAATTGCGATCCCAATGGTCAAAGTGCTCTTTATCTGCCACGGCAACATCTGCCGCAGCCCCATGGCGGAGTATCTGCTCCGAGACATGGTGCGGCGGCAGGGGCTCGCGGCGCAGTTTCAGATCGCCTCGGCGGCGACGAGCCGCGAGGAGATCGGCAACGACGTCTACCCGCCCGCGCGCGCCGAGCTGCGCGCCCATGGCATCCCGGTCGGCCACCGCGCCGCCGTGCAGGTCACGCCGCGCGACTACGACGCCTATGACTGGCTGCTGACGATGGACGAGAACAACGCGCGCAACCTCCGCCGCATCCTCCCGCACGACCCGGACGGGAAGATCCGAGCGCTGCTGTCGTTTGCGGGCCTGCAGCGCGGCATCGCCGACCCGTGGTATACGGACGACTTTGGCACAACGTATGACGATCTCGTGCTCGGCTGCACGGCGTTTCTGGACGCGCTGCGCCGCCGCGGCGATATTTAAAAAAGAATGACCACCCCGGACGGGGTGGTCATTCTTTTTTTGGATACTTTCACACCGACCAGCGTCGGCGGTCAAACAGCGCGATCGTGACAGCGACGGCGGCGGCGAAAAACACCAGCGCCGGCCACGGCAGCCCCAGCACCCGCGGCAGCGGGGCAAGGCAGGTGATGGCTGCGCAGAACAGCAGCGAGCAGTCCAGCAACGCAAAGATGAGCCGGTTCAGCAGCTTCGACTGCGCGGCGCGCGCCGCGTCCGACCACGATTTTTTCACGTTGACGGTCAGCTGCCCGGCATTGGCCTTGCTCAGGAACGCCGACAGCTGCGTCGGCAGCACCGTGAGCTTTTCGCCCGAGCGGGCGAGCTGCTGCGCGAGCGTTTTGACCTTTTTTTCAATGTGTTCGCGGCTCAGGGCGGTGTTCTTGACGTACTCCGCCACGATCTCGATGACGTTCGCGTCCGGCGACACGCTCGTGAGCATGCCCTGAATGACGAGCAGGCTGCGCCCGAGCATCGTCAGCGAGGCGGGCACGGACACGCCGTATTCGTTCAGGATCTGCACGAATTCGTCCACGAGCACGCCCATGTCCATATCGGCCATCGGCATGGACTCATACTTGTGCAGGAAGATGCCGATGCGCTCCGTGAGCGCCTGCTGGTCGGGCGCGCGGTCGTACTGGCCGAGCGCGAGCAGCGTCTGCGTCAGGGCGGGCACGTCCTGGTCATAGATCGTGCGGATGATGCCCATGTACAGCTCCGCCTCGCGCGGGCTGATGCGGCCCATCATGCCGAGGTCGAGCCAGATGATCTTCCCGCCCTGCACGCGGATGTTGCCGGGATGGGGGTCGGCGTGGAAGAAGCGGTAGACCGTGATCTGGCGGATGTAGTTGTGCACGAGCTTGACGGCGATCTCGTTGAGATCATACCCGTCGGCGCGCAGGCCGTCAGCATCGTCGATCTGGTGGCCGGCGATGTACTCCATGACGAGCACGTTTTTCGTGCACCACTTCGGGAACGTGGCCGGGCAGTCGGCGTAGGCCACGCCGTCGTTGAGACGCTTGAACTCGGCGATGTTGTTCGCCTCGATCGTGAAGTCGAGCTCCTCCTGCACGGTGTGCCAGATCTCGTCGAGCACGGCGTGAAAATCCAGTGCGCTCGCAAGCGGCGTGTACTTGAGCAGCGCGGCGGCGCGCTTGAGCAGGCGCACGTCGCGGCTCATGATGTCGTACAGGTCCGGGCGCTGCACCTTCACGACCACGCGCTGGCCGTCCGTGAGCGTCGCGGCGTGCACCTGCGCGATGGAGGCCGAGCCGAGCGGCCGGATGCCGATGTCCGAAAAGACCTCCTGCCACGGGCGGGCATAGGCCTGCGTGAGGATGTCCTGCACCTCGGTCAGCGGCATGGGCGTCACGTCCGTGCGCAGCGTCTCGAGCGCGGCACAGTATTCTTCGGGCAGAATGTCCGAACGCATGGACAGAATTTGTCCGAATTTGACAAACGTCGGCCCAAGGTCCACGAAAATATCGCGGACCTTCTCCGGCGTCAGCCCCTGAACGAGGTGATGCTTTTGCAGAATGGCGACGATCTCGGCGAAGCGCTTGGCCTCGTCGAGCTGCGCGGCGGGGCCGGCCATCAGTCTGCTTCCTTCTTGGCCAGCAGCTTTTGCAGCAGCGCCTCGCGCTCGTCGGCGCTCATGGCGTCCACGTCCACGGCGGGCTTTTCGTCCGCGTCCCTGGCGGCGGCCTGCTTGCAGGTGCGCTTGAGTTCTTCGTTGAGCACGCGGCCCTTCTCCACGGTCACTTCGCCGCGTGCGACGCACTCATCGAGCAGCTTGCCGAGCTTTTCGCAGCCGAGGTCGGCCGCGCCCACGGAGGCGACGATCAGCTTGCGCAGATAGCTTTCAATAGAATCCATAATCCATACACTCCTTATCTTATCTTGTTCACTTTGCGGTATCGTATGCCCGGTCCCGGGCGGGGATCACGAGTTGGCGTCGGCCGCGGCGGCCGCGTCGAGCAGCGCCATGACCCGGCGGTAGAACAGGCGCGTGCGCACGACACCGTTGTTCATCACGCCGCCGATCGCCGCCAGATGGTCGAGATGCTCAACCGGCAGCACCTGCCACACGCCGCGCTGCGGCGTCTGTCCGGGCACAAAGTCCGCGTGCGGCGCGCCGCCGGGATAGCGGGCGGAGATCGTGTTGACCAGCCCGTCGTTCGGCAGCCAGTCGCGCGGCATGCCCGCGCCGTCGCGCCCCATCGCGGTCGAAAACGGCCAGAGCAGCGGCGTCATGGCCGTGTCGGGCTTCTGGTCGTGCGTGAGCAGGCGCGGCAGCGTCCGGCAGCAGGGGATGGAGAAATACCAGGCGTCCGGCAGTGTGTCGATGCGCGCATTGAGCGCCCGCGCGCCCGCGGGACGCAGGTCGTCAAAGGCGTTGTCGCCCGCCGGCAGCGGGTTTTGCGCCAGCATGCGCAGCGCCGCCGTCGTGAGCGGCTCGTCCGGGTCGCGGCGGATGCCGAACTGGTCGAGCCGGAAGTCGTACACGCCCTTGAATGCCGAGATGCCGAGCGCGCGCGCCGCGCCCAGAAACAGCGTCGAGAGCGCGTTCGCCGCGTCCGGCTGCACGTCAAGAAACGTGGACCCGTCGTGCGGCGCGGCGATGGCGACCAGCGCGTGCACCCAGTCTGCCTTGCCGCCGGTGAACAGCGGTGAGGGCGCCTCGCCCGCGGCCTCGGCCGCCTGCACCTCCTCCGGGCAGCCGTGCGCGAGCAGCTGCGCCAGCAGCCGCGCCGTCGCGCCGCCGAAGCTGTGGCCCACGAGGTCGACGGGCCTGTCCGCGCCCCAATCGGGCACGAGCGGGTTCGGGTACGCCGTGCCGAAGCGCGCGTGGCCGAAGCGCTGCGCGTGCGCAATGCCGTAGTCGGCAGTGCCGCCGGTGAGCTCGGCATAGAGCTCGCACGCGCGGTCCCACGCACTCGAGATGATGCCCACCGAGGCGGCGCGGCAGTCATACCCGCAGGCGTTGAGATAACCCAGCACATCGCCCGCCGCGAGCCCCCAGTAGGGCACGGCGCGGTAGAGCGCGTCGCGCGCGCCCCAGCCCAGCAGACCGTGCACGAACACGGTCGGGTACGGCGTGCGGCCGCCGGGCGATGCGTCCGGCAGCAGGCATTCGCCCACTTCCAGCGTCTGCTGCAGCAGCTGCTGCGGTGTTTTCATGGCGCGCCTCCTCCCAAAGCAAATGCATTTACATTTTTATCAATCATAGCACACCCGGGCGGGAGCGTCAATGCTGCGGCGCGGCGGCGTAAAATGACGGAAATACACAGAGGTACGCCGGAAGAATTGTGCACAAATGCCAAAAGTAAATAAATTCTGAAAAACGGGGTTGACTTTATCGGCTAAAAGCGCTAAAGTAGGCACATCTTCAGTACAGGAGGCCGCAAACATGCGTCTGGAGCGATTTGCAAGCGCATATTCCTACTATTACTTTAGCGAAAGTAATAGTCGTTTGTGCTGCAAAAATACCAGAACCATCTGAGACTTCCCGATCCGGTTTTGACAAGGCTGCACAGACGACTGTGTGGCTTTTTTCTTTGCCGGGACTACATTTAGGAGGAGAAAACGCATGAACATCAAAAAAATCACTGCCCTGCTCTGCGCCGTGGTCATGGTCCTGTCCCTGGCCGCCTGCGGCAGCAATGGCGACAAGGCCGAGAATAAGCACTACACCGTCGGCATCTGCCAGCTTGTGCAGCACGACGCGCTCGACGCGGCCACCAAGGGCTTCCGCGACGCCATCACCGACGCGCTCGGCGCCGACAACGTCACCTTCGACGAGCAGAACGCCGCCGGTGACAGCGCCACCTGCGCCACCATCTGCAACGGCTTCGTGTCCAGCGGCGTGGATCTGATCCTCGCCAACGCGACCGGCGCCCTGCAGGCTGCGGCCGCCGCCACGAAGGACATTCCGATCCTCGGCACGGCTGTCACGGAGTACGGCGTTGCGCTCGGCATCGATAACTTCAGCGGCACCGTCGGCGGCAACATCTCCGGCACGTCCGACCTCGCGCCGCTCGATCAGCAGGCGGCCATGATCCAGGAACTGTTCCCGGACGCCAAGAACGTCGGCATCATCTACTGCTCCGGCGAGCCGAACTCCGTCTACCAGGTCGAGGTCGTCAAGGCCGCGCTTGAGAAGGCCGGCTGCACCGTGAATACATACACCTTCTCCGACACGAACGATGTTGTCTCCGTCACCGGCACGGCGAGCGACGCAAACGACGTGCTCTATATCCCGACCGACAACACCGCCGCCTCCTGCGCCGAGGCCATCAAGAGCGCCGCCAAGAAGCCCATCATCGCCGGCGAGGAGGGCATCTGCAAGGCCTGCGGCGTTGCAACGCTGTCCATCGACTACTACGAGCTCGGCCGCACCACCGGAGAGATGGCCGTGAAGATCCTCAAGGGCGAGGCCGACATCTCCACCATGGCCATCGAGTACTACCCGAACCCGGTCAAGAAGTACAACCCCGACATGGCCAGCCTCTACAACGTCACCATCCCGAGCGACTACGAGGCCATCGGCTGATTTTCAACACGATTCCCGGCTCCCTGCCGCAGTTTCTGCGGCAGGGATACTCCACACTATGAGGTAATGATATGAATTCACTGGTTCTTGCGTCCCTGAGCCTGCCGAATCTGGTTTCGCGTCTGCCCGGCGGCGTTGCCCAGGGCATCATCTGGGGCATCATGGCCCTGGGCGTGTACATCACGTTCCGCCTGCTCGACGTCGCCGATCTGACGGTCGACGGGTCGTTCACCACCGGCGGCGCCGTGACGGTCATGCTCATCATCGCCGGCTGGCCGGCATGGGCGGCGCTGCTCGCGGCCGTGGTCGCGGGTCTGCTCGCGGGTCTCGTGACCGGCCTGCTGCACACGAAGCTCGGCATCCCGGCCATCCTTGCCGGCATCCTGACGCAGTTCGCGCTCTACTCGATCAACTTGCGCATCATGAGCATGAAGGCCAACACCCCGGTCAACCCGGATAAGTACAGCCTGTTTCTGACGCTGCGCAGCGTGCCCGGCGCGATCTGGAAGGGTCTGCTGCTCGCGGCCGTGCTCATCGCGCTCCTCTACTGGTACTTCGGCACCGAGCAGGGCAGCGCCATCCGCGCCACGGGCGCCAACCCCGCCATGAGCCGCGCGCAGGGCATCAACATCAATGCCATGAAGGTGCTCGGCCTGTCGCTCTCCAACGGCATGGTCGCGCTCTCCGGCGGCCTGATGGCGCAGTACCAGGGCTTTGCCGATATCAACATGGGCCGCGGCGCCATCGTCATCGGCCTCGCCGCCGTCATCATCGGCGAGGTGCTGTGCGACGCGTTCTTCCGCAAGGGCTGCAACTTCTCCGTGCGCCTGAGCTTTGTCATCCTCGGCGGCATCGTGTATTACCTCGTCATGGTGCTCATCCTCTGGATCAAGCTCGACCCGAACGATCTCAAGCTCTTCACCGCGGTCATCGTGGCGGCGTTCCTGGCCGTGCCGTATCTCAAGGGGCAGGCCAAAAGCTCGTTCCACCGCCTGAAGAAGGGAGACAAGTGATATGCTGACATTAGACCATATCTCCAAGACCTTCAACCCCGGCACCATCAACGAAAAGCGGGCGCTCGACGGATTGTCCCTGCACCTGAAGCCGGGCGATTTCGTGACCGTCATCGGCGGCAACGGCGCCGGCAAATCCACCATGCTCAACGCCGTCGCGGGCGTCTGGCCGGTGGACTCCGGCCGCATCATCCTCGACGGTGTGGACGTGACTGCCATGCCGGAGTACCGCCGCGCGCAGTACATCGGCCGCGTGTTCCAGGACCCCATGATGGGCACGGCAGCGAACATGCAGATCGAGGAGAACCTCGCCCTCGCCGCGCGCCGCGGCAAGAAGCGCACGCTGCGCTGGGGCGTCACGAAGGCGGAGCGCGAGGAATATCATGAGAAGCTCAAGAGCTTTGGCCTCGGCCTTGAGGACCGCATGACTGCGAAGGTCGGCCTGCTCTCCGGCGGCCAGCGCCAGGCGCTGACGCTGCTCATGGCCTCCCTGCAGAAGCCGAAGCTGCTCCTGCTCGACGAGCACACCGCGGCGCTCGACCCCGCGACGGCGGCTAAAGTGCTCGAGCTCTCGGACCGCATCGTGCGCGAAAACCAGCTCACCGCCATGATGATCACCCACAACATGAAGGACGCCATCGTTCACGGCAACCGCCTCATCATGATGAACGAGGGCCACATCATCCTCGATATCGAGGGTGAGGAGAAAAAGAAGCTCACGAAGCAGGACCTGCTCGAAAAGTTCGCCGAGGTGGCGGGCGCGCAGGTCGAGTCCGACGAAGTGCTCCTGAGCTGACGCGCGGACATCCCGACCCGATCGGATATTGAGAAAAGAAAAATCTCCGGCGCTGAAACGCACAGCGCCGGAGATTTTTCTTTTTCTGCCGCGCATTTCCGCCCGTGCAGCAGCACCCACGAAAACCACCAAATAACGGGCAGAAAGTTTGTGCAGTTTTTTTGTCGGAAACCGCACACAAACGCCGAAATTTATGTTAACCTTTTCATACGAAATTTTTTGCTTTTGCGGGTTTGTCGAGGGTTCAGGAGGATAGGGTCCGTGGTTTTCAGCAGCCTGTCATTTTTGTTTTGCTTCTTTCCGGCGTTTCTGCTGGTGTATTATCTGACACCGTCGCGCCCGGCCGGCGCGCGCAATGCCGTGCTGCTGGTTGGGAGCTGTGTGTTTTATATCATCGGACTGGACGGTCAGTGGGCGTACTTTGCGCTGCTGGCCGCATCTGTGCTAGTCAACTACGGGCTGGGCCTTGCCATCACGCGCGACAAGCCGCGCGCAAAGCTGTGGCTCATCGTCGGCCTGTGCTACAATTTCCTGTGGCTGTTCCTATTTAAATATCTCAATTTCCTGCTCACCGGCGTCAACGGTGTGCTCGGCTGGGTGTCCGGCGGCAAGGCGGCCGTGCCGCTGCTGGGCTGGGCGCTGCCGGTCGGCATTAGCTTTTACACGTTTTCGGCCGGCGGCTATCTCATCGACGTCTACCGCGGCACGGTCGCGCCGGAGCGCTCGCTGCTCACATTCGGCACGTACCTGACCATGTTCCCGAAGCTCGTCTCCGGCCCGATCGCGAGCTATGCGCAGCTGCAGCCGGAGTTCGGCGCACGCGATGTGTCGCTGCGGCAGACGGTCGACGGGCTGAAGCTGTTCGTGTTCGGCATGGCGCTCAAGATCCTGCTCGCCAACCAGCTCGGCGGCCTCTGGAGCGATGTGACCACGATCGGCTTTGAGAGCCTCTCGACGCCGCTGGCGTGGATGGCCGCGTTCGCGTATTCGTTCCAGCTCTATTTCGACTTCTGGGGCTACTCGCTCATGGCCATCGGCATCGGCCGGATGCTTGGCTTCCATCTGCCGGAAAACTTCCGCTGCCCGTACCTCGCGCTGAGCATGACGGAGTTCTGGCGCCGGTGGCACATCACGCTGGGCACATGGTTCCGCAATTATCTGTATTTCCCGCTCGGCGGCAGCCGCTGCAGCCGCGGGCGCATGATTTTTAACCTGCTGGTCGTCTGGCTGGCGACCGGGCTCTGGCACGGCGCACACCTGAACTTCCTGCTCTGGGGTCTGGGCCTGTTTGGAATCCTCACGGTCGAAAAGCTCTGGCTCAAGAAATATCTCGACCGCTGGCCGGTCCTCGGGCATCTGTACATGCTCGTGCTCATCCCGCTGTCGTGGGCGGTGTTTTCCGTGTCGGATCTCGGGCAGCTCGGCGCGTACTTCGGCCGCCTGCTGCCGCTGTTTTCGCACACGGCGGCGGCTTACCCGCTCGATTTTCTCAAGTACGGCAAGACCTACGGGGTGTTCCTCGTGCTGGGCCTCGTGTGCTCGACGTCGCTGCCGGCTTATCTGTACCGCCGGCTCAAGGGCACGTGGGCCGGGGCAGTCATTCTGGCCGTGCTGTTCTGGCTGTGCCTGTTCTGCCTGAGCAAGGGCATGAACGATCCCTTTATGTACTTCCGATTTTAAGGAGCGCTGACGTATGAAACGCATCAAACCGCAATATTTTCTCATCCTGCTGCTGGTGGCCGCGCTCGCGGCGGCACCGTTTCTCATCCGCGGCCTGATCGACCGCAGCAGTGTCGGCAAGCAGCCGGCCGCATCCGTCACGGCGGCGCCGGAAGAGACCGCCGAGCCGACGCCCACGCCCGAGCCGACGCCGCTGCAGTTCACGACGGTGGACGCCTCGTATTTTGACGATGCGCTCTTCATCGGCGACTCGCGCACCGTTGGTATTGCCGAATACGGCAGCCTGAAAAACGCGACGTATTTCGCCGACGTCGGCCTGAACGTCTACGTTGCGCAGACCAAGGCCATTGCCGTGAAAAACGTCGGCACGGTCACGTTGCCGCAGCTGCTGAGCCAGAAAACGTTCGGCAAGGTCTACATCATGCTCGGCATCAACGAGCTCGGCAACGATCTGGACGACATCACGGCCAAGTTCTCCTCGCTCATCGACACCGTGCGCGCCGCGCAGCCGGACGCCATTATTTTCGTCGAGGCGAACCTGCACGTCGGCCCCTCGCGCTCGAGCACGGACGCGACGTTCAACAACCCCCGCATTGACAAGCTCAACGAAAAGCTCGCCGCGCTCGCCGACGGCAAGACGATCTTCTACATCGACATTAACGAGCTCTTCGACGACGAAAACGGCAACCTGCGTGCCGATGCCAGCGGCGACAGCACCCATGTCTACGCCAAGTACGACCTGGACTGGTGCGACTGGCTGTGCACGAAGGCGATCGTGCGTTAAATCCGAAGAACAGGCAAAGGCCAGCCGGAAACCGCTTCCGACTGGCCTTTGCTGTGATGTATCACATGTTCCGTTTTTTCTCCCTCGACGCGGTAGCGCGCATCAGCGCTTGAGGATGAACCACACAAACGCGCCGCAGGCAATGATCATACCGCCGCCAACTGCTGCAAAGATCATGTGACTGCCTCCTTTCCCCAATGTCCCGCCCGTGCTCCGGACGGGATCTGTGAAGATACTTCATTATAAGGAATCTATGCGCTAAGTTTCCGGAAAACAGCGGCCCAAACGCTGCGCAGCCGTTAAGAAGGCGGAAAAGAATGCGCCTGAGGCTGCAAAGACCGTCGCGTTCGCGCGGACAATGTGCTATGCTGACAGTGGAGCCAAGACGGCTGTTCGGAAAGAGGGATGCTTATGCAGAAAGTATGGAAGCGCATGCCGCAGTGGCTGCGTGATACGGTCATGTTCCTTTTTATCATGGGCTGCGCCGTTGCCGTGTGCGAGCTGCTGTCCGTCTGCTATGACGATAATAACCCGTTTGCCACATCCGTGTTCATTCTGGCTGTGGTGCTCGTCTCGCGCTTCACCACCGGGTATTGGCCCGGCATTCTGGCGTCGGCCGTCGGCGTGGTGAGCGTGAACTACCTGTTTACATACCCGTTTCACGAATTCAACCTGACGATCGACGGCTATCCGCTGACGTTCGCGGTCATGCTGGTCGTGAGCGTTCTCGTGAGCACGCTCACGACGCAGATCAAGCGGCAGGAGCAGCTGCGTTACGAGGCGGAAAGAGACCGTATGCGCGCCAATCTCCTGCGCAGCGTGTCGCACGATATCCGCACGCCGCTGACGGCCATCATGGGCCTGAGCGCGACCGTGGAGGAAAGCGAGACGCTCACGGACGAGGGCCGCGGCATGGTCGAGGAGATCCACCAGAACGCGCAGTGGCTGCTGCACCTGTCGGAGAACATCCTGTCCGTCACGCGCTTTTGCGACGAGGGCGTCGTGATCGAGAAATCGGACGAGGTCGTCGAGGAGATCGTCGGCAGCGCGATCCGGCGCTTTCGCAAAAATTGCGATACCGACATTCCCATCACGGTCTCAAAGCCGGAAGAGATCCTGCTCGCGCCGATGGACGCCACGCTCATCGAGCAGGTGCTGCTCAACCTGTTGGAGAATGTCGCCAAGCACAGCCCGTCGGCAACGGAGATCTTCATCGAGATCCGTGCCGAGGGCCGCCGCGTCTGGCTGACCGTGGCCGACAACGGCGACGGTATCCCGCCGCAGCTGCTCGGCGTGCTCTTTGACGGCTATCTGCCGCTCGGCGCCGTGGAGGCGTCCGACCGCAGCCGCCACATGGGCATCGGTCTGAGCGTCTGCCGCGCGATCGTGCGCGCGCACGGCGGCGAGATTTATGCAAGAAACAAGATCGACGGCGGCGCGGAGTTCCGCTTCTGGCTGCCGGCGGAGGAGGAATCGAACACATGATCCGTGATAAAATCATCATCGCTGAGGACGACCCCGGCATCAGCAAATATCTGCAGGCGGCGCTGCGCTCCCATGAGTATGACACGCTGCTCGCGCCCGACGGCAAGACCGCGCTGGAGATGATCGCCTCGCACTGCCCGGATCTGCTGCTGCTGGATCTCGGCCTGCCGGATATGGACGGCAGCGAGATCATCCGCTCCGTGCGCTCCTGGAGCCGGATGCCGATCATCATCATCTCGGCCCGCAGCGCGGAGATCGACAAGGCGTCTGCGCTCGACATGGGCGCGGATGACTACCTGACCAAGCCCTTCGGCACGGTGGAGCTGCTCGCGCGCATCCGCACGGCGCTGCGCCACACGCGCACCGACGGCACGAGCGACGGCCTGGCCATGACGGGGGAGTACCACGTCGGCGACCTGTGCATCGACTACAATAAGCACCGCGTTTTTCTCGCCGGCGAGGACACGCACCTGACGCCGAACGAGTACAAGATCGTGGCGCTGCTCGGCCGGCACGCCGGGCAGGTGCTCACCTATAAGTCCATGATGAAGGAGCTCTGGGGGCCCGGCGTCGGCGGCGACAACAAGCTCCTGCGCGTGCACATGGCGAACATCCGCCGCAAGATCGAGCCGAACCCGGTCGAACCGCAGTATATCTTCACGGAGGTCGGCGTCGGCTACCGCATGGCTGACAGCCACTGAACCGAGCATAAACGTCATAAAGCGCCCGGAGCGATCGCTCCGGGCGCTTTTCGTGCCTTGCCATGCGTTTGTCCGCCGTGCGTCGCGGCGCGGGAGACGGGCGCGTGCCGAAACGGCGTCCGTTTCTCGAACGTGGGCAAAAAGATCCTCGCCCGCAGATGTGCGGACGAGGATCTTGCCTGTGATCCCGGAATTATTTGCCCAGCTCGGCGATCATTTTGCTGCGGATGCCTTCGGTGAGGGCGTTCGTTTTCGTGGCCTTGACCGTTTCGGCCGGGATGACCTCGCGGATGCTGAGATACACGTGCGTGCGCCGCCAGGGGACGTTGTGCGCGATGCGCTCCGTGCCCTCGATGGTCGCAACGACGATGGGGACATTGGCCTTCTGCGCGATCTTGAGCGAGCCGGCGTGCCAGGGCAGCAGCTTGCCGCTTTTGCTGCGCGTGCCCTCGGGATAGATGGCGAACGAGCACTCATGCGCGCGGATGAGATCGGCCGCGGCGTTGATCGTGGTCAGGGCGTTGCGCGCGTTCTCGCGGTCGATCGGCAGAAAGCAGCACCGGCGCACGAACGGGCCGATGACGAACTTGCGCATGTTCGACGGCTTGGACACGAACGCCAGCCGCCAGCGCCGCAGCACCCACCACTGCACCATGGGGTCAAAGTTCGAGCGATGGTTGCTCACAAACAGGTATTCTGTGTCCGTCGGCACTTTTTCGAGCCCCGTGACGTGGATCTTCACGCGGCAGAGCGCAAGGATCCAGCCGTCGAGCGCCATCGTCAGCGCGTGATAAAACGGGCTGATGTGCGTGTACATTTTGTTCGGTCCGGCGAACCACGTGCAGACAAACATCAGCAGCACGTACACAAGATTCGCTGCCACGAAGCAGGCAATCAGGAACGGCAGCAGCCACCAGTAGCTCAGCGCGGGGACAAAAATAAATCCACGCGGTGCTGAGCACAGCGGGAATGAGCAGCAGATAATAGAGCATGAACGGGCACCTTCAAGCATATTAAATATTAAAATACTGCCAATAATCATTGACGATAAACTTCCAAATCTATTATAATTGCATCGGAATACCGTGTCAATGAACGAGATGTAAACTTGCGCGGATTCCGAACACATTCTGATTGGAGATAGGATGGGATAAGATGATCGTATTAAAATGGGTGTTCCCGGTGTCCCTGGCGGTGCTCGCCATTGTGCACCTCGTCAGCTGCTGGCGCGGCGATGACGACCTGCGCAAGCCGACGAAGGTCGCGCTGATGCCGGTCGTTGCGCTGGCCTACCTCGCCTTTGCCCGCATGCCGTCGCTTTGGGTGGTCGCCGGCCTGCTGTTTGGCTGCGTGGGCGATCTGTTTCTGCTCTGGCCGCTCAAGAAGAAGTTCTTTGCGCTCGGCACGTCGTCGTTCTTCCTGGGCCATGTGTGCTATCTGATCTTTATCTACACGCACTATGTCATCCGCGTCAGCTGGATCTGGATCGTCGTGGTCTGCGTGATCTATGCCGCCGGTGCCGCGTTCGTGTACGCCAACAGCCGCAGGAATATCCCGCGCGCGCTGCGTCCGCTGGCGCTGACGTATATGCTCATGCTCTGCGTGCTAAGCGTGAGCCTGATCCTGCCGCTGTTGACGGCGTTCTGGTGGGGCAAGCTCGTGGCGTTTTTCGGCGCGACGTTCTTCCTCGCGTCCGACGGTGTGCTGTGCGACATGCTCTTCGTCAAGAAGGCTGAGCCCACGCAGCAGAACTTTGTTGTCATGTGCACGTACATCCTTGCGCAGACGCTGCTGGCCATCGGCTTTGCGGCCTGCCCGTGATTGTTAAAAATCTAGGCATTTCAAAGGGAAACGGGACTCTCCGCCACCGGAGAGTCCCGTTTTATGTACAGCGGTGGAAAAATCTTAAAAAATTTGCTATTTTCTCTTTACACCGGGAAGAAAATGCAATACAATGCGTAGCATCTACAGGAGGTTTTTTCGGGGGGAAAAAGAATATGGCAAAAGAAAAGGAAACGGAAAACCGGTCGGAACGGGAGCGGTTTCTTGACTGCATGCTCAAAGAGATCCTCAGCGGGGCGGCGAAATCCGGGCGACCGGCTGCCGACGGAGAGTGAGCTGGCCGAGCAGTACGGCCTGCGCAAGACGAACGTGCATCTTGGCCTGCAGGAGCTGGAGCGCCTGGGCTTTCTGAAGGTCGTGCCCCGGCACGCGACCTATGTCGCGCCTTACTGGGAGCAGGCGAACCTGGAGACGCTGGCCGCCATCATGACGCACGGCGGCAAACCGCAGCCGGAGCTGGTGGATGCGTTTCTGGAGCTGCGCGAAATGGTCGCGCTCGGCTGGTTCCGCTGGACGGGCCGCAACCCCAAAACGGAGCAGATGCGGCACCTGTACGGGCTGCTCGAGCGGATGGAGGCCATCGCCTACGCGCCGGACGGAGAGAAGGATAATCCGGAATTTCTGGACCTGGTCAATCAGTTTCTGGTGTGCATGTTTGCCGAGTCGGACAACATGATCTTCCGCGTCCTGCTGCGCTCGTCGCGCGAGCTTGCGCACGTGACGTATTACATCGTGGCGTACACGCTGGATACGCAGGAGCTGTGCAAGACTTACCGCACGGTGCTCGACGGGCTGACAAGCGGGCACGCATCCGAGGCGATCGACTACTGGTGCGGCTGGAGCGACAGGGTCACGGTGCAGTACCGCGAGGCGCTGCTGCAGCTCGGAAGCGAATGACCCATGCTTTTTACCCCGGCGGGACCAATGTCCCGCCGGGGTAAAAGCGTTATTTGTGAACTTTTCGCGCCGCGGTTGCGCTCGGCGTGCGCTTGTGTTAAAATCAGGGAAAGAAAACCGGAAGGGAGCGAGCCCATGAAGCTGACATTTATCCGCGCCGACCACGAGGTGACCGGCAGCTGCACCCTGCTCGAGATCGGCGGGCACTACGGCCTGATCGACTGCGGCATGGAGCAGGGGCGCGATCTGTTCGAGAATATCGCCATCCCCGTCCCGGCGGCACAGATCGAGTTCGTGCTCGTCACGCACGCGCACATGGATCACACCGGCCACCTGCCGCTGCTGTATAAGCAGGGCTTTCGCGGCACGGTCTACGCCACGGAGGCAACGTGCGACCTGTGCGGCATCATGCTGCGCGACGCGGCGCACATTCAGATGTCCGAGGCCGAGTGGAAGGGGCGCAAGGCCGCCCGCGCCGGCCAGCCGGCGCCCGAGCCGCTGTATACGCTCGAGGATGTGGAGGGCGTGCTGCGCCTGCTGCGCCCGTGCGGCTACGGCAAGCGCATCCAGGTCGGCGAGAACATCATCATCCGCTTCACGGATGTCGGCCACCTGCTTGGCAGCGCGTGCATCGAGGCGTGGCTCACCGAGGGCGGCACGGAAAAGAAGATCGTCTTTTCCGGCGACATCGGCAACACCGACCAGCCCATCATCCGCGATCCGCAGACCGTCTCGGGCGCGGACTACGTGCTCATCGAGTCGACTTACGGTGACCGCAGCCACGGCCCGCGCGTGGACTATCTGACCGCGCTCGCGGACTGCATCCAGCGCACGCTCGACCGCGGCGGCAATGTCGTCATCCCGTCGTTCGCCGTCGGCCGCACGCAGGAGCTGCTGTATTTCATCCGCCAGATCAAGGACGCCGGCATGGTGCACGGCCACCCGCACTTCCCCGTGTATGTGGACAGCCCGCTCGCCAACGAGGCCACGCGCGTCTTTTTGCAGACGGACACGAGCTTTCTCGACGACGAGGCCTGCGCGCTCATCCGCAGCGGCATCAACCCGCTGTATTTTGACGACCTGCACACCGCCGTCACGAAGGAAGACTCCATGGCGCTCAACACCGACAAGACGCCGAAGGTCATCCTCTCCTCGAGCGGCATGTGCGACGCCGGCCGCATCCGCCACCATCTGAAGTATAACCTCTGGCGGCCGGAGTGCACGGTGCTGTTCGTGGGCTATCAGGCAGTAGGCACGCTCGGCCGCAAGCTGCACGACGGCGCCGAGAGTGTGAAGATCTTCGGCGACGAGATCGCCGTGCACGCCGAGATCACCGTCCTGCCCGGCGTGAGCGGCCACGCGGATAAGCAGGGGCTGCTGGGCTGGATCAACGCCATGGAGCAAAAGCCCGCGCACGTATTCGTCAACCACGGCGACGACGATGCGTGCACGGCGTTCGCAGCCTGCCTGCGCGACGAGTACGGCTACGACGCGGACGCACCCTACAGCGGCAGCGAATTTGACCTCGCTGCCGGCGCGTATACCTATGTTGCTCCGCCGCGGCCCATCCGCCGCGACGAGACGCGCCAGGCTGCCGCGGCCGGAAAGCGCCGCGAGAGCCCGGCCTACGCGCGGCTGCAGCGCGCGCTCGGCGAGCTCACGGCCCTCGTGCGCCGCTGCGCCGGATGCCCGAACAAGGGCCTGAGCGCCTTTGCCGAGGAGCTCGAGCGGCTCACCGCCCGCTGGCGCGACCGGCTCGCTCCGTGAGCGGAGATCGCGCATAGACAGAAACCGCCCTGCCAGGCCTCCGGCAGGGCGGTTTTGCGCTTAGATCTTTCCGCGCGCGCGGCCGATCAGATACATCCCGACCGTGCCGACGCCCAGCAGGACGATGTTCACGACCGGCACGACGCTCGCCTGCAGCGCGTCGGTCTCGAATGCGTTCTGCGCCAGAAACAGCGCTCCCGCCCCGGCTGCTGCCGCGCACAGGAGCACGAGCGCGGGCGGGTTCTTCTGCGCGAACAGCCGCCCGTCGCGTGAGCACGCCGCACGCAGGCAGTTGACCGCCAGCGTCAGCAGCATTGACACGAGCACAAAGTCCGGCAGCACCCACAGCCCGATCACGAGCGCGCCGAAGCGCTCGACCGCGTGAAACAGGCTCACATTGCGTAGCATGGTGAAAAACGGGTGGGTGAGCTTTGCCGTCAGCTCCGCGCCGAGAATGCCGATCGCGAACGCGCTCAGCAGCGTCACGAGCACGCACATGCGCACGCACCACCACACGGCCGCGCGCCCCCGGCCGGGGGCTGGCGGTGTGCGCCCGCCGGTGAACGCGCCGAAAAACAGCACCGCCGCCCCGATGCCGAACACCGTCAGCCCGCTGCGCGCCACGCCGGGGAGATCCTGCGCCGTCACGGGCAGCAGATTGTTCACGTTCAGCCCCGGCACCGCAAACACCAGCACCAGCGCCAGCACGAGCATCAGCAGCGGCAGAAAGATCTCTGAGGCGCGAAAGAGTGCCTTCGTGCTCCCGAGCGCGCCGCAGACCGCCATGGCCAGGATCGTCACCACGAACGGCCACGGCCGGCTCAGCGGGAACACCGCCTCGATGAACCGCTCGGCCCCGATGCGCAGCGCAAACGCACTGTAGAGCAGAAACCACAGCGCGTAGACGCCCAGCAGCACGCGCCCCGCGACCGGCCCGAGCGCGCGCAGCGTGATCTCGCCGATGCCCTCACCCGGCCGCCCGCGATGCAGAATGCCCTCGAGGATCCACGCGAACAGCAGCAGCGGCACCAGCGCCGCCAGCGCGCACAGCCATCCGCCGCAGCCGGCCTCCGCGGTCGTCTTGCGCGGCACGAGATGTAGCAGCGGCGAGAGCAGCACCATCGTGCACAGCGCGTAGTACTGCCGCCGCGTGAGTTGAAGTCCCGTCATGTTCCGCCTCCCGATGTGTCGATGCCGTCGCGCAGGTCGAATGTCCGGCCCACGTCGGCGCTGACCGTCACGCGCACCGGCACGGCCTGCCAGACGGCCGGCCAGTCGTCGCGGATGGCGGCCCATCTGCGCCCGCCGCCGATGGCGAGCGCCTGCCCCACGCCGAGAAAGTCCGCACCCAGCGCCTGTGATGCGGCGATCACGTCCTCCGCCCAGCCGGTCACGAGGGCGGCGAGCGCCGCGTTGAGCTCGTCCTGATAGGCCTGCGCCGTGATCCGGCGCGGCACGCGCAGCTCGGCGATACTCGCGCGCAGCTTCAGCGTCACGTCCACGCGCGCGAGCGCGCCGTCGCTGCCCCATACCGGGCGAAAGCGCGTCTTGCACGTGTCGAGCGTGAGCATGACGGTGCTGCCGTCGCTGTCGGTGACGGCGAGATCGCCGTGCCCGGCTACGCCGAGGAGCATGCTGGCCCCGCGCGCCGTCTCCGGCTCGATGCTGCCGACGTAGTCCCCGTCGCGGAAGATCGCGTATCCCGCCGGGGCGAGCGCCAGCTTGCCGCCCTCGTCCTCCGGCGTGCGCACGCACGTCACAGCGCCCACCACGGCGCTGCCGCTGCCCGCGAGCGCGCGGGCGATGTCCGTGCAGGAGCAGGCATGGCTCATGCCGTCGAGCGCGATGTCCTTTTCCAGCGCCGCGAGCGCTTCCGTCACGTCGGCCTTGTCGTCACCCGTCTCCATGACCGCCTGCTGCGCCGTGCCGCCGCGCACGATAAACAGCGGCGTGCTCAGGCGCATGTCCGGGTCGCGCGCGATGAAGTCCAGCAGCGGCGCGAGCCCGCCCGCCGCGGCCGCCTCCTCGCCGAGGAGCAGATAGCTCGTCTGCGCGTAAAACAGCTCGGCGCTCGGCGTGCGGTCCTGCAGCTGGTCGAGCGCCGCGAGCATCGACACGCCGGACTGCGTCATGCGCTTCGGCGCCTTGCCCTCGCATGCCTTGCCCGTCGCCGCGCTCAGGCACACGCCCTCCGGCGCGTGGTCCACGCCGATCGTCTGGATCAGCTCCAGATCCTCGACCGGGCGGTAATTGCCTGAGATCGCGCCGGTGCTGCACCCACTGCACAGCATGCCCGCCGCCAGCAGCAGCGCCAGCGCCCGTCTGCACCGCATGGGCCATCCCTCCTTATATTATAATGGTGTGCCTTATCTCTGCCGCCGGCGGTTGGGGCTGTCGTATTCCGGCGGGCGGAATTTTTCGTCCGGCTGCGGCCGGCGCAGCAGCGTGCGGAAGATGGTCGGCCGTTCGCTGTCCACGAACGGGGCCATATACGCCACGCCGTCGCTCTCGATCGTGCACAGATACCAGATCACGAGCCCCAGCGCCGCCAGAATGCCGAACAATCCCGCCAGCGCCGCCGCCAGCAGCAGCCCCAGCCGCAGCAGACGCACGGCGTTGCTCAGTTCCTGGTTCGGCAGCGTGTAGCCTGCGATGCCCGCGAGCGCCACCACGATGATCGCCACCGGGCTGACCACCTTCGCGTCCACGGCCGACTGACCCACGAGCAGCGCTCCGATGATCGGCACCGTCTGGCCGATCGAGTTCGGCAGCCGCAGTCCGGCCTCCTGCAGCAGCTCGAAGGCGATGAGCATGAACAAAATGATCGTCGGCACGGAAAACGGCACCTGCTGCTTGGCCTGGATGACCGACAGCAGCAGCTTCGCCGGGATCATCTCCTGGTGGTACATCGCCACGGCCACGTACAGTGCTGGGAATGTCAGCGAGATCGCCAGCGCGAAGTACCGCAGCACGATCAGCGCCGAGGCCAGCAGATAGTGGTGCGATTCGTCCTCCGGCGCGTGCATCAGCAGCTGGAATGTCGTCGGCAGCAGGTAGCCCATCGGCAGCCCGTCCACCAGCAGGCCCACGCAGCCGTCGAGCAGCGCACCGGCGAACTTGTCCGGACGCTCCGTCTGGCCCAGCTGCGGCAGCAGCGCCCGCGGCCGCTGCGTCAGGTACGGCTCCAGGTCGCCGCGGCCGAGCAGCGCCTGCTCGTCGATGGTGTCGAGCTTGTCGAGGATGCGCTGCACGCGCGCGGGGTCGGCGATGCCGTCCACATACAGCACCGCCACCGTCGTCTCCGACTGCCGGCCGACGACCGTCTGCTGCAGCTTCAGCGCCGGGGTGTGCAGCTTGCGCCGCACGAGCGAGGTGTTGATGCGCAGCGTCTCGACGAAGGCGTCCTTCGATCCGCTGACGGATTTCTCGATCGTCGGCTCCGACACCGCGCGCACGTTCGCCGTGCGCACCTCGAACGTGACGGCCCTGCGCTGCGCGTCGAACACGAGCGCGACCGAGCCGTTGGTCAGATCCGAGACGACGTCGTCCATCTCCGTGCGCGTGCGCGTCGAGCAGCTGTAGACCGCGCCCTGCTCGATCCGGCGCACGGCCTCGCGCGTAGAGGCGATGTCCGCCAGACGGCCGCCCTCCGTCAGCGGCCGCAGCACGTCCGTGGACACGTCGCCCGCCGAGACCACACCGTCAAGCCAGCAGACAGTCACCGTCAGGCGGCTCTCGAGGCCAATGCGCACAGCGCGCGCCTCAAAATCATCGCAGTCGGAAAATATTTTTTTCAGCTCGCCCGCCGTGGCCGGCACGTCATACTGCGGCTGCGGGCGCGGATGCGGCCCATCATCGGCGCCGCGGTGAAAGAAGTTGGTTTGCATATTGCGTAGTATAACCGGAAAAAACCACAATATTTTGTGCCCGAAAAAAGGGTAAAAACTTTTTCACGAAAATGCGAAAAAAGTTGTTGACAGGCGTCGATTTGGGTGGTATATTAGC